>Ga0210059_1000447_pt1 | contig 52036 bp, 39 predicted proteins | sample Ectturendosymbi2_FD_188042 | JGI IMG/M metagenome (GOLD analysis project Ga0210059, IMG submission 188042) | Ecteinascidia turbinata endosymbiont from Florida, USA - Sample 2 (SPAdes) (version 2) | ecosystem: Host-associated > Tunicates > Ascidians > Unclassified | place: Key West, Florida...
AAGAAGAGTCCTAGAGTACATGCTCCTTGGCTCCTTCGTCGCAGAGATTTGCTCGGACTCCGACCGACTGACTCTTGAACCCTAGTGACATTGTCGGGAGTTCGAATCGTTATTGGAGGCCCAGAGGACGATGAGCCTGTTACCCTACGATCTCCACAAGTGCCATGAGTTTCAAACTTCTTGACCAACTTGAAAATCTGACTCCTGTTTGGAAATTTGTTGAAGCTGAACTTCCTTCTGAACCTTGCTTGAACAATCTGGAAAGACTTCGTTTCGTAATATGTCTTTACACAAAAGATCTTCTGCTCCATCAACCAAGGCATCATTAGACTATTTTTTGTTTAAAATATAGAAAGGCTTAACTATTTCCCTATGACAATCTGGAAAGAGAAAAATGAATAAGGTCATCGATAAAGGTTTTAGAAGCTGCCGCTTTGTTTCAACAATTGTGAAACACCCTGTACTTTCTAAATCTGACATTAAAACAGTGCTAGAAATGTATGGTGCAGCAAAACGTGTAATTGTTACTGCAATTTTTAACTCTAACAAAGCAAAATTATGATTAAAAATATAAAGAAGGACTCAAAAACAAAAAGGGTTAAAATTAATCTTTGAAACCAAAGCACTTCAGCGAAGAAAATATTTCTGTAGAATCATTTGAAAATCTCTTGAAAAGACTGGCTGACATGAATCATGCTGAATTTGTGGCTGAGAATTTTGGGGTGGGTGATAATGCTTGAAAGCAGAGTACGTTTTATAGTCTTTAATGCTATAAACATATTTTGACGAAAGTGCTTTTGTCACAAATGAACATCACACCTTGAATGTTTGTTCTTTTCAAAAACATCCAGGGTGATGAACTGAACATTACTGGACAAAGCAAGGTCATGCGACTCAATACGGCTGAAACATGCACAGACAGCAATGGAGCGAGCGAAGCAAGCACATTTGAAGCAATTGAGCATTTTTGTAAACGTTCACACAACTACACAATAACAAATCTCTACACACATCTATCAAAATTGTGTAATTAACAACAAATTATTTCCACTCTTTAGCAATGTTTTCATCCTGCAACATGTGTTGAATAAATGACGTCTTTCCAAAAGAGAGACCCAGCTGCTTAACTTTTTTACTGCCAATATTTTACACTGAGCTGAAAACATAATTTTAAACGCTGAAGCACATTTTCATGAAATAAAAGAGGATCAACTTGCAGTTTCTCTTGTTTTTTCAACCATTTTTCCCCACAACACCCTATTGTGGAATCAATTTAAGTCAACAATATCAACCAAATCAACTGAAAAAAATTGCAATGAGACAAAATAACCTTTCAACACTGAATTGCCCCTATCCCAAATTGATTTCAGCACAAATTTAACATAGCCACTAGCTCTCTAATTTGGTTAAGCACAAATATACCTCAACAGTATCTTAACCATTGTGAACAAGCTTTTTTGCGATAACCACCATAATCCTAACCTAATGAACTTTCACCAGAAGAAACACAGCTTTTTTAATAAATTTTGATCAGTTTGCGGGCTGCCGAGCTGTTGAAGTTTGGAGCACACTGCTTGAGCCGGACGTTCTATCAAAATCCCTGCTTGATTTAATGTGTTTGCAACCCTATGGTTCTGTCTTCAACGCAGTTGCAAAAAGTGTCTGTAACGCCGTGATTCCGCCGGCTTCAATGCCTTGAACTTCGTTCTGTTTTGTCTGTTTTTATCAAACTGCATTCCGCAGAGTGTGTGTGTTCATACTATGGACTTCATGTCTGCTCATAAACAAATAAGTTAAATAACTTAAATTAAAAGTCTCATTGTCTGAAGCTACCATCTTTTTCAAGCACACTCTGTGGCCTACGTTCAGAACTGCTTGCGTGGCAAAACATTCCTTGCTTTGGAAGTTTCTACCACGTCACAAAACAGCACAAAAAAAATTCTATTCAGATTAACAAACAAGTGAGTCAAACGTGAAGCAAGCCAAAGCTGAAACGAGGTGTGCCCCTTAAAATTAATTCAGGCGTGACCGATGGCGTGTCACGACCACAAGTCAAAGCTTAAACGCAGGTGTGCGCTACACAAATGCAGTTATATGTGACGCGCACCTGCTGTTGAATTCTGAACGCTTCAAATAGCCCTCTCAAGTTCTGGCGAAAAGAGAATAATTCAACCTGACAAAATAAAAACCCTAGCTCATGGTTTTCGGGGATGAGACGCCTTGGGGATCAGGGGAGGCCTGGCAAAGGGGGACACTAGGGGGCGAAGGAAACTGGCAAAGGTCAAGGAGCCCCCGGGGAAAGGCAAGGGCCGAATGGAAAAATACAGATTGTGTCTATTTTAAGAAACATACAACTGAGGCCTCTGCGACCGTTGCCGCGGCTCATCAATAATGACCACTCGACACGCTTGACTGATAAAATGAGACACTTTTCACCAATGCTTATAATAAACAAACAAAGAAATAGAAATAGTCCAAGCAGTCCTAGAAAATACAGTTCCCCTCTACTAAAACAAATTGCAATTTTTATTTTTATAGTCTATTACAAGATTTTCTGTGGCATCTTTCAAGCAGTGCGCAACAAATCGTGATGGCTAAATGGTTTAGATTTCAACACAATGTGACCAGACGAGCTCTAGCTTTGCAGCAAGCTGTTTAAGGAATCTAAAACATGAAATAGTCAATACTTTCTGGAAAAACTGTGATGAATTTTATTCAAAGCAAACAGTTTCAAGATCTTATGTTATAGCTTTCACAACTCTTACTGTTTTGGTGATTTTAATTTGAGGCATGAACTATTCTAAACCAGAAAGTGCTTGTTACCAACGAAATTAGTCCACACGATGTTAATCCATGTACGCCACCAACTTAAGCCATAGAGTGTTGTCCACTGAGATTCTCTTTCAGATCTACGAGCGCTCTGCGTCGATTACTTGGTTCGCAACGTTTCGCCTGAGAACTGTTTTGCTTGTTTCAACTGCGCCCGACAATATGATTTACCAAACTTGCTGGACGAAAGCGAGGTGGTGATTGCCAACAACTTGCACAATCATCGTGAATCAAGATATCTGGTAGAAATGGAGTTTGAGTGCTTGTGTCGGTTGATAAAACGCAGAAACAAAACGGTAAGCTCGTTATATTTAATGTAGCAACCTGACTCTCCTTTCCAGTTTTAACGAAACATTTTCTTCATGACGGGTGAAAGTCATTTCGAAATAGTTCTCTTCTGATTCAGCAGAAGCAGTATATCATCGATTATATTTAAGGATTCCCTCCTTTACAACTGTTTGGTTTTCGGTTTTGAAAGAGATGGCAAAGTGCTAAAACAGTTGTTGTCAACTTGTCATCACACCCTCAAGGGTTTTTTTATTTGCTTGTTTGTTTTTTTACAAAGGAAGATTTTGTTGAACTTGTTGAACGTTACGTTTAAACTTAACGGCGTCATACAAAATCTAGATGGCAATCACGTATGAAAGGAATGCACTTGTGTAACCAGTGGAGTAAAGGGGGCAAAGGGAAGCATCTCTCCACAGACGCAGCATTTTAGGGGCTCATAATGGATGTCGGAATATTACAGAATAATAATAATAAAATGTCAAATCTCAGCGGATGCTAATGTCGAACACCAGCGGCTGCTACCAAGTTACGAAATCTCATCTCATCAAGACAACCAAGGTTCGCAAACCGAACAGTTACTAAGTTTAGCGTCGTTAGACGGAGCTTCTTTCTCCAGCAAACAGCGCCCGTAATTTTGATTGACGGCTGCGTCACAATGCTTTCAGAGAACTAAGGTTGCGAACTTTCCAATTCGTTCCATTTTATAATTGCGTCACAATGGGTGGGATTCTAACGTTCACAGTGCATGCGCAGTGTGCTGCTGCGCATGTTTTCAGAGCAGCGATGAAACTTAAACAGCACAACAGATCTGATGTTTAAGAAATATTTTGAGCTTTGATGGTTTGAAAAACGTCTGTTGCAATGGGTTTAGTGCGGTTCTGGAGGTAGCTCTGATGATTTTCTATTTGTGGGATATTTTAAAGAAATGTTACCTACTTTTGGCAAGATTCACATTGCAAAAGGGCAGCAGCGTTGAGTCTTTTAGTTATGATTGTGAACGTTTCAGTTACTGGTTACTGCTACATGCGTTTCATATTAATTCGATCTGTAAAATAAGCATCTCTAGAGAGCTGTTCAAACCCTCTAAAGATGCAAAAAAGCTTGTAGTTTCGATAAAAAAGTTGGATAATTTTGGATTTGACGTTTTTTGTGGGTGACGTCATAATTTGGATAGGTTTGGGGGGGTTTTGACGTCACTGTTCCCTGGGCCCCAACAGCAAGAGGCAATTTTTGTTTCTTTCTTTGAAAAGAAACTAGGCGAAAATCCGCGTCTTTAGAGCCCTTGATTGGCCTTCTAGCATTTGTTAATTTAATTCTTGGATGGTGCAAACCTGCGCAAACTCAAAATGTGGAGCATGCGGGACTTGAAAGGAAATTAGACAAGTAAAGCATTAAATTGCAGTATTTCTTTTTTGTGACCTTCTCAGGGTATTGCATCCAGAGAAATGCTTTAGGATTTTGCAAATTTGTATTTGTTTGGAGTAGTTTTGTATAAAATCATTTGCTTTCAGTTTTTCATATGCATTCTTCTTTTTGTCCTTATGTATTTTTGAGTCTTCCCTCATCCACTCCTTTTTAGCATTCTGAAACTCAAACCTCTGAGAGTGAATGCTCCAGAACCTCCTAACAGCTCGCACCAGCGGTGATTTTGGCCAGACCTGACGAGGGAGGGTCACAATCCATTAAGCTGCATTCAGCATCATCAAAAGGCTTTGGAAAACCCGTGCTTCGAAAACAACCTGCGACTCTGGCCAATATTATTCAGTGTCCTCAGAAGATTTTCGTGCCCATAAATTTCTGTCATTAAAATTTATGCAGATGATCAGGGAACTTTTGCCTAGTTTTAGCATTTGACTGCACTAGTTGCTACAATTCGAATTTATTACCGCAATTGTAATGTCACAATAATTTAAATGTTCAATCGTGACCGAAATTTACAAGTGTGGTAGCTTCATGCGAAACGATAAGATTCTTAAGTCTGCGATACTTAATAATTTCCGAAAACAAATCCTGACGTCAATCCCGCGACGTCACAGTCATATGAAGTTTTCAGTCGGATCTAGAAACAACTACATGCATGGCCCGAGTCAGTTTTCGACGCCCTTTTCTCCCAACTCACTCTTCGGATCTATACTACCACGAATAGGCTGTGTGTGGGCGCCCAATTGACTTCGACGGCGGGCGCGGGAAACTCCAGGTACGCCACTGCTTGTAACTAGAAGTTTGTTCGGTTTCGTGAGTTACTCCTATTGCGTAGAAACGCGAAGAATCTTTTCGGCATGATTTTGTCTTTGTTTTAGTTCTAACTCCTTGACCTCTTGCTCTCGATCACATACCCGGTAAGCTCATATGGGGAAAACAAGATTTTTTGCAGACAATTGACAAATACATATGACAAACAAAACTTAGCATGGTTTCGTTGGTGCTGAAACGTATTTTTTTGAAACGAGGCCTTCATCTATGTTGAAATCCACCCTTTACAAATCTTATAGAAAAGTATATCGAGATGTCAACGTACTGCATTTGTAGCTTAAACAAGGAACTAATATATAACTGTATCCGGCTAGCCAATGAACTTAACTGCATATCCCCGGTACATTCTGTCAGTCGCTGCATGATATGCTACAGTATACTGTTACAATTATATTTATCGCTATAACAATGTGTTAAACGTTAAGGCCTTACTGTACATTGAACTTTTCCGCTTCGTTTCATTCCGCAGACTGCATCAGAAGAAGCCTTATTCAAGGTGATAGTGGACTGGGTTTTGTACAACAAGGATAGCAGAGAAAAACAATTTCAACAACTATTCCATCAACTTGACCTGGGACTTATCAGAAAAAAACATTTGAGAACCGCTGTCTTGGAAGAGGTCAGTGATTGATGCTATTCGTTGTGCTGAGGGTTTACATTCATTTTCTTTGTCTGCAAGGTAATAATTTCTGTTGATTTTTGTATTGAACCTATGCTTTGCGCTCGCACGTTGATCGCGTTCACAGACTTGGTAAAAAACCTAGATATACCTAGATATTTAGTATGGTTATGTAAAAATAGATCATATGCAGAATACAAGGGTTCAAGATTGCAAAGAACGAAAAAATCTTTTCAATGCGGTTTAGAATTTTCAATAGCAATGTTAAAATCCAAAAAAAAGTGCAGAAAGCATTTTATCGGAAAATTACCGCGTGAAAGTTTTTTGCTCCCCAAATACGTCCGAGCCAGTACTGTCTATAAAACTTGATATCCTGTCCAAAAGTTCTATGAGTCGAAGTCCTGGAATTTATATAGCCCCCAAAATCATATGTGCATACCAAAAAACAAATTGTCAAATAAAAGTATTTCTTTCGCGAAAGAAGATACTTAAATTTGAAAAACAGTTTTTCATCACATAAAAACTAAAAATAGAGCTGTGGATCCTGTACTCAAAGTTCAGGCTCAGGCTCCAGCTCCCGGTTTCAAGCGAAATTTCTGACCTCTGCGAAATTTCTGACCTGTTATTGATTCTCAGTTATTTTACTTATCAGAATAAAGAAATAGTTTGGCAATTACTTTTTGATGTGTGTTATGTAACTCAAAACATTTTGGTTAGATGTGAGGTACCCACAACAAGCTATAGTACGGGAATCACTTCAACCATTGAAAATTTTTGGACTTAGTCTTTTACCTCAATTATTTTTATTTTCTCATCCTAACCCAAAACCTAACCCGACACAATTACCTAAAAACGAAATCCCTAAGCCTTAATCAGCTTTCTCATATTTGATATGAAGAATATTACTTTGCGCATGCGTACATGGCGTGAAGTCAGATATTTCGCTTGACACCGGGTATCTGATTATTTTCGCTCCGGCTCCAGAAAAGTTCGGTGCAAAAAACAAAAAACATTGTATTTTTTGTTTAACTGGCTTGAACCGGAACGAAAATATCAGGCTCCGGCTCCACCATCAAAAATATTTTTGACTCCACCTCCAGCAATCGAAATTGCTTGGACTTGGGATCCGGCTCCACAGCTCTGACTAAAACTACATGAAGCCAACAAGAAGACGCCTCCGCCACCAATTCATGCTCAAAACATCCATGTTATATTCGGGAAATAATTTTATATTTTAATTTGCAGCATTTTTGCAGCGGAAAACTTAATAACAACCAGTCAAATTGACGCAAATATAATGAATTGATGTGTATCAGTGACAATTATTTCATCCCGTCGACTTTCATTGTGTACCTTTTGGAAAATCTTGATTTGTTTCGAAGCAGAAAAAGATCTCTCTCCACTGCAGTCGTGGCGCTTCAGATTTGTAGGATTCCAAACAACCTTTTTAAGAATACGTGCTTAAAGCATTTTTTTATATTTATGAAAAGTCGCAAACTTTGACCTGGATACATTTACCACAAACATTTTTTCACATAAAAATGGCAAACGGTTACAATGCTATGTTAACTCATACTTAATATAAAGGGGCTTATTGAAAAAGTTCACAGTATCTTAACCCTCTTGAGTCCCGTGCTGGCAACTTTTTGGCCAAATTTGCAACTCCATAAATCACCAGCCGATTGAGCTAGCGAGGTGTTCAAACCCTTTACAGATCGGCAAATCTTCTAGTTCAGACTAAAAAAGTTTTATTCGTTTTGGGTTTATGGTTCTCTGTGGGTGACGTTACAAGTGGGGGTGTTCTCGCATTTTTGGCCGAGTTTACCCGGCCCTAGGCACCAACCCAACTGGCCATTTTTTGGCTCAAGCTTTTTTTGGAAACTAGGCTAAAATCCGCGTTTTTATAGACCTTGATTGGCTTTCTAGAATACGTGGAGCCAATATTATGGCTCAACAACCCAATACAAGTTACACAAAAACTATGATTTGCCCTCTCAGGGCAAGAGAGCTGTCCAAACCCTCTAAAGATGGGGAAAGTCTAGTAGTTTGCAATAACAATAATTGTTTTGGATGTCGTTTTTTTTATATGCTTACATGATGGGAATATGTTTATGCATATCCGGTTGACATTCCGATATCGTCATCATCCCCTGGGAGCGGACCAAACGAGCCGATATGTGGCTCAATGTTATGGGATTCTAGGCTAAACTACGAGTCTTTAGAGCTCTTGATTTTATAGCATTTCTGGTTCCAAAGTCATGCCAAAAAAATTCCAAATATTTCAGGAATTTCCTCGGGAATTTTCGGTATTTCACCAATTAATTTCCGAAAGTTGCGCCATAGTTTTGGCATGTCTGTTAAAAGGCCAAGTGGTATATACAACATAGGCCCATTTAATTCGAAAAGTTTAACCCACCACTGGATAAATGATAGTGGGTTGCAAAGAGCGTTCAAAGTGATCAAATGAACCTGGGAACTTTTCTTAACTTCGCTAAAGCTTCTCGGATTTTCCAACAGAGTTATATGCCCCAGAAATACTTGGTCGAGAGGTTGGTTTCATTCTAGCAAGTTTTTTTCCGCACTTTAGTGTTTTTTCCTGTGACAGTTGAATACCGGCTTCTAGTTGGATGTCTATTTACACAGGTAATCATCATATTTAAACCGGACTTTTCAAGAAAAGAGGGAAATAGGTTATACATACACTGCACTTATAGATTTAATAGTTGCGCGCAGTTGTGTATCGTCAACAAAGAAGTATGACAATATTCTTCCACAGGAAAAAATGCCGTGTTACATCAAGAACACTTTAAAACTACTTCTTGTAAAAGATGGCCAAAAAGTATAAATATAATTTAATGCTCAAACGTAAGTGGAACGCCTTTCCCATTTAAAAAAGACAAGACGGTGATTCCCATCTTGTCCCCAAGACCCTAACTACTCCACCGGATGAGAATGCATTGCTGAAATCCTACAGGCTTTACAGAAGTCCATTATCTTAAACAGTTATGGGACAAATAGGCATGGTTGTCTATTGGCATATGGCCCATCGATTTCTTATAGTCACCCTGAAACCAATTAGTCACACAAGAATGAATGAACAAGTATCATGCCATCATTTTAAAATTTTAAACAAAATGGGAGTCCAGTGAAGAGTTTTGTCTCTGGGCGCACGAGGTGGCAAACCCAACTTTGATTTAACTTTCCTCTCTCCTGCACAGAAAACTGTATGTATTTCAAGCATGGGCGCAAGCAATTTGTGGTATTAGTTTTTTTTAAGTTACTAATGTTGGATGTATGCTATGTAGGCATTAGTGAGGCATTCACTTCCGTGTCTAAACGCTGTGATTGACAATCTGGCTACGGTGGAGAGTACTGAAAAACAAGAGGAAGAACAAGAAGCTCGTCTGGAAAACCCAATAGATTATGGAGGTGAGAAAACCTGTTTAATTATCTTATTACAGCATAAGTGCGATTTCACTTCCTTTAACGAAGTGGTGAGAGCAAGCAAAATTTTTGATTTTCTAAATCAAAACTAAAAGATTGGAATCCCTATGAAAGGAATCACATTTTACTGTTAAGTTTTACGTAATCAATGTCTGCAAGAATGTGAAGTTTAGAAAACGAAAAATAGAGCGTCCATGCGTCCACATTGGCCAATTGTCTGTCATATTCTGTTCTTTTCAAGCTGAATTTTAATGCCTCGTTCCTTACGCACTGTAGCTACGAGTTTCAAACAGAAAACGCAGTTCCTTCTCAGGCTGGCAACACAAGTTTGTTTTTCAATTCCGAAAAATCCGTATTGGCTTAGCTGGAAAGGACTTTGTAAACAGAATTTAGAGAATTTAGAGTTTTGTTTGAACAAAGTACAGTATTGGAGATTACTCGTTACGCATCAGTTTATCTTTTCGTAAGCTAATCAAACTTTGGATTGATTAGGACAAGGGTATTTAACTGTTAAACACGCGCGCGTAGAACTACGCTTTTTAAATAGCATTAAACAGCGCGTTGATCTTCCTCTTGACATTCATCCACAATGTATAACTATCCATCTTATGCTTGACTTACACTTTAATTGATCCAATCACAAAAGTAAAATTATAGCGTGCGTCTTCACCGAAATGCTATCCCTTGTAATGTTGCACTACAGATCCACAGACTTCAAGTAAACCTACAGAGCAATTTGTTTTTGACAAACCTGGTAACAAACTCTACTTACTGCGTCTGCCATGTGGTGTTGACCATTTGATGCATGATGTGCGTGGGAAAAGCATTTGCATTTGTTGTCAACATTCATTAATTCGTTCTTGCAAAAGACCTGTAATGTCCACGTTTTGGACATAACATCCTTCGCAACGCTGTCTTGTTGGCTGTGTTCTGCTTGTGTACAACAATTCGTAAACTTCAAAGGCTTCATCAGCCATCATAAGACATTGATTAATGAAAAGTAATTCCCTTGCTGTCCACAGCATCAGCTTTGTAGCAACTCAATCTAGACTAATTGCTCGGTTCAACGCAGAATACTAATTTTGTAGGAAATCATACCGTGAACGAGTTCGATATGCCTTTTAGCTTTTTCGAATTCCAAATCAAATTTTACGCTTTTAATTTAAGATATCCTTAACCTCATACGTTGCAGGTTTTTATACAATTGGCATAATGGTGACCAATTTTGTACTAATTTTTGTTGGAAGTAGTAAAAAGGTTATGGGAAACTACAACGAAGGATAAAAGCTATGATTCCAGAAAAATGTCAAAATCGCAAGAAATGTTTTTGTTTTGACTATTAACATCAATTTTCCTGAAATACAATCAAAGTTCATGGCGACGGGCGTAAAGCTAATGTTCAAGAAATCAAACTAATTTTTTTGCTATTTCTGTTGCGTCTCAGTCGTTAATTTTACAGGTCATCAATAGTTTTCTACTCTCAACTGTCATAGCGCCATCTACTAATCAGCTTTGCAAGTCATCCCAATGGTTTCATCTGGAGTTTGAGTAGGCAATTGTGAACCATGGCAATGAAGAAACCGTTGAATTTTGCTATTGCAATTTGAAGTCCTCTTTTTCTACTCATCCCCGAACGGCAAGTGTGGATCGCCGAGTGAGCAGAGCAAAATTATGCCAAATAAGTAAAAAGTTAGCATATCCTGGGTCTCAAGGAGCATCAATTTATGTTTGTCAACTAAGCAAGCTTGCGATAGCAAATAACAAATCAGTTTTTACGCGTGGCATTTTTAGGAAGAATTATCTTTTTATGGACTTACGACAAAGTTGAACATTTTTATCCTGTTGGTTGTTGGCAATCGTTTCATTGTTTTATTTATTTTTATCGGCTAATGGCAGCCTGGGGCCAGAAATTTCCGAATTGCTGCACAATGACTGATTTCTACTCAATTCACTAACTTTCTGTGAGGCTTGTTATGTAAAGGCCTGACAATGCGTTTTAACTAAATGTGGGAATGGGGCTTAAATTTTATTTTTCAAAACTATTTGTTTCTCAGTGTGACGTAAATGCTTTTTTAAAACTTGTAGCTTTTTAGGTCAACCAAAAGACAGGAATGACCCTCCGCGAGCTGAGCCGGGCATGTCATCTAACCAGGGTGCATGTTACTTTACAAACATAAATAAATAAATGTATGTATGTATTATCAGACGATGAAATAAACGATGAAGAAGATTTAGATTCTCGCTTCTACGATAATGACGCACTGGAACGAGATCAACGTGAACAAGTTATGGATAGAGAACTAAGAGATGGTTGGGCTCGTTATGCTCCAGAACAGCGCAACGAAGGTTGGTTAGAAGATGCGCCAAATTGGCGCTATAATGAAGGTTGGAGTTTTCATAACCAACCCCAACGTGCAGACTATTTTTATCCCCCTCATCACCATCCTTACCACCGTCATTTCCCTCGGAGTCATCAACATCGAAGGGGGCATCGGGGTCGCTTTCGCTTTCGCTTTCGTTCAAAACGAAGAGACCCACGTTGGGGTTAGCATATCCCCTAAAACATAGCAGGGTCATATCTTTGTGATTATTCAGAACGTCGAACCAGCAGCAGCAGCAAAGAAGCTATGTTAGTAGTGCTTGTGTGGTTTATCTGCGAACCACATCTCTTGCAATTAGATTTAACTTGAACAGTGGTGCGGTGGTTTGAGCAGCACGCGTGTCTCCAACTCGGTTCGATTCCTGCCACATCACTCCGAAATTTGCAAAACATCGTTTGTTGGGACTCTCTGGACTTTCGCTCATGTTAATCGTTGGTTGCAAAGGTATGTTTCACGTACGGTGTTGTACAAAGCGGGTTTGGGCACGACAGATCGTGACATCCCGAAAGCTGTACAAAGAGGGTATAACAAAACCATGATTTATGTTTCGTTATTTTATTATTGCAGCTATTTAAAATGCAAGATATGAAATAAGTTTATTTCGCTGTTTTTTTTTATCCTTAACTTATTTTCGGTAAACCGTTTGCATATATTCCATGAGCTTAAAATATAACCAACGATAAATTTAAATTATAAATAAATAGTTACCTCGTGTTTTATTTGCAAATCACGAACGATTGTCAGTGTAACGCGGCCAACATCTTTATTTTGCATTCTTGGTGAGCAACTGGCAAACATGAAAATTTGGTGTATGATAATGTTGTTAAACATAAAAACGTGATGAAATCATATTGTTGTGAAGGTTGAATCAATTTCAATGGATTTACCCTAACGTATTCCGCGTATTCATCAACTGGATTTAACAAGATAAAGATATATAGTCAAGCTCTTGATTACTAAAGAGATACTTGACGTGCCCCAGCCTGTTGTGTTGTTTTTCGCTATAGTTGGAACAAAGTGGTATTTGACATGACATGATAATGCAAAGTAAGACAGTTTCACAAAAGTACAATCGAGACCAGTGGTTTCAACCTTTTTTAGTGATGTACCGGTTCTACTCTTTGGGCAATATTTTGCCGATCAAGTATCACTTGGCTGTAATCATGAGCACAATGAAAATGTACGTATAATTTGTTGTACTTTAGCATAGCGTTAAAATTTCATTATGAAAGCACTTCCCTTTTGGAACACCTTTATGTACCCCAAAGGGTTCAGGTGAACCCCATTTGAGAACCACCTTGCTAGATTTTGCAAAGACTCGGCTGTATCGTGCATCTGCTTTGAGTTTTCAGGAAAGGACTGTCCGGAAAACTCGAAAGGCATTTTTGGAAGATGTTGTTGATTCCTCATTATTTCTATCGCTTTGCGTTACAAAATCTACGTACACTTGACCGCATGATTGGAAAAACGACTCCTCCAATATTGCAATGCGATACAGAGCTCAGTTGTTTCAATTATCGCTTGCAGAAATCCGTGGTTGTTTAAACAGTTTTTTTTGGAAAAGCTCGCGGTCGTGCCAGATTTCATCTGTACTGGAAATCCAGTTTGCACATCAACATTGGCAAAAAATTGCAAAGGACCAGTTATAAGGGGAGAATTTGATCCGGATTGCAAACTGTTGCCTTTGTACATGTTTAAAAACCTGCGTTGCTGTTTTCTTTTACCAGAGCATCTTCTGAATCATTGTTTTTGCTCAGGTTAACTTTTTGTTGGTTTGTTTTCTTAGTCTCCTTGTTTATTTTTGCTTTTGTTATCTTGCTTTCTTTATTTGATGGATCATTATGATTATTACGCTGCATGGGAAAATAGTTTGTCTTCTGCCTGTCGTTTATATTTGTTCTTGTAATGCTATTGCTGCCTTTCTTCAATTGGATGTACAGACATATTGTATATTAAACGTAGCTGAAGCAAACTGTTTGAAACCTTTTGATAAACACTAGGTTCCAGACTATCGCACGAAGTGGCATTCAATTATGCACTCAATAATTTGCCTCTTCTCTGAACCTTCCATATGGGAGTAGAGGCTGGATAACCTAAACATTTTTTGGTCTCGAAGTTGCAACCCTGGGAAAATTTTCAGCTAAATGCTGACAGCATTTGTTTTTGTCTCACTCGAGTTTTTGCAGTGAAAATATAACAGTTCCATCGCCACTGGGGGCTTTAGTGGGCTTCCTCCAAACAAAGCATCAAGCCCCCTAAATTGAAATTTGAAACACTATAAATCCAATTTTTCAATTTTTCAGTTTTTCAATTTTTCAATGTCAAGACCCCCTACTGAAGACTTGCTGGCGACGGTTCTGTAACACGATTTTAATTATTTATAGTAAAGCATCAATCTATTCCAAGTCACACGATTTTACGCAAAGACATCTCCCCGCGAAAAACGCGTGACTAATTTGTATCTGCAGAAAAATGCTATATAGCTTCCTTGAAAGTAACGATTTCATCTCAAATCATCTGCTACGGTTACCCGGAGTTTATCGGGATTGCTCTAAGCTTCGTCGGCGATTGGTGTTATCAAGCGCGCCTCGCGACTCAATGATTAAAAGTAGTTCAGCACTTTGGTAGAGGCATAACGCTGATTTTCCTGTGAAACGACGCAAGGCCGACTTATTGTAATGGCATAAGGCCCGCTCGTACGATAAAGTCACTGGTGCTGTAATTTTAGAAAAAATCACGACTTCTTCGCTGAGATGATTTGCGTCTCTGTGGCTTTGTGATCAATAGGGCAACCAAACGTCAATAAAGTCAATTTTTTTGACTTTAAAGTTAATGAAAAGTCCATAAACCAAATTTCACGCTGATACCGTGAGCGACTCAAGTTATTAGGTAAAAAAATTCAATTTGTCATTTGGTCAAAATTTATTGTTCGGTCAAGTTATCTTGCAGCACAGTTTGTTTTCATTTTATTAAAGCTGCAACAGACATACTGGCATGCTTTTGCAGGTTTAGCGGAAATTCTGACATAATACTGTTTTTTGCGACTTCTGATATGATAATGTTGTTTTGCCCACTACTGGACGATTGAAAGTACGCCAGGCGTGGTAGTACTTATGTTGAAGTATAACGATGTAGAAACTTGTCAGTGACTTCAGGAGATTTATTGACACTGGATATTTCTATTGTGATTTTGGATTGATTTTCTTCTAGGGTTCGTTACCTCTAGCTTCGACGGGTCTTCTACACTTTTGATTTTGGTTTCATTTCAACAGAAAAAAAATATTTTTAACCTATCGGTTTGATTTCTGTTATATGCTTTGTATTCCACATTTCAATTGGTATGGTATGGTGTATTCATGCAATTTTGCGACTCAAATCACGAAATAACACGAATGTAATGTGGCGAGTTTAAATGAGAAATTAAGTGGCTCTGCATCGTACCGTCCGCACGTGGATACAGCAAGTAACAAAATGAACCTTCAATTCATTGCAGTACAAGCTTGCTATCGTAATCCCCCGAAGCAGGTCATTACGCGTGATAAACGACTGCATTCGGCGCAGCGGAAAATCAATCATAACAATTAGCCGGCGGACATGGGAAATATAATAACATCAAAGGTCACAAATTTCATGTTGATGGACATACAAATACATCAGGAATTGCAGGTTTCGTAGTTAACCCTTTAATCGTATTCTAACATGTTGAATCACGAAGGGTTGGCGAAAGACCACCTGGGTCAAGATCTTCGCCAGCTCTGTTGCTAGCACAAATAAAATTTTACCTGAAGACGGTTTACAAGCAGTAAAAAAAGTATTAAAAAGCATCAAATCAATGTCAGGTAAAACAAGAAAAAAGATTACAAAAAACAGTGGGGGAAAAGCATTCGTATGTGCAGGGGTGGGCTGAGCAACTGTAGAGGTTGCTCGGAATGAAAAGTGGCATCAACACATTACAGAATGTGACAAGCATATGAAGCGAAGATCAACAGGAATTCTAACAAAATATCACGACGTTTTTATATTGTTTTCCAAATGAATAAGGTGAATATTTCAAATTTTCAGGAATGCTAGACAAATTTTCGGACCACTATATAACTTTAAAGAGACGTTTTCATTCTGGGTAAATAATAATTTTGCTAAGAAGCAAGTCTTGTTTGCTATTTGTGGACTGATGCAATCTCAGCAAAGTAGTCATCAAAGTGATTAGGCAATCCACCACTATAAGAGGAGTACATGATTTGGCAACTGACAATTTAAATAAGTCTGGTATTTCTAAAATTTTGTGCATAGAATAGAGTACAGCTGTTTTAGTTTTGTTATATTCAAGGGTTCTCACAGTTTTGTTCTGCAGCCTAATTAAAGGGAGTAAAGTCGTCTTGTTGGCCCTTCCCCAGTTTGGTATTGAGTAAGTTAAATAGGAATGGAAAAGAGCAAAGTAAACATTTTTGAGCACTGAAATGTTGATATAGTGCAGGGTTTTTTAAAGGTGTTTTAGGGTCCCCAAAATTGAAAATCTGCTCCCTAGAATCAGAAAATTAACATCGGGTCCCTACAGGTCTATACCGAGTGCTTAACGTTTTCCTTAAAGAAACCCTGATATGGTGTTTTAATTTGAACAACATTCCACATGATTTGGAGAGTTGTGTCACCAACTTTTCAATTTGAGGTCTCCAATTATGTTCGTAATCAAGTATAACGCCAAGATATTTTAAGCTGCTTTGTTTTGATATTGGGTGATTGAAACTGCAAAATTAAGATTGCTATGGTTGTTCATGAGCATGGAATTGCTTTTGGAATAATTGACACGTAATTTGTGAGCACGAACCCAGTGATCAATGTTTTGAGCTCGTGGATCATAGGCGTATCCAGGGGGGGCCAAAGGGACCTTGGACCCCCAAACGTTTTGGAAAATATAGCCATTTTGTGCCTTGAGATGCGTTTTTCCAAACAAAATAGTGTTATTCGCCTAAAATCAAGCATTTTGGACTCCCCCAAATTTTTGGGCTGGCTACGCCACTGTCGTGGATAACTTTTTTCTAATATTTTATGGTTTTCCCCCGAAATATGCAGATTGATATCATTAGCATATAAAACAGCATTGAAGTTGGAGGCTTTCACAATGTCATTAATATATACAGTATATAAGGAATAGTAAACGCCCAGCAGCTGATCCCTGGGGCACGCCACATGTTACATTAAAAAAAGATTTAGTATCTCCTATTTTAGTACACTCAAACCTGTTGTCTATGTGAGAAGGAAGAAGTTTTACGAGTGTTCCTCTTACTCAATAATACAACAATTTTTCAAGTAACATATTATGATCAACATATTCAAAGGCTTTGCTAAGGTCTGGAAACAGAGTACAAGTTATTAATTTGCTATCTTTATTACAAATCATGTTATCATGGATGGTAGCAAATGCTAATTCAGTAGATCGATTGGTACGGAAGCCAACATGTTGTGGGCTCAGTATGCAATCACTGGTGACAAAAAAGTACAATCTGCTGTAACTTAACTTTTTAAAAACTTTGGAGAGAGTTGGAAGTATGGATATTGGTCTATAATCTTTAGGAGATTTAGGAGAAATAGGTATGGGTGTAATTTGAGCAATTTTTAAAAGATTGGGAAATTCACCTTTTGCCATGCATTTATTAAAAAATTCGGATAACCAGGAGGATAAATTACTGGCAGAAATTTTTTAAAACTTTGCTGGGATGTCGTAAGAGTTAGATACTTTTTGCATTTTAACGATGCAATTATTTGTCTGATTTTCTCAGCACTGGTTGGTGGGAATGTACATAAATTGGGGAAAGACTCATTAAGAAAGTCATTAAAAGTTGTAGACGGAGGGTCAATTTTGAAGGATATATTTTTTGCCAATGTTGAAAAAGCGAATATTTAGTTCTTCGCAATGGTTCTGATTATTAAGGTCAGCATTGCAGGTGTAAGCACCTACTTTGTTTTTTTAGTTTTTGTAGAAATAATTTTTAATAACTTCGGACTTTTTCCCTGAAATTTTTTCATGTGCCGACTCTCGTTAGAAGGTGATGATCCTGAAATACGAACCTAGAAAAAGCGATAAACAAATGCATACGGTTACACATAAGCCGTTTAAAAATTTCATCTGGAAAATCTACACTAACCAATCTAATCTGAAAATTCTCACCAAGCTTGCAAAATTGAAACATTAAGTTGCATCGACCGTGAGCTCAAACATTTTTATCAATGTTCGTCACATCGTACAGCGATATTTCTGTCAATACTGTTGCATAACCTGCTCCATCCTGGTTGTTTTCTACTTGATTTGCAGAAATATGGCTGCGAATATTTGAAATAGAATTTGGCAATTTATTAATAGCTGCACCACCCTGACGCAGCAATAATAAAAATAGCAAACCTCGACTAGAATCATACTTCAAGTTTATTTCACACCACGGTTTTCTGTGAAACTACAAACCTAATGCCGCAAAAGCAGATAGGTAGCGGCGGCTTATCAGTTTTGTTCTCATCATTTCGTGCGGCTTATAATCAAGGTCGGCTTATATATTTTTCTTTACCTTATCCAAAGGTGTAAATGGCGCCCAGTTTTTCCTTTTCTAAGTTTTGCAGGCCAAACTCTCTTTTCACAACTTCTTCCTTCTGTTTAGCATCACATGCACACTCCGTCACAGGAGGAACAGTGATGTACAGAGAAAGCAGTTGTAGTGGTGTACGTATCATTACCAGGTTTGCCAGTTAAACGCGAAACGTGCTAAAACGCGAAAATACCTCAGAGGATTAGCTAATCTATATTCAAATGCGGCTTGCAATCAAGGGCAGCTTACATTAATTTTTTAACATCATTTCGTACAGCTTACAATCAACGATGGCTAACAATCAAATAAATGCGGTATATCATATTTTTGCCTTCAGTGAAGGAAGCAGCTTTAGGTCTACTTCTGAGATAGGTCTGAGGTTCCATACTGACAGCAACAGCTGTAATGTAACTGGAAAACTTCAGAACTATGAGGCAGAGTTCAGGAATACAAGCCAGCTGACTTCGGACTACCTTCTTGCATAGCTTAACGTACTTTTTTTCAGTTGGCTTATTAAGAAGCAAACTTCAAGCATATGGTCGTCGACAGGGCCACCGTGAGAAATTTTGCCCGGAGGTACGAAGACCAATACCGGACCCTCTAGCTTCTGGGGCCCTTGTCGAAACGTGTATAGCTTGATGAAACCATTCCAGTTACCATTCCAAGGTTTACAAATAGATTAGATATTATAGTGACAACCAGGCCCGTAGCCAGGGGGGTCATTCGGGGCAGTGCCACCCCAACCTTTTTTATGTGCCCCAATATTTTGTTGTGCCCAGAATAATTTGTTTTAAACATACATTAAAAACAAAAATCTTGCCTCCTGAAAATGACTTTTGCTTCCGCAAGCCTTAAAACCTGGCTACGGGCATTGTGGCAACTGGCGTATACTATCTGAATGCGTAGTGTTACGTGAAATCGATTTCCTATCAAAAAGTTGTGATCGATTCCTTGCTTGTATCACCTGTGGAGCGAAGCTACTTGAATACAGATATCTGCAAATTTGAATCATTGCAAAAAGAGGAAAGCAGAGCCGAGTCGGCTGATTCTTTGAAAGCCTACAGAAAACCTCGAGCTTTTATTTGGCGAATACGAGTATTGCAAATTATTAGTTTCGTATGTTTCAACAAGCTCGTACTCAGAAAAATATCTTCCTAGTATAAAGTAACAATCATAGCATTTTACTGTATGTATCATGTTATTAAAAAAATCCTCTAACACGTTCAGTTTGGCTCAGTATATGAAGTAAAAAAACTTTCTCGTGGAGATTTTTGAAAACGAAGGAAGCAGGGTCTTCCTATATTTCAAGATGTGCACCATTTGAAATTTTTAACGGATTCTGGTCTTATTAACGCGTCAGAAGTTTCTTGTATGCGCAGATTCTTAAAATCCTCAAACTACATCCTGCCAATTTCAGTCTGAAATATTGTGCAAACAATTTATAATTTCAGAAATTGGTGCAAATGTCACGGTTGTTTCAAAAACACTTTGCGTACATTCTTCTCGACAAAGGTTTTGATAATATCATCATATTCTACTTCTTGTGCAAGCTTGGATTCAATATTCAATCTGGCAAGATACACCGCACGGGACTGACCGCTGGTTGTTCTCAAATAATTTTCGATTAGTTGCTTGAAAAGACGTTTGGTGGTACAGAACTTAGAGGTGTTTTGTCCGCCTACCCTCTCCAGCGCACCCTCCCCTCTTAAAGAGGGAAGGGGCAAGGTCGAAAATAGGTGGGAATTTTTTTTGTGTTGTTTAATTATTTGTTTTTGTGTCGGAAATTGCGTGGCGGGGGAAAGATAACGTGAGGCAGCTTCGCGAAGGCTTTTGTGCTCGGAGCGTGTGTGGCATGCCCCGGGCGCAAGTGATTTGCAAAATTACGTACATTCTCTGAGCCTGGAGCTTGCACCGCAATTTCCAGGCGCAGGTGATTGCAGCTCTAGATAAACGGTGAAAAATAAGTTCGTAAGCATCAGAACCAACAAACAAAAATGAACGGTAAAGTAGATATTGACAAAACAATTTTATAAGCTTGGGGTACACATGATCAATAATATAAATGGTGGAAAAAGACAAAACAAAATCGCAAACATTGGGCAATTCTGCGCGTCGCTACGAGCCGTAGATACGGCTCACTAGGGTCATTCACAGGTTTTCCTCTGTTCTGTGCAATAATTTTTCGAAGGTTTTTTTGTGTCTTTGAGAATGTATCCTACTTCTAATGTTTAGTGAGGTTTTAAAGGATTTTATTAGATAGTTCGAAATGTCTGGGATCTCCTGTGTGGTCGTTTTGTTTCTTGTTTTCCAAATTGTGTGTGATAATACAGAGTTTAAAACGGTATGAGGTCTTTGTCACAGTGAGTCGGTGGGTGTGGCATGTGAAATTGGTGTCGAAATGTCTCATGAAAGAAAGTGGTTTGGTGTGTGGTTATTCTATAATATAGTTCTGTGGTGTATTTTAATAGCGGATGGATTTGGGAGCACTTTGTAAAGAGGTGTATGTCATTTTCTAACGCTTCTTTGCAGAAGTAACAAAGAGGGAGCGAGTCTCGTTTGTCTAGTTGTGCTTTAACGTGAACTGGTAATACATTTTTTGTCAATTGATAGTTAAACGTTTTCAGATAATTTGGGAGCAAAGGATGATGTAGCAAAATATAGTTGGGTGAAGTAATTTTTAGATAAATGTCTAGTTTTGATTTTGTGGGAGTGTTTTCTGACTTTATGCGTTGATAAATTTCCTTAATGTTTCCTTTTAGTAATTCTTCGTAGGTTATTTTGCATTTTTCCACAATCTGCAGTTGTTTTTTGTAATAGGGTGAGGGAGTTGCGGCGTGCGGCGTTGTGTTGTTCTTTGCGATCCTGAATAAGTTGCTTATTTGTAGGCCTATGTTGTACTCTGCCTGTTGAAGGGATTGCGGTAGTATTTCGTTGGTTAGCCCGAATCTAAGAAAAGGGGTGATGGGTTTTATGTAATATAGATCCGCGTAAAGGAGGATATCTGCAATATTATAGCCACCGTTCACTCGTGTTTGTGAGATTACTTGTACCGACAGGGTTGTTTGAAGTGAGCCAGATATGTATGTACTGATTATGTTATTTATTTGTTCTATTTTTTGTTCTGGTAAGGGGTAGGTATGCGCAAGATAAGTTATTATGGGTGCTAACATGGTTTTAGAGATTACAGCTTTCATATCATATGTTGCGTAGTGATGATTTAACTGGTTCGCCAAATCTCTGAGTTGTTTGATTTTCTTGTTCCAGAGTGAAGTTATGTGTTTTTGGGGTCCTATGCTGATACTTGATGGCTCTATGAACGTGTCCTCCCAGTTTATGTTCCATAAAGTCGACAGTTTATTATTTCTTTTGTTTGTTGTTAAACCCACTGGTTTACTTTTATTTATCTCTGAGCCGTATATTTGGTGGAATTGACCGAATAGGTTTTGGGCTGCAAGTACTGCTTTCTTTTTACTAATACAGAGCGTCACGTCATCAGCGTATGCTACGATTTTGGGTGCGTTTCTAATTGGATTTGGTACTGGAGAAATGCTTGTTTCGAATTGTATTTTAAAAAGGAGTGGGTTTAAAGCTATTATAAACAGTGTCGGGCTGATAGGGTCTCCCTGCCTGACCCCTTTTTTCATGAAAAAGGGGTCAGTCAGTGTTGAGTTTACCTGAATTTTGGATGTACTATATTGTTGTATTGAATCTGTATAATTGGTAAATACGTGTGGAAATTTTAAAAATGTAAGGACCTGGATCAGCCATGTGTGCGCTATTGTATCAAACGCTTTTTTAAAATCTATTTCTATAAGGTACGAGTCTATTGTTTTCTTTTGTGCCTCGTAATATGTATCTCTTAGTATTGCTGAGGCCGTGTGGGTTGAGCTGCTTGGTTGTAAGTTTTGGAGGGGTGAAATGATTTGTTCTAGTAAAGGTGTAATGCGTTTATTTAAAATTTTACTTAATATTTTGTAGTCAGTGTTCAAGAGTGTTGTGGGTCTATAGTTGCTTATATTCTTTCTGTCTCCTTTTTTGTGGATCAAGGCAATTGCCCCTTCTGCGATTTTCGTGTTGGTTATTCCGTTTTTATAAAGAAAATTTAATGCTGCCAATAAGAGTGTATTAATTTCTTGGAAAAAGGTAGTATAAAATTCTACGGACAAATCGTCTAATCCTGGCGATTTACCTTTTTTTGCTTCTTTTATGCTAAGGAGAAGTTCTTGTTGTGTTATGGGTTGGCTAATGGTTTGTGCTTGACCTCTGTCAAGTGTGGGCAATAAAGGTGTTAAAAAATATGTAAGTATGTTCTGATCTGTATGTGTTGTTTCATATAGATTTTTATAAAATGCATATATTTCCTGCCGTATTTCGTTGTGTGTGGTGAGTATTCTTTGTTGGTCGTTTTCGAGTTCTGTGAAAGTTGTTCATTCTCGATGTGTACTTAATTGTTTATATAGTGTGGCTGAGGGCAATTTTTGGTATTCCTCTAAATCTGCTTTACTTTTTAATAGTGTTATTCTGGTGGTTTCTATGAATTGCTTGTGCAGGGCTTTTCTAAGATTGTTGTATTCTTGAAATGTTTGCTCTGTCGGATTATCTACCATTTGTTTGTGCAAGTAAAATAACCGTTGTGATTCTACAATAGTGTTGTTTGTCTTATAATGGATTTCTGATTTTCCTAATTTGATTAACAGTTGTTTTGTCTTACATTTTAACATAATCCAAATTTCTAACGGGTTCAGACAGGTTGTTGACATTTCTTTTGCAAATTTGTTAAGATAATTTTGCATTTCGGTTTTGTATTTTTCTTTTTTGAATAAACATGTATTATTTTTCCAAACATGTGTTTTTGGTGTAGCTTTGTGTAAACTAGTTACTGATAAAATAACTACATCGTGGTCTGAGAACAGGGAGGGAAGTATTTGTTGGTGTTGGAATGTGCATGCATTATTAATGTAAAATCGATCTAACCTTGAGTGGCTATTAGCTGCATGTCTGGTGTAGGATTTATCTTTGGGGTATCGTTTTCTAAAGGCATCTTCTAACTGTAAATTTGTAGGTAATTCTGTAGGAGTAGATGGTGTGGGGTATTTTTTAACTGGGGGGTATTTGTCTAATGTTGGGTTTTCTATACAGTTAAAATCTCCTGCTAATATGGTTGGTCCATTTTTCTGCATGTATGGATATAGGCTTTCAAAGAAAATGTAGTTTTGCTTGCGTTTTTGTGCGCCTGCAGGGGCGTAAATGTTTGTGACATAAAAGGCTTCCTGTTCTTTAAATACTTTAGCGGTTAAAATTCTACCTTGAAGTCACTAGTTAGTTTTTCCATGTATATATTTTTACTCTGCACTAGAATAGCGACTCCGGATTCGGCTTGTTTTTTAATGCTGGAGTGGAAAAAGGCCTGCCCTTTCGTCCACTCCTTTTGCCAACGGTGTTCTGTACCTACTTCACCATGCGTTTCTTGGATTACAATTACTTCACCCTGAACGGTGCCCAAAAATTCAAAAACGGCTCTGCTTTTTGTGGGGTCTGCAATACCATTTACATTATACGTTGCTATTATGAGCTCCATTCTAAAGAGAAGCAAATAAAAGAAAAATGAACAGATATATAACTAAATACAATCGTCAAATGCAGGTTACACAGGAAAGCAAATCTACTACAAGAAGACGCCAACAATCAAATGGTTTGCGTGCTCATACATGGTCCTTTTTCAGTATACTTAGTTTTACATATGTGGAATGTTGAGGTCTCTCCTCTTCCTATTCTGTGGGCAGAACTACAAGGTGATGCGCATTTGAAAATTTTTGTGTCACACTCTTGACACAACTGTATTGTTTTTTCATCCACGTTGGTTTCACTTTTACACAACCCGCATTTACATTTAAAAAACGTTGCTCCGCAGACGCATAATTCCACGTTTCTGTTCCTGTTCAGTTTTTTGAAACAACAGGGTGTTTGGAATTCTGTGGGTGAGACCTCATCTCTTGTTCTCTTCGTGTTTTTCGTTTTTTCTATAGATTTCGCTGATTCCAACAGGGGGAAGTCTTTGTCTGAGCTTACATCTAATCCTGGTTGTATTTGCTCTTGCATAGGTTGCGTTTGTCTTTCTGTATTGTCTGTTTGAGGGGAAAGGGGATATTTAGTTCTTCCTTCAAAATTTTGCTTGTCTTCTTTTGGGCCCATAATTGTCTTTTCCTTTCTAATTCTTTGCAATTCTCTCTTTCGTGGCCTTCTGTCCGGCAATATTCACAGCATGAAGGTTGCCCTTCATACCTGGCGAGCAGTGTCACGTTGCCTATTTTGAGAAATCTAGGTATGTGCTGCATCGTTGATCTTTTTATTATGACATGTCTGCTTCCTGTCTGTATACCGTATTTGTCTTTGATAATGTTCATTCGCAGTGGTTCTGCAAAATCCTTTATCACTTGGGCGATTTCTTCTTCTTTGATCTGTGGTGGCACTCTGCTAATGGTGACTTTCAACTCGTTTTCACCTACTCCATAGACTTCTTGTACCTTGGGAGATAGAGCCAAAAGTTGTCGTAACTGCTTGGCCGACTCTCGGTTGTAAGCATAAAGAGTCGCTATTAACCCGGGTAGTTGTATCATTGCAGACAGTTTGTTTTTAAAGTCATAATGTAATTTTACTAATTCGTCATATATTTCTTCTCTTTTGAGCGGTGTTTTAAATTTCACGTGTACTTCCACTTGTCTGTCGTACCAAAACTGGTTGCCTGACGGTAGATTTTGCGCAGCTACTGTGCTGTATGAACTCGTTTGGGCGTTATCCATACCTTCGCCTATTTTGCAACTACAGTAATAATTTATTCAAATTAGACACAATGAGTTCAACTTTAATAGATCGGTATTATTTCGTCTGTGGTTAGGACGTGAAACTGAGTACTTACAACAAGATACAAAGTAGACAATGGTAAAAAACAAGAAAAAAGGATGCCACACCTGTTCCGCCTCAGCAAATTTTGAGGTACTAGGGTTGGATCCTTTATTGAAACGTTCTTCTTTCGACAGATATAATCCACACGATCGTGTCTTTGACAAGTAAATCCACAGATGTTACTCTCTACGTTTGACTCTCTGTCTGTTGGCTCAAGTATAAGAAAATATTTCTACGATCTTTGTTGTGAACTCTGGTCTAGACAGCAGATAATCAAGCCACTCTGCACTTCTCAGATGCTATAAACGTGCGGTCTGCTTTGTTCGTGCCATCTTTCTCAAGAGTTGTATACATTACAATAAGGACAAATTCTCTGTCCTCGCTCGAGCTCGCACTCTATTGCTTGCACTCCATTTCATATCTCCGCCCTGGAAGCGACTTTCACCAAATCTCTGAATCCTCTTCTCTGCAAACAAAAAGAATTCGTTTACTCCTTGAAGATCTCCTAAAACCTCTTAAACTTTCCATTGGTTGACTGTTTCAACGTTTCGACGAGATCCAAATTACATCTTCAACCAATGACAACTCACCTTTTCTTATCTCCTAAACCCTTTCTTATTGGCCACTGCTTTAACCAATGAGATCTCTTCTTTTCTGTATATAAACCAGCTCGGTAGTATCTCCACTTCATTCTGACGATATCCCTTGAAGAGTGTCAGACGAAAAGCTTTGGGATGAATCTCCTACTTCGCGCCAGTTTAAGCTTGCTAAATGATCACTCTGAAGATGTCACAGTGGCTGGAATTGTGAGCAAAATTCATAAGCAAATACATACATTTGGAAAACGTTCTTGAAGCTTGAAGTCGTAAAATTGATTTAGCAGGTCTAGTGGAAGCAATTTCGCTTTTCCAAAAGTAGCTGAATGTACGTAGAGCAAATGCCGCATCGCAGTAACGAAACGTTATTCGTCCATATCTTTACAATATTGCGTGGCTAGGATTCTCGCTGTTTGGTCAGCTACTCCAGCAGAGTTATCCAAGTAATTCCAGATTACATCAAATCGTTCGTTAATTCGTTTCACAGCATTACAACACACGATTAGCCCTCCACTAAAATTATCATTAGTAGTACAGAATATAAAAGTTCTGTAATATGCCTCTTGAAAGCTTACCTTCCCCTTTACAACTGATACATTCCTTCGTAGATCTAAAACTTCCTCCAGGAGGAAGCTCAATCCCAATGCCAAAGTTAGATGCAGCTGTAGTTACTTCATTCCACACGGCTTGCCAATTGTTTCGCAATTCAGTTTAAATCCTTTAGACGTTGTTGAATGTTAGCAACTTCTGTATCCAATGTTGCTTGTCTAGTGGTTGAATAACTTTCATACAGATGTCTATTCTGCTTAGAATTTTGAACTACACAGCTGACATAAATACACAAACAAATGACTTCAAATAGGATAATGAGCCATTTCCACCACGCTTGGATTTAGCAGGTAGCTTCACTGCCAATAACTCTTCAATGGAAGTTTTTGCACCAGGCAAGCGTATAGTAATAGATAACTTTTGACTCAATTTAGGGATTTTCGGAAAAGTTTGAAAATATGTGAAATGACTAATTTCAGTTTATTTTGCAAGTCATGCTTGCTTCTATTTTTAACACTTATCATGGCGCTCCGATTTTATACTACACCACCACAGATTTAGGGATTTTTTGATACTGCTCTTGAGATTTTGGAGTTGCATTTGTGAGAGCCCCCAATACAACTAACACTGGCAGTGCTCGATAGTTACAATTACTTGAAACAACCCTGCATATGTTTGTGCAATTATTACGAAAATGTGTAAACTGTCAGTAAGCGTATTGTACGTTGCAACACGGTAGCGCACCGAATTCAGCTTCAAGCTGCTGACTGTTGTGTATCACACATACTGGACAACTTTGGCAAGGGACTGCGTTTTTCTGGGATTTAACTGGCCTCTGTCCGTTACATTTTCTGACAGTAAAATGCTGCGTTGTTTCATGTTAAACACCCGAGTTTCTGTGAGAAACGACAGCACTTCTTACATGCGGCTTATTAAAGTTTTACTGTGTGGGTCTATCGACGATACGCTATGCATAAACTCTGCTCAACGTTATTTGATGTGTATAAGGTAATAGTCACAAATTATTGCAACGTAAATGAGGATGATAACAAAAACAAATAAACCAGCCAAAAGCTTGGGAAAGTTTTCATATAAAAACTTAATATAGGATTTGTGAAGATTTTAGAGGGGAAATTGATTAAATCTACCAGCGTTACAGATAGAGAATGCAACCATCAATTTGGGGTTGATTACAGAAAATCTTCGCGTGCATACTTTCATCCTCCCGGGCCCCCTGAAACTACCGGGCCCAGGTACAATGTACCTCTCGTACCCCCTCTCGTATAGGTCCTGGTCGTCGATAAGCCTCAAATCATTGCTGCTACCATTTTGGTAACGGCAGTACAACTCTAGAGCTGGAAACAACGTTCACTTCTGCCTCGATTGCAAGAACTCATTTTACTTAAATTTATGCTCTGATTACGTCACAGAGCATATTGACGCCAGTGTTTCAAATGATTTCTAAAAATATTTACCAAGAAATTGACCAAGTCAAGAGAAGTGCTTTGTAAATATTTTTGATTTTTAATTTCTGCGTCATTGCGATGTTACCACGTCCACGAGTCATTTTAGGAGGTCTTGAGTTCCCAACCCATTCCTAGAGCCGAGTAGACGGCGAGGAGCTCAAAGACCGCGAGGGTGTAAGAAAAAACAGAACGTTTTTTTCTACAGCGGCTCTTGATTACCGTGTGCTTGACAGAGGAAAGGTTCGTGATGTGATTTTTGGTGTTTGTGTATATTTTTTTAAAGTTTATCCAAATTAACATTTTTATGTTTTGTTACAAGAAAGGGAGAGAATGAAAAAGGTGACGTTTGAAACGTTGTAGTTCCTGAACCGCAGTATCCATTTCTCGGTTTAAAAAAACGAAAATCTTTGCGGTTGCCAAATGGATAATTTGTCGTTAGCTGCAACCTAAATTTATTGCAACAACAACAATTAAAATAGCAAGAGCAAACTTTCTTAAAACTGTTTCGCGCTTCGACAAAAATGTCGATAACTACAAGCAGAAAATGGAGCCTTAATTTGTGAACGCAACAGGATTTATTGTACGATGGACCTTTCCGCTAAGTTGTTTAACATGACAGAAGGAGGAAGCTGACGTTTGCGCGAATGTAAAAAATAAAGCAATTCTCATTGAGCTGTGGTGAGCATCTAATTTTTTCTGATATAATATGATATCAGTACTTACGAAATGCATATTTTTACAAATATTTAGACGCTGAAAATCTACGCACGTTTCAAAAAGTTTTGTTGTTCTTTCTTAAAATTCCACGCTAGCCAACAAAACACTGACTCCGGCCGTTCAAATTTTGTATTAAGTAAAAATCGCTCAAACGAAACAAAACATTGTGCGAGGAAGGAAAGCAACGTCAATCCGAAATAAAACAAAACGAAGTGCATAAAAAACTAAAACGCAAAAGCACATCCTTGAAAAGAGGCGACACAAGAATATATTCGTCGCAGCTTCTCGAGGTGATGGTAAAGTTGATCTCGTAGGAAACACGACCTTGCATATCTTACGGTACAGCTCTCACAGCGCAAATGCCCAACAATATAATTAACAGGATCTGGGCATCTTGAAATAAGAAAGCATAACCGCGTGGCAAAATAAGTGTCAGTGATATAATACGCGTATCGATACAATAAAAGCTACTACTCCAAGATGCACTTCGATACGAAATATCAAAATTCTGCACTGCAATCATGGGCGTCGGAAGTGAGGAGGCAGGGAGGGGCCAAGCCTCCCTGCATTAATGAAACTTCACCACTTTCAGCCCCACCCTGGAAAAATCTTTTTGGCAACCTCTGGAAAAATCCACTATTGTCTCCCCCTAGAAAAAATCCTTCCTACGACCATGACTACGCTCAAGGACAAAGTCAAACCTGGATCGTCTGACACACATCCTCTGATTTTGAGTCTAAAGTTCCCCTTAATTGTTTTCAACCCGAGTTCGATCGTGTCGCAAAAGTTCGGTGATTCAGTCACAGAGGTCCGACGCATAGTTCATTTTGAGCGTTAACAAAATATATACCTGCGCTTTGAAGAAATCATTTTCTTATTCTCCGAAATACGAAAGGTTGGCTGAATGCATGGATTTAACTTTCGGGGTTCAACGATTTCAACGAAGTTATGAACCACTGCTCTTTGATTTCAACCAACTCCGACAAGTTTAATGTTTGACCGCGAACTGCGAACAATCGATCGAGCGGGTCACCATCACGACAGGTGCACAAACAAGTGGTCACGTGTACGTAACAGCTTGAATCAGAATATGCCAGAAACGTGATTATGATTTCATAATTAATAGTTGCGGGTCTGGTGAGTCGGGCAAACAATTTACCCTGTGGGCTGCAGAAATTTTTCAAACTGGCATAATTGGTCAAAACTACGGTAAGCTTGCTGAGAGCTTCAAATTCTACTTAGAACATAGTTAAGCCGTTACAATTTCATAAGCGGTGCAGTCATTTCCATTTCCATTGATTTCTTAATTTTTAACGGCTTGAAAATGTAATTGGAAATGAACAAAATGCGACAATTGCCACTCCCACAAGGGGTCGCTTGTTGTTGCAGCAAACAAACGAGATGTCAACAGAAAACAAGACAGGACCGAACACAACTACAAGTATACAAAACACACATAAGACAAAGGCATGCCACCAGGCCCGTAACCAGCTTGAGACACCAGGAGGGGCGAAGAGTTTTCGAAGAGGGGCCCAAAAATTTTGAACTACGTCCAATATTTTTAAATTATGGCCAAAACATTTTTCCAGGGCAGGCGAAAAATTTTCTAGGGGGGATTCGCTCCCCGTGGTTACGGGCCTGCATGCCACACTACGACCTGACAACGCCAACCGATTGCATTAAACATTTCAACGTATGAGTGCGCGGAACACTGAGGTCGTGGTATAAGTTCCATTTTCATACCAGGCCATCTCATTGAAAAACCTAAGCACTGGAAAATCGTTGAAATTATTCACAAATCAGGTATATTCTTGAAGAACGAATCACTGCTGATAAAAGCAGTCACTGCGAGAACACAACGTAAAATGAAGCATCGGACGCGAATCGTTTCAAAGTCTCGTTTTTCGCATATTTCTTGGAAAGTGCGTCTTTAGGATGTCAGCAGCATGACAGACGCAATACAAGGAACTAACGCTGAATGGAGCAAAGCAATTCTTACCCTCGACCTAAGAAAATATCTGCAGCAAATGATGCCGAGGAAAAGAAGTTTCCAGACAGAAAGTCAACAACTGCTTTGAAACGAACTTCAATGCAATTGGTATCATAAGAAAAACCGTGACAACCCCGGCTTGCTGAATGGTGTTCGCTTTTAATATTTGCAGGTACCGTTTGGTAAAAGCAAAGTGCATACCGTCGTTGGTAAAGCTAGAAAATGGTGATAAACTAAATGGCCTTTTAATTTCACAAACCGTTTTAAATTTCAAGCAATCCGCATGTGCTACGTCATACCGCGTTGCTTATATTGATTCACCGTGAAAAGTTTGTGCGTATCACACTGGAAAAGGTGACGTTTTGGGTAAAAACGTTCTAATTTTCGAGTTCACGCAAGGTCATCTGCGCGCATCGCGAATGGCGCAGGAAGGACTTCTGCTTTGATCTTTTCCGAGACAGTTGTAACGAAAGTTCAGCGATACTTCACAGCAGACTAGGCCGTTCGTAACTGCTTTAAGCAAAAAACAGTGCAGCCGAAAAGTGACCTCCTCACTTGTGACGAAACAGACTAAAACAGATTTAAATTATTACAGTGTTCTCATCCAGAGCACCGCAGAACTGTGGTGTCGTGGAAATCAAATTTCAGCTCAGAGCGATGGACTAAAAAAACATACTGCGAGGACAGGGGATATTTTCCACTGTTTGCTTCCTTCCATTCACATGTTCTTCCTTTCGTCAACAACTTTGAACACCATCTGTCGCAGCAAACTATCGACAGGTTTCACAACGTCTACATGAAACATGTTAAGCCAAGCGGACAATGGTTAAACAATGAATTGCGCAGTGACCTTCGAAGAGCAAACGGCATCGCTCACGTATGATCAACAGCATTTGCATAAAGGTAGGTCGCAGACCAGCTGCTAAAGCAAAACATGGCGTGCATCCTGCTACTAGTGACCCTGAGATTTGAAGCAAGGCATGAAACAAAAAATAAAAGACGACGACTAAGTTGAAGTGCGTTCAGTTGTCAGATGCGAAAAAATTTGAGGAACATACCAGGATCGGGATGGAGAACGAATGATGGACACCGATAAAAGCATACCGCGAACCTATGGGAGAGGGTAATTAAAAACAAGGTGACCTAATATTAAATGACACCAGGATAAAATCTTTTTCAAGTTGCATTGCGATTTAAGGTAAATAATTACTTGTACACTGCTTTGGTACGGCAGAGTGCAACAAATGTAAGTGATGGGCATGGAGAAAAAGATCCACAGCATGATTAATCTAACGTGTTTCGAGTTGAATGAGGGAAAAAAAACGAGTCAACTTCAATCAACATTTTAAGAACAAAAACAGGATTCTCCAATTCGGTGCACAAAACCTCTCCTGCTGAGCGTTTGCCTACGTTAGAACAGAACTCAGTTGTACTTCGACAATACAAAAGCAGAACCGATGTGTTAAGAAGCGTCTCTGCCTCTTCACGATTAAATTGAGGTTCGCAGATTCCTGAGATCAGTGCTCCCGCATCAGTATCAGAAAGAGCACGCAGCGTGTGATCCGCATTCCATGACGCCAATGTCTCGACGAAGTGGAGGTTGATTGACTGACAGCAAATCCAATTTTCTATCGTAACGATGGAACATAAATCGTTTAACACGTGTTTGGAGCCGTTGCGACGCTTTCGCTACTGGAGATCGCCGCGAGCGAAGTGGAGAAGACAGATCCGACGTTCTCCGTTTTGTCTGCAGAGCTTTCTGATTTCGAGAAGGGTTGCAAAGCTGACCGCAAAGAAAAGAAAACAGCAAAACAAAATTATTAAGTTCGAGTAGGCGATTGAGCGAAATATGGAGTGAATTTATAAAACGGTTCGTCACAAGGTCTCTGGCTAAAAGTTAACTTCGACGAAGGCAAATGAAATTTTTGATAATGCTGAACTAAGCTCTAATGTTTTCAAGTCGAAGAGTTTGCAGTAAAATGGAAATCAGCGAATACTACGTGAGCAGAAACCTCTCATGAACGCACGATGTAAACCCCCAAAAGATTTTTTTGTATTTGCTGCAACCTATTGTTCAAAAGCCACGACGAGTGCCAGGAACCAAAGCAGAAAAATACTTTTAAAGCGGAATTAGAACATCCTAACTGGCCAAAAGTGCACTCAAAATTTGAAGTGCTCTTCAGACTTACGTTGATTTTAAACACAACCTTGCCGTGAGTGCAAAAACGAAAATGGTACAATTTGCTGGAAACCTTGCGAATATCCTTCACTGCCCAAAGTTCACCCTCCAATACACTGAGAGAGAACACCAACAATTTTTCTACATACAGTGTTGCGGTTTCTCAAAGCGCTGGAAAGTGCATCACAACGGAATTTGAAAGAAAACAATCGCTCTAAAATCGTCACCTGGTGGGTTTGTGACTTTTGTGTTTCCTTTCTTCTGTTTTTCGAGTTCTTTTCTTCTGCGCTGTCGCCGCCACTGGGTGGTGTGCGTATGCTGGCTGCGCATGTGACGGCACAGAAGCCAGGCGAGCAGCACGAAACAGAATGCAGCGACCTTGAGACCAACAGCGACGCCGAAAAAGATCAGTCGGAATACGTCGGAGCTGTATAGCTGAAAAATATTAGCTCCATTTACGCATTACAAATTATAAAACATTTTATAAAAAGAAAAAATGATAAAAATATTTTATTTGCTAAAAAAACGCAATTGACACAGCGAGCCAACAATTATAGACATCAAGCGGTACGAGGTATCTCGTCAGATTACAATCCGCCAGCGATTGCAGACAATGGCCAAGCGTGACGAAAATATAACCCCGAATCCAAAATTTCGGTTCTATCTCAAGCAAACCACCAAAATGGCTTTTTTTATTAATGAGTCACAAAGTTTTAGCCAAACCCTTCTGAAACAAACAGTCTGAAGTACCTGAGATCGAGCTGCTTCCTAAAAATGGCATCTGCATTTTGAGTGTCTGCCTAAGAGTCTACTTTGTTGTGAGGTCTACTATGCACTCTGCGTGTATTTTACCAATTCCAAATCTTCCATAAAATGGGTTAATGACTCTCGGCCATGAAACAGTTTGGCCACATGCAATCTTTCGTCGAACTATCAACGCACAGAGTGCTGTTCATTTTTTTTTAACTTTCTAAGATCGCAACCACAGCAAAGTGCGAGCCAGTAAAACGATTCTTGCCAGTGAAATGATATCCAGTAAAACGATTCTTGAAACAAACTGCACGCCATTAACCCTGGAAGTCCCGCAGAACCAAAATTTTGGTTTGCACATGTTCGGCCATAACTCTCTAGCCGATAGAGCTAGAGAGATGTTCAAGCCCTTTAAAAATGCGGTAAGTCTTGTCGTTTCGATTTTTTTGAAAATGTGAAGTTTTGGGATGGAACTTTTTTGGGGTTGACGACACAACTGCGGTATGTTGAGGGTTTTTTGGATTATGTCATCGCAGTCTGAAAAAAACTCAAGAATCAATTTTTTTCTCTCAAAAAAAATTAAGCGAAAGTTCGCGTCTTTAGTCCTTGATTGGCCTTCTATAGCGTTAGTACCAGTAGTTGGGACGTTGTGACCTAAAAACAACAAATTAATTAATTTATACCCTAAGCCTAGGGTAGTAACAAATTGACTAGTTATTACCGTTGAGTATTAATTAATCAACTGTCGATTGTTTGGCCATAACCTGAAAACCACAAACGCTAAAAGGCCAATCTAGGGCTCTAAAGATGCGGTATTTCGCCTAATTTTTTTAAAGAAAAATCAAAGAAATGGCTTCTTGAGTTTTGTTTCTCAGGCCCAGACGATATCATCCAAAAAAACCTTGACATGCCCCAGTTGTGTCGTCACACCAAAAAACTTAAAACCAATACTTCCCAATTTTTAAACATTAAAGCTACAAGACTTTCCGCATTTTAAGAAGGCTTGAATATCTCTCTAGCTCTAACGGCTGGCGAGTAATAGCCGAACATGTGCGAACCAAAATTTTGGTTCTGCGGGACTGCCAGGGTTAAGCCACGAAGCACGATTTTAAAAGCTGATAAATGCGCACACTTTTCAGTAAAAATTTGGTGAAAGCTTTATAGAAAGCTTCAATTGCAGGGGGTGGTAAATTTTCAATTTTCCGAAAAGAATTTCTCCAAAACTACATATAGGTTTATGCGCGCACACAGCAGATAGTCGTAATTTTTTAAGTTAACAAGAAATACGTAAACAATGACCTTGCACGGCACGAAAGCCAACACCAGTGACTGCGGCCAGAGCAAGAATTACTCGACAGTGCTGCGTGATCAGCCAAAAACAAGGATCGGCTTGAGGACATTTCACTTCTCCTGTGACATTCATGGCACGCCGAATGCGCGCATCTGCCCAGACGGCCGAAATATAAGTTAGTCCACAAATACCACAGTGACTCCGACTGGTGGCATTAAGCGAATCAGTCATGATTCTGCAACCATGGGCGTCGGAATGATTTTTTCCAGGGAAGGGCGAATAGTGGTTTTTCCCAGGGTTAGCCAAGAAGATTTTTCCAGGGGGGGCAAAAGTGGTGAATTTTCATTTTACCCACTCAAAACTAGGAAAACAACCTTTTTGCTAATAACTTAACAGGAAAACAAGAAAATTTCAAGTTCTCCCTGCCCCCTTCGAGGCCCATTTCCGCAACGCCCACATAATACAAGTGTCAGATGTTGAAACCAACGTGTGGTTTTCTCGGCGCAAATTTTTTTGCAAACCCATCCTGTGCGGGTCCCAGCGCAGCGACTTTCGTGCAGGGTCGGCATAGAAATCGACATGGGTATATACCTTTCTCTCTAAGCCTGTACTTGCGAAACCAAACTCGCTTCCTCCGAACTCACAGTCACCCAGAAACCGAAAATAAGTTCGCCGCCTCTACCAGCATTTTTCACATGCAGTCTGCCAGCATTTTTCACGTGCGGTATTTTCGCCGCGCATACCTGTAGTTACCTCAACTTATCTTCAGTTCTCGAAAATTACTTCAGTGTTCTGTTCGGGTTTCCATACTTTTTGGATGATGTCGAACCGAAAATGTTCAAAATTGGCCGTTACCAATTTTGCTATGTTCCAATTTTTCGGGTCAAGGTGCTCATTACGGCGGAACATCGACATTAGCAATTTTGCTTTGTGACGGTCCGCCTACAGTCTACGCCTAACTTTGCGCGTCGTCAGTTACAGAATGTTAAGCGCAGTTGAACATGACTCAAAGAACTCTCTCGCAAAGATCAGCATCAAAGTGGTTTGACTGTGTTTGACTTTCACTATGGCGGGAAAAGAGAGGCAGTACGAACCTAATTTCAATGCTTTTTTTACTCATCCTTCGCACAGCAACGTAAAAATTAATCACAACTTCGACAAATGCGGTAATCTGAAACAGGGACCCTACACTATAGAAAATCGCCACAACAAATACGGAGATTCATGATCATGTATAGTTGAATCTTTTCTTGGTAGCTGCAGAGATTAAAATGGGCAGTTCCATGTTTAACATCATCGTGCTACCTGCAAAGGACAGAAGTCTCCAAAGGAAATGAGAGTAAGGTTTATGACAATCGCCTTATTTTCTGAACAAAGCGATCAAAATACAGTCAGGGCCGCGTCCGCCTGTGGTCAGTTCAAAACCGCATCTCTCTCACGTATTTCAGGAGAGCGTTTCAAACAAGCTGTTGGCAGCTGTGGTGCTGGGTCACAGTTAAATCAATGGTTAGTTGTAATTAATTTTACTAGCCATTAATTTCCAACATTTTTACAATAGAACACACTCAGCTAAATTGCTTTTCTCAAGCTACAAACCAAATATCATAAAACGCATTATAATAGACTGTGACGTTTTTGCCTACGAAACAATATTTTGGCAAAACTCTACCGAAGGCTGTGAAGTCTTCTTTCAAGCAGGGTTGCGGAGTCGGAGGTAAAATGTCCGACTCCAGCTTTCCAAATTTTACGACTTCGACACTGACTCCAAAACATAACGTGAATGAAGTTTGGCTGTCAACAATTTTGAAGCAACTAATAATCAATGGAGGTCGTGGTACACAGCAAGAATTCTGTTTCAATAAAAGTTTCAAAAGAAATTGTACCGGTTCAACAGGGATTCCAAACTTAGTAGTGCAATGTAAAAAAGGATTCAATTGGACCTCCGGAGTCGGAATTAGACAAAAAATCCGACTCCGACACCGACTCCTAGTGTTCTTAGAATCCAACTCTTGACTCCACCCAAAAACCTCCGGCCTCCTTGAGACTCCGAAATCGAGACCGCAACCCTGGTTTCATGGAAATTTTGCTAATGTAACACATACGGTTGGATAGATTTGTGATAGTTCACGATGGAATCGCCCCAAAAAGTCGATGCAATGATTTAGGATACCATTGCTATGATTGTTGGCCATTTCAGTGGCTTCAAAGAAACTGAAGCTTTCTTCTAAAATGGAGTTTGATCAATTGGGCATTTTCTGATAGTTATATCAGTATTGGTCACTTTCAACCAACATAAGTATAATAAAACGAACTAATGCATACTACACGAGAAAAGTCCAAAATCCCGCGCGTGCTGATGTATACTGGCTGGAAATGTCATTGCTTGATGTCCCTTTTTTGACGCTGCTCATGATTTTTTTGCTTATGACCGGGTGAACCAACCTAGCAAACTACTCAGTGCAACACTTCTCGACACTTTTCTTATTTTAAACATTTGTCTCAACAGAATACTGCAAATTTAGAATCTTGGTCAAAACCGCAGTGCTTGGCTCCCAAACAGTGACATTAACCGTGACCTTGGATAGTTAGTGCAGTGAAGCGATTCACAGGACGATGTTAGTTTGATTGTTATATGACCAGTCCGGTATCAAGTGCTTTATAAACTTGTTACGAACCATGGAGACGAAAGTGCATCAAATGATTTGATTACAAAGTAGGAAATACTGTTTTCATTTTCGGAATCAATGCGAAATTTTAGTACGTTTTAACCTGCAGATATTGCCCCCCTGGAAGCTGAAATTACCCTCCAAATCTGGTAAGTCACAAAATCGCCCCGTAACACAGAAAACCGCCCCCAGAGGGCGATTTCGTCTCCGTTGAAGACCAATGGAATACGCAGTCGATGGGCAGTTTATTTTTTTTTGAGAATATGCGCTATGATTGTAACGTGACGTGTTCATCAATATACGAAAATGACGAGCTATGTCAAGTGTTTGAGTCAAGCGTTGAGTCAAGTGTTGACAAAATGTTCAACATTATATATGAAACATGCGACGCGTGCAACTGCGAAATATAAACGTCACGTCACTGCAAGCCTGTCTGTGCAAGAAGACAACCGATGTCAGAGGGAACATGGCTAGTATATGACGTCATTGTTGCTCCTTATCAAGACGGTGAAGGTAAACAGCGTCCAATAAAAGAAATACAAACTCTTCCAACACCTAAAGCTAAAGCTCATTGTTCTTGCAGCTAGGCATCACGTATAGCAAAAAAACAAGAAATTTATTACATTGAGGAGCTGGGGAGAAGTATTAAACCGTTACAAGCGCCCACCGCAGGAATTTGCATTGAGTGGCATGAAATTTTTTGTATCTTTGCAGCTGTGACTTAGACTTCATGAAGCTTCGTCGCGAAGCATTTAAGCCTAAAAACCTATACTTGTCATTTGCCAAAGTAAAGACAGGGAATCAGCGATACTCGCAAGACGTATTGCAAAGAAAAGAATGCATTCGAGACGCGGCAACCATCTGTGCTGGTGCAAAGGGAAAAGGAAGCGGAAATGACGAAAACAAAATTAACTACTGCATGCTGGAATAGACTCGTATCTGATTGTGTCCACACAGGAACCAATTAAGCAAAAGCAGGCTTACCAAGCAAGAGCCCGACCCGCTGTCGCAATAACTTGAAGACCCATTCCACCAGAGGCACGCACGATCGATTGCCAAACCGAAGTAGATAGGAGCTGGAATGTACGCTGCGAACGAAAGAAAACGTGAAATTAAAGCACAGATCGAAAGATCAACTGGGAAAAATGAACTTAAACGAATGTTATTATTGAATACAAACAGTAAACAACAATCGCCGGAGCGCATTCACATGTAACTAATTCTAAACTAAGCCGCAGAGCGGATGGAGAGGATGTTTGGAATCCAACAAACACCGTCTATTTTTATCTAAGAGTGTAGAGAGGGTTACTTGCAACGAAGCCGATATAACTTGCACCTTGCTACAACTGATTTTACTTTGCAGGTATACTGCGGTCTCGCGAGGCAACAACCAGCACCTCAAACAGAAGGATAGAAAGAAATCACACGCCGTTTCACAATAGTGTTTACCGAGTGTTCGGAAGAAAACGAATTGAACTCCAGCCGCGAAAGGACGTTCATCATCTCCGACACAGCGATAAGTGACCATCAGTGACGGCGTGTGTGCGCATACGGTTGCCTGCAAGAAAGCACAAGAAAAGAGGTTAGGTGCGCGTAAATCAACTGTGTGCCTCGTCGTTTCCTTACAGACGGTGTGCAAAACGTCGCGGTTGCGCAGTTGAAAGCATTCAAATGTCGCCGACGAAAACTTGAGCGAGGTCCTGGGGAATCGAGGTTCGATGAGGCGTGACTCGGTGGAGCCGGTACGTTCAAAGTCATATCTGTGGGACCGATCGCTGCGCAAAATCGAAATTTGTGAATCATGCCTTTTGTGCCGTGATGTTTTCTTTCTTGGCAGGTGCGCATAAATACAATAGTGACCAAACTGGATTTCGACAGTCTGCTCGTTTCTGTAAAATCTTACGCGTACCGTAGTAGTACGCTGCCAAGGGACACAACACTGTACGGAGGTGTGAAACGCGATCGGGCCGTGCAACTGACACGGTTTTACAGCAACTGAGACAAAATAAACTTGGCAAAGAAGGCTGTTTTGAGAGAAGGTTGAAGTAACAATATTTTTCAACCGAAAATCTAACGCTGCCGCTGCTAAATTTGCCACGAGGTTGAGTTTTACATGCAAAGCATAATGTACCGGGACACCACGAGACTAGAAACGTGCCAGATATCGTTCAGTCTCTGATTTTTAGGAGTTGGTGGTAACTGGAACACAGCGGAAAAAACGTAACACTCCAAAAGCACAAAAAATCAAACAAGCGTAACCGACTTATTTTAAAAAGCTTGTTCAGTTCCTGATGACACGAAATTACCGCAAAGCAAGTATGTAAAAGCCAGGGATATATCATACCTCACTTGTTCACTGGGAGCACGATGCATGCGCTCCTACACCACCCATTAAATTGGTCTCCTGGAGTATATTTCTAAGCTCTTGTTGCGAACCATGCAACACAGTCGAGTTCCAGTAATGCCTTAGTTTATATGCAAAGCTGGGAATCACACCCTACAATCACGAAAAGACGTTTTACCACCAAAGACTTCGGTTATTTGGATTTTCAGAGAAGGTTCGCCTGCCATAGCTTTAGATCGGAGTGGGCTTCCTAATTTCTTGTGCAATGAAATAAACCAGTGGTTCTCAAAGTGGGCGGAATCGCCCCCTTGGGGGCGATTTTGATGGGCAAGGGGGAGAAAAAACAAAGGGGGCGATACGGGGGCGAAACAACACAAAGGGGGCGAAAATACTTAACCACTAGTCAATTTTGAGTTACTATTATGACTTGTTAGTTTCTTGCAAATTTTAATTTACTATGAAAATCGTTGGAGGTTGTTGATAAAGCAATTTATCTGTCAAATTTTTACTCTGGATTGTCTGTGTGCCTGGCTACAGTGTGGATTATTTCAGGGCTGCGGAGCTATCGTAAAAATGACACAACTCCGAGTCCGAAGCTCTTGGGTTTCATGAGTGATGCATTGCGAAGTTAAGCACAATTTAACACGCAAAAGTCAGGAGAAATAAAGACTGGTTACCGTGCTGAACAGATTTTTTTACACAGATGAAAATTTCCAGAAAAGTCCACATTTGTTTACATTGATTTTTATGCCCTCTTGATAATGCAGGCTACGGATATGCAAAGCAATTCTAGTTTGCTACCATATATTTATAACTTTCATGTTATGCTACTGCTTGCAAACGTAATGTTTCTTAGTGAACTTTGCTGGTAATCTCGTAAACCTTGCTAGTAAGCCTTGATGGTTTCTAATAAAAATTCCTACTTTACAATTGCGTGCCGTGCATTTCACGCTTAAATCTGCAATGACATCATGTCTTAATCATACTCCCTGCTAACAGCATGACTACACAGCTACAAAAACTATGAATAGTTTATTATATATGTAGTCATTATAGCTCAGTTCGTTTTGGATCGCTACACTACTACAGGCCCGGTTTGATCATTCTGATTAGAAAGCAAGATGTTGTGGTAGTTAACGTTTTTCTTACTTCTACAACAGTGGTTCTCAACCATTTCGCTGAAGGGAGCCAATTCCAGACCTACCAGTACCATTTTATTAAACCTCAAACAAATTTACCACAAGTCAATCGACACGTTTTGTTTCATTGCACTGACGAAGCCTGTTTCACAAAATATTAGAGGTGCTACTGAATAACACTTCCTATCGAAAGTAATCCTTTCCCAGCAAAGAATCAGACACAACCTCTTAGAGAGTATACGTTTCGCTTACGAAATAGGCATTAGCGGCTCTTATTCAATTAGAATCTGTTACTTAAAGATTATAAAAAACACACAACGTCTGCTTGGGAGCTGTATGCGGCTCACAAAAGAGTGTTTAGGAACTATTGTTCAACAAGTATCACCCAGGCCCGTAACCAGCTTGGGACACCAGGTGGGGCAAAGAGTTTTCTGAAAAGGACCCATATTTTTGAACTATGTCCAATAGTTTTGAACTATGTCCAACACATTTTTCCAGAGGGCTTGAAAAATGTAGGGGGGCTTCGCCCCCTGCGCCCCCCCTGGTTACGGTCCTGGTAACACCACGCCTGCCAGCTACGATGTCACAGCCTAAGCGATTATTAAACCAAAGAAGCATCAAAGGTTGCAGATCCATTGTTGCAGTCTGGTGTCGTAACTCGTAACAATCGTGTTTAGTGTGCTATAAAGAACACGCGTAAATATAGTTGGCAAAACCGTTGGATCTAGGAAGGGACCCGGAGCCGGAGCTACCTCCCAAATGGCCATAGCTCCGGCTTCAATCACAATATTTGAACTGAGCTCCGGCTCCGGCCCGTAGCCAGATTGAGACACTATAGGGGGGGCGAAGAGTTTTCTGGGAGGGGACCAAATATTTCAAACTATGTACAATGGTTTTGAAATATGTCCAACACATAGTTCCAGGGAGGCAAAACATTTCCAAGGGGACTTCTCCCGCCCTGGTCCTCCCTAGTTACGCGCCTGCTCTGGGTCGTTCCGATTTTTAATTTGAGCTCCGGCTCCAGGTAAAATGCCAAGTTCAGGCGCTGCAGCTCCGTAGCCCTGGATTATTTTCGCAAGAATTCTGAACGTAATATTAGCGTCGTAATACAATTCCTTAGTTCAGCTTGGCTTGGTTCAGCTATTTAATACTTTCTTTAAATAAAATTCTTTAAGTTTACTACCTTGTGTTTGCTTTATGAGGTTTGGGGGGCGAAAACGACGTGTCGAGAGTGAAAAGGGGGCGATGGAATAAAAAAGTTTGAGAAACACTGAAATAAACGATGGAAGGGACGGTGCTGTTTAGCGTCACTGCATCAATTAGCAGCGGGATTAGCAACAAATTTTTTAGCATAGAACCTGCGATTTGATCACGCCATGAAATCGATAGAAAACAACTAATTTCGCGTAACACCGCCAGTTCCAGCAGTACCTTGACACCCAAGCTAATCATGAACACCTATTATATCGCAAAGCCGTAAATTAGCTCAGCACGGGGATCAAATCTGGGACTACTTTGGTCTCCAAAATGTGAAATTTGACAGTAATTGGCTGAAAGCGGGTAGTCAAAAAATAACTCGGCAGATACTGGGCGAATAGCAGGCTTGTTTTTTGAGATGACATAACCTGAATGCGTTGAACGCTAACTTCAGTGACGAAATGCAGTAGTGAGCCAACCATATTCGCCTCATCAAAGATCTATAACAAAGCTCCAGCTTTTCCACAAACCCTTGTCGGAAACAAAGCTCTGCTAGAAAACGAAGCTCTGCTAGACATTCATCAGCTGTGTGTGATGTGACAGCGGGTGAGGCAATGCCGAGGCAAGTCACAGGCAGCAAACCGTGACCGGGATTCCAACGACCGCGTTGAGGAATTACTTCTACAGAAATGGGTATGACGCTATTCTTTCAACCTCGACCCTCATGAGTCACCAGCTCACCCGAAACTTCAACGTGAAAACGAGTTTCGTAGTCAACAGCCGAATATTTAAACAACCGAACATTCCAGTACGGCGAACATGCGTCACGGTACTTAGGGTCGTGTCTCGGAAAATGAAACCAATGGCACGATTGCAAAAAGCCATAAGGATGCCATAAACCGTTTAAGCAGAACATTTCGATTCCGCTTCACGAAAAAAACGACAATCTTGCTCTTCGCTCCATTTCTGACAAAAATAATGTTGCAAGGTTTGTTTAAATACCTTGATCTATTTCCAGATGCACTGAAAGAGGCGTGAACATTATTTCAAAGTCTTCCAAACCAGCTTTCGCAACGTTCTGGTGTGAGACATCAAATCTAGGGAATCTTTCACTGCTGAACGCATTGTCATGCTGGGGTGTTGCACCTTGGGCATCATCAAACCTGAACACCCTTCAGACACCCCAGCGCTAAAGTGGACCACCCAGGTTTTGACCACAGCCAATTATAAAAAATAACCACCCAGATTTTGACCACTAATTGTGGCGCTGAGAAAAGCGTCAGTGACAGTTTGCCTGCGTGTGAACTACAAGAAATGGCTCAAACTGTACACTCACCATGGTAAGCAAAAACAGACAAACTAAGTAAGGAATAAAAGAAGACGTGCAGTCTCGCGGGCACTCTCCTCCAGTGCCGAGGTTGTTTTCAGCTGAAGCAGAGGGTAGGGAACAGGAACAATTGCCGTACACCGTCTGCGAAAAAAAAGTGCCGCTGTTGGGATTAGACGTAAACAAAACGGAAACCGATGCCGGTTCGTGTTAATCATCGTTTGCCCGCGCCTGCGAGATTCGCGGGTTATGTTTATGTGCGTATGCACCTCAGCTCAGTCGATCTTTGGGCTTTGTTGTTTCGGACAGCCTGCTGCTGCAAGAGTAGCTCATCGCATCGTGTGCGCTTGCAGCAGAAGTTCGACTTCAGTTCACCTGTGCAGAAGTGACTTCAGTTCACCTGTGCACGGCTGGGCACACAGAGCAATGCAACAGCCAACAGTACAGAGAATAATTTTTCTGCTACAACAAAATCTTACTGCCGATAATTTTTGGTCGATGCACAGAAAAGTGAGACAGTGCTTTGCACGCTTGAAGGGTGAAGTGAAAATTCTGCGTGGATTAACAAACGTGACGAGGTAAAAGCAGATTCATGTCTCACCCATGAACTGGCGTGTTGTAGTCACGCGGGGATCACGCACAAGATATCAAGCAAGCATTTGCGCAAGGATCAGTAAACCAAAAGACAATTAAGGGGAAATTTATGCAGCACAAGCCACTACATAAGCACACACGCAAAACAGATGAAAACGCTGTCGATTTCGATCGAAATCGAAACCTAATGGAACGAGTTCTCGGTGATAAGTTTCACCAGATGTGAAACACTTGAGAGGGCGGTGGTGAGTTTTTATCAATTACGCCGGGTGACAAGACCAGTTCTTAAATCAGTGACGTCCTGCATCAGCAACGATGCTGAGCTTCGGCAACATGAATTAATCCACTCTAAATTTACGTTTCCTACGTTTAAGAAAACTCGCTCCGTTCACATCGAATTCACGAGCGGGCTTCGTCAAAGCAATTTCTCTTTTTCGATCGGCCGAACTTTTCAGACCTTAACCAGTATTCGAATTCGAACCAACGCTGATTAGGTTGCACTCAGACCATTTATAAATTAAAATGCACAACGTATCGTCGCCGAGCGACAAAGCAGAGCAAAACGCGCGGTTTGCAAGTCAACAGTGCTCAGGCATTGAAGTCAGCCAAAACTTGACAGGCGAAAAATGGCCCCAATCTTCTGGTACACTCACTCTGTCACCATGTAGCTGCATAAGCATTAAGGCACACTGCACCAGCAAAATGCCGAAAGGCTCGAAGTTTAGCGATTAACCTCACGTACCTCGGACGCATTGCCGACAAAGCTGCTCTCGCATCCAGCGTAACACGGGTTATAAAACGTGACGTCACCGACGCAGACAGGTGTGAAGGCGGAACCAGCGCACGAACACCGATTGTTGCATTCTGACAACAGGTTGACCATCGGACTGCGCAAGATTAACAGGTAGTTAGGGACAAGCGCAATGCACGTGATGTATGGCGAAATGCCACCCAAGAATCATTCCGCAGTAGAACCACATTGGCTGCCAGATGTATGATCCCACCAGTCAGCCATGTTGATTCAGATCTCAAGTTATGACTACAAAAGCAACGCCAACGCCGCTGTCAAACCTGTGCCCTCAAACGGCACAACCAATCAACAAATTTTGCCTTATTCTACCACATTTCAACAAGATCCAATTTAATGCTTTTTTGTTTGCAAATATGTTGCATCTCCTGCAGCTTATCAGTGCAATCTCCGAGATATCCATCAAAAAGAAACCAAGAAACAAATATAAATGATTTGTGTTTTGCCATAAACTCAGTGACTGGTCCTTGTTTAGCAATAGCTTCCATGGCGACGTAAGTTTTGTTCAGCTTTAAACTGTTCTCAAGCGCAACCGCTTTCGCAGTTTGAAGTACCCAGGTGCACAACGAACCACGAGGGACTTTTGCATGGAAGATACGTGATGGTTTAAAGAAGGGTAGAGGTGAAATGCCTAATCAGAAATCATCAACTGACGTGTCAGGCAAATAGTTCATCGATTGAGTATATACAACCGTGAAATGAATCGGCGCGTTTTTTGTTCTGTGACAAACACCGATTCTATTTATTTTTGTCTTCTGTGCTTTGCCTTCAACGGTTAAATGGCAAACAGTGGCGTAGCCAGGCGAAAATTTTGCCAGGGCAAATATTTTGACTTTTAAGCGAGCAACAGTATTTTTTGGGACACCGCCTCCCAAAGCACAAAACCACAAGATATGCTAGAAATATTTTGGGGATATGGCCCTCTTGGACCCCCGTGGCAACGCCTACGATAACAAAAAAAAAAACGTTTAAACAGCAGAAAATCACGTGTAGAAGATCATTTCATTTTTCCTGATGTGAATAAAAAATGGGGCAAGAATTTAAGCCAGACTATTTCAAAAACAAGCAAAGTAATACCAAACGTCCTTTATGAAGTCGAAAATCCAGAAGCGTGTGTATATTGAGACGATGTCGTGCGACAATTTAGTAGGCATTAAAAGATTTGCAAATGCAAACGATTGACTCTCATTCAGAGAGGTGGGTATCAAAACAGATATCGCAAGGTGAGTGTTAAATCACCATTTGAAATCACGACGCTGACCTTTCATCTTGCACGTACATTACGTCAGTGCACAAGCACAGAGAGGTCATTCAACTTTTAGTAGGTTACTTTCTGTCAATTGGCGTGCCCGCTGTTTCCACCCGCGTTGACTACGGACGCATTGAAGTGCTGTGCACAAAGAGCAGTTGCTCAATAAGCACTGGTTCGTTGGAAGGACGGTTTAAAGGTAGCGACACGTCGTTGCGGAAGTGCAGTTTTTGCGCAGATAATGCTGTTTTTCGCACTTTGGCAAATGCTAAGCATTATAGCGGGCTGAAACCTTTCGTAAGTAACGTTGCAAAAGCTTTGCCTGAACGGTAAGCAATGGCTGAACTAAAAATAGGATAAGACTCTGTAAAGGTATCCCGATTCACGCCCCAAGGGCGCTGCTGTGGTTTGACATCTTAATGGCATAAAATGTTTCTTTTTTTACATTCAAAATGAATTACGAAACTTTTTTCCCACAATCTGGCTCCTGAAAATATGCAGAGGAGTTTTATTCATGGACGTTGAATCGCGAAAGCATCTTGTTTCAACGTCTCTGGAGCAACACATGCGTAGATTAAGGGCAACAGTAAACATGGAATGCATCTCCACTTCAACAACCAAGTTTTGGAATACCTATAACATTCCGCGTTAATAACTTGACTGTCGTCTTTCACGTTAACACCACCCAAAAGATGATACGCAAGCAAATCGTTATAACTTTCGACCAAAGCGCATTTGTAGGGTAGTGGTGAAATACATAAACGCCATGCCTATCATTACGTATCTGCATTTTCTAATTTCTCACTGGACCTCACGACATGGCAGGTCACATCAGTGCAGCGGTTATGCCACGTGGAGCTCTGACAAATGCGACTGGATATTTTATGTGCCTATGTAGGCGTCGTTGTGCTGTAGCCAAATGGTCATTAAATGTAGAAAACGCAAATAAATTTTTGCGAGTTTTCGGTTGTGTTTCTAACGAATCGAACAGTTTTGTAGAACGAAGTCCTTCTCCCGCGGAAACTACACGATAAAGATATACTAGGTCTTGGTATGAGGTGCAGTTAACAGGTCCAAGTACTCGGTTCACGTTATTCTTGCGATGTAACGATTTTCGCGAATCAAAACGAAATAAAATCAGATCAAACTACATACTGTACACCATTGGCAACGGAGCATACATCAAGTTACACCGATTAAGCCAGAGGGCTCCAGTTACCAAAAACGTAAACCAGGCTTACTTTCCAGTACGAGGATCAGAAATCGGGTTGTTTATTCCAGCAATTTCGACTGTAGGGCACGATATGAGGAAGGTTGGGATAAAAAGAGCGAGCGAAAGCACGTTGCTGATCACGGCTGTCCGCGCACAGCCAGTCGTGTTTAGACTGAACCGCTTCACAATGTAACCACCGAGGAGGATACCCGTTCCTGCACTTGGAACCAGGATGGCACCTGAATTCGGCAAAAAGTTGCGATGAGAGATGATAAAAATCTAAAGAAAAATACACTTAATTTTTCGCAGGTCACTTGCGTTTACGAAACGTGCCCACGCATGCCTCACAGGTACAGTGAGTAGTTATATAAGCTTGCGTGCGACATTTGCGCCTGAAGTTTACTTTACATTTCCGTCACAGCAGTTCGAAGCTAACGCACTGTGCGGTTGGGTTCTCACCTGTAATCATGCTCGATGTTGAGATTGCAATGCCAAAATGACTTTGCAAATATTTAGGAAGGAACGTGAGAAAGCCGGTGATAATGGAAAGCTCCAGGGTGCCTGCGCAGGTGATGCAAAGGTAGATTGGATTGGAGAGCAGAGACAGAAAAGCCTTGGGCAACTCTGTAGCAAAAGGAGAAAAACGTCAGGAACAACACGGATAAAAATTTATGAGCATCGGAATACTCGCGATTGCTTAAGTAAAACAATGGCCAACATGAAAGACGGAATAAGGCCAGTTCGAAGGCTAACAGAGTGTATGATATTTTCACAGCCATTGAAAAGGAAGGCATTTGCGATAGAATTTACTGCGTAAAAGTTAAGTCTACAGTTTCCAGAGATTAACTACCTTTCAAGTTCTTTCCAAAACTGATGACAGATGAATCGAAATCCTCCTTTTGGTTGTCCTCACTCTCTGTTACAGTAGTGATGCTGGCTGACGTAACAGGTGTGCTGGAGCCTGAAGCCTCTCTGGGTAAAAAGAGTCACACTGATATTCGAGGCGTAGTTTTACAGCATGTTAGCACCCACCAAAAATCTGCATGTTGCGAGCGGTCCGGAGTCAAGTTCACCATCAACGGCATCAAGTTTTACGAGTAAGATCTCAGTTCGGTGGCAATTTTGAAAAGTAGATTTTTGCCTGAGAACATTTTAATATTTTTGAAAAATAGCGTTGAAGGAACGTCACAAGCGAAAAAAATGACCGTTATGTCAACAAGTGCAGTCAGATTCATCAGCAGCTGCATTTGCTATGTTTCTATCAGTAAAAACTGACGTATTGCTCATCCTTGTATCTGCATAACGGACTACGAATCGAGAGACGTAAAAGTTTCATTTCTTTTTTCATTTTACTCCGAGTGCTACGAGAAATCTAAAACTTTTACATATTAATTCTGCAATGAAATACAGTACAATTCAGAAATCTCAGGAGTAAACACAAAAAAGCAGGTGAACGACAGGGGTAGTTGCGCTTCATCGTAACCAGCCGGTGCATAATCAACTCTGCACTTACATTTTGCTCGTTCCAATTTTCAGCTTTCTGGGAAACATCAGCAGAAAAACCGAAACAAAGAAGCAAAGACCGCTGCTGATTACATAGCCAAGCCACCTGCGAAACACATAAAAGCAAATTCCTGAAAGTATCACGCTCTACGTCCCTTTCACTTACGCACATTCGCAAACAAAAATTTTGTGAAACGATGATGAATGATTTATTGTGGAAATCAGTTGGTATCAAAGCGAGTTGCGTAATGAGCAGTGTGAGGTAGTTGTGGCGAGGGCCGGCCCTTCCACTAGAGCGCTGCCTTGAAGGGGCGTAGAATCCGCTCTCTTCTTGGTTTCCATGTCCCGAACGTTTTATTATGAAGTGTAACGGCGGCGCAAATATTGAACCTTGCCTAGGGCGCAGAACTGTCTCGGCCTGGCCCTTGTTGTGGCAAGTATAAAAGATGTTTAAGGTGCTTTTACTTGCACATGTGTTGTGAGCAGGATAGGGTGATCGTCTCTAGGGGACCACTCGTAAATACACAGCTCACCGGTGCAAGGGAGCCGAAACACATCCCTTCCTGTTTTAAATGAAACTATCCAGTGAACGTCGAATTTGAAACGTGAATAAAATGACTGTGTTCAGAGTGCTGCACATCTCAAGCTCATGGTAAGAATTTTCAGCAAAAGAAACTGCTCATGACGTGGGGTACCTTGCGATGGCGTTTTGACGAAATCATGGGTCGCATCAAGAGTTTGATGACGACAGCTGTTTGCCAACCACTTTGAATCAAAATGATCTGGTTTCAAAGAGGCTTTGCGGAACCAACATAGATTGCAAGCGACTACAGAGAGGTGGTTGATCGGGAAAAATCTCTTGTTGCCGGACAGTTTTATTGAACATCTGAACAGTGACCGGGCTCACCACACATAATCTCACAAAAGGAGTCGCATTTTGCATTCTGTGCAATTCGAAAAGTTGCATGCTAAATTAACTTCCAAAGCACTGCACGATCTGTTCAAATTCACTATGATTGACTCCTCAGATTTTATGATGAGACTTACCATGCTCCCAAAAACTGCGGATCGTCAGGTGACACCCATTTGCCCAAATCAACATAAAAAGTCAGGAAGGATCCGCCCAACACGTAACCCATAGCTGGTCCCACGGCGGCCACTGCGTAGAGTATCGCTTCAAAACACAAAACATGAGCACTAGTGACAAAACGTTAGGGCCACAACTCATTTATGCAAACAAATGGAGCAGGCAAACCAAAATGTGCTGAGCAAGCAGTTTAAATGCCTGAAATCAGTCAATATTAATAGGTATCTGTGGATAGCGAATGAATTTCATTGAAGCTTAAGCCGACTCCATCTGTCCTAACCAGCAGCGATTGTTATGCCGTTGCTCGCTGCCTAACAAGCCTGTAGGGTGGCGACAGTAGCTAAGTGGTGGGTTGCAAATTGCCCGAACTTGGGCGCAGATAATATACACGCACTACGTCCACATGAAACAAAACTGCAGGGTTCCTACGCAGTCTTGAAAAGTATGGAAAAAATTTTTGTCATTTTCCAGTCTGGAAAAATCTAGCAAACATATTTTTTGGTTGGTTAGTATGAAAAAAGAAAATAATTTTCTAGACTTGATCTTTTGACATACATGTTCAAAATATTTTGTTCAAGATTGATATAATTTTACTTATCGTATTAAATATTACAATGCCTGTATTTAACCTGAGATAGGTCATAAGGAAATGTTAGGTCTGGAATAAATCCGGAAAATGTTGGAAAAGGTCTTGAAAAAGTTTGGAAATTTTTTCAAAATTGCGTAGGAACCCTGGCACCGACACAATGCGCTAATCCAAGAAACCCACCGAGTAGTGTGATCTTGTGTGTTGTGTTTGTGTTAGCACCACGCCACTTACAAAAAAAAACCTGAATTCTCGAACTGGTGACTATGATGCAACCACGGTAACCGTTTGATTTTGACGTAGGCCTGCTTATGCAAACTACGTTGTGTTCGACAATTGTTAGATAAATAAAAGTTAATTAATATTAGAGAATGGGTCACAGCAATTTCTACATCTGCTGCGAATGTAACATGAACCGTACCTGCGTGTTCGTACGTGTTTACATGTCCGTGTAGGACTGCGTTGTGATGTGCGGCTGATTTGTTCACACGTCGAAATAAGAAACCAGTCCCGTAACGGCATACAATACAAAGTGGCGCCTGTATCTGATTACACCTGCCAATCGAACACAGAGACAATGGACTATCAACTGGTACGGTTTTGCCAGCAGTCGGTCCCTATATTCAACCTTTCCAGGCTATCTGCCAAGCGCCAAATGAAACAGCAACTCAACCAAGTTTGCAATCAGCATACGAGAGGTTTCAAAACATCACCGAATTAGTGGCAGATATAAAGATGTTGAGAACACTGAGATGCACTATGTCCACGTAATGTTTGGCTGAGTGCGTTCGCACGCTTTGGATTTCACCTGCACAGTTTATTTTGTAAAACTACGGGCAAAGCCTGCGCTTGCATGATCGAAGTGCGAGTTCAGTCTTAACGTGTAAGCTCACAAGTTTTCTGTACTTTTCTTTCTTGCGCCAAGGAAGGACATAGGGTGAAACTCCGTTTTGAATGACTGAAACACTAAAGGTTTCGACCATGCTAACGCGAAACATCCTCAAGGCAGTGCCAGCTGGCAATAATTGGCTCTGGTGCATGGCAGAAAACGTGCCTGTGTGTTAGGTGCAAAGCTCTATCTGCCAAGATGTAGCTCCTACTGCAGCCCCTGCCCACGTCAGCCATCACGGCCATAGGTGTAGGAGCAGACAGATTTTTGGGGGTGCAAAGGAATTTTGCCCGGATTCTCCCAAAATTGCCCGAGAAAAAGCTCTTGAAGTCAATTCGGGCGCCATGCGAAAAAGCTGTTCATGTCGGGCCCCATTTCATGTCAATTCGGCCGCCATTATTTTCAAATCAAAGCATGTTGGGCGCAATTTTTGCTCAGATTTTCTGGGAGTTTCAGAAGGTTCTCAGGGATTTTGCAAGAATTTTATGGGATTTTGCCCAGATTTTCACCAAATCAAAACGTTTGGGGGTGCGCTTGCCCCCCCTCACCCTCGCCTCCTACACTAGTGATCACGGCAGACACGGTCAGTAGCGTATTTCCAACA
>Ga0210059_1000448_pt1 | contig 52033 bp, 42 predicted proteins | sample Ectturendosymbi2_FD_188042 | JGI IMG/M metagenome (GOLD analysis project Ga0210059, IMG submission 188042) | Ecteinascidia turbinata endosymbiont from Florida, USA - Sample 2 (SPAdes) (version 2) | ecosystem: Host-associated > Tunicates > Ascidians > Unclassified | place: Key West, Florida...
CTTTTTGTTTTTTTGGCGTAAGTTTTGATCCAGATGTGCTAGAAAGCCAATCAAGGGCTCTAAAGACTCGTGAGATAGCCTAGTTTCATCAAAATATTTGATCGAAAATGTGGGCCCATTCGATGGGCGTCCAGGGCCGGTTAAAGTAGACCATAAAAACGCAAAACACCTCCACTTGTGACGGCCCCCCAAGAGAACCCCTAACCCAAAACTGAAAATTTTTTTTTTGACTCGAAACTACTAGACTTGCTGAATCCGGAGAGGGTTTGAACACCTCTCTAGCTGCAGCAGCTGGCGAGTTATAACAAAACAAACTCGAGCCAATTAATTGGCTCCGGTGGTCGTTTGTATTTGCATATTGTGATCATGGCAATCGGTCTCATACTTCTACTTTTGGTCTTTTTCAGAGATGAATGGATTTATGTTTTTCAAGTCCAATCCAAATATGATATTTCAAAATCCAACGCAAACAAGAAAACCAAATCTTGTCTAAATACAAATTCCTATCACTATTATTAGGCTAGGCCCATAAATGAAAGATTGAGGGACAAATTAATAGTTTGAAAATTAATTCAGTAGTTGTAATACACAGTTGACAGATAGGTAGGTGCAAGTTTGAATCGTCGCAAAAGGATGAAAGTGGGGCCAAGCAGGCAGATTCCTCATAAGATGGCCACAAACCTACAGCGTGATTTATTAAAACTAATTCAAATTAACTTATGCTTTGCCTTTGGCTCACAACATCATAACAAGTGACACTGAAGAGACTTAAAAAAATCACCGTTTGCAGCAATGTAATGAGAATCTGTGCAGAGCCGAATTAAAGGGTAGGGGTCCGGGGCAATTTTTACTGGAGGGCCCCTATTATGTAATTCATGACGTCATCGTTTGTAAAAGTTATGTTTTCGCTGATTCGCAAGGTTCCCATTTGTTTTTTTCCGGTAGTCGAGAATGTGCTTACTCAAATGCGCTTAGAGTTAGATGCGAGAAGTAAACACTGGAGTGTATTTTTACTAAGAAAAAATGTTCCACAAGCCAGAGCTTGATTCGGCAAGAAACAACATTCACCCGAACCATAAGCAGAAACCAGAGATTGCAAACAAAAACACTTGAAAAAACGTCAATATTGACAGCCAAGCTGAGTGTGAAAGTGGTTTCCAAGCTAATCTCTTCATTTTTACCTTCAATTTCAGGAGCTCTGATTAACGCCACTGCTTTAACGTCGCTGCTTGAAAGTTTTGCCAGAAAAATCGATTCAGTCGTGGCGTTTTAGCTAACACTTCCAGATCCTTGCGCTTTTTCTTCTAAGCTTTGCGCTTTCCATAGCTCCTGATGGCATTACAGATTTCGGCATCTCGCTGGCTAAACACTGCAATCTCGTTTTTTGCTCTTTCGTTCTACGAATCGACTGATAAAACCTTTTCTGACGGTCCTCGCAATAACATGTGGCATTGGTGCCACGCCAAGTGATTTTTCACTAGATCTAGTGATTTTTAGGCTGAACTAGTGATCTAGTGATTTTTCACTGCAATCTAGTGATTTTTTGCAAATTATGCGTTAGAGGAAGATCGGTTGTCTTTTTTCGAACTTTTCAACTTTTCAGTCCTTTTCAAAGATCCTCAGCTTTTTAAAATCCGTAAACAGTTGAATATGTGAACTGTGGTTTGAGGATTTGCAACAACCGAACAAACAAATGCTTCTAATTTGAGTTTCTCACTATTTTCACTCCCGTGGTGTTTGTTACTGCATTATTGGCCATAACAGTATTTTCATTTTTTTGGAGAAACACTGCATTGGAAATAATGAAATGTTGGGTTGATAACTTGATTGCTCTAAATCAGGCCTGCGGGCCTCATGCGGTCCGCGAGAGCTTTCGCAATTGTAGAAAAGGCTGCAAAATCTTGACCTCGAATAGGTATATAAGAAATTATTATTTCTTCCATCCTACAAGAAATCTCTACATTGAAATAAAATAGACTTTTGCGGCCGCTGCAAATTTATTTTGATAATTTGGCCCTTCGAGCTTTCTGAGTTGTGCAGGCCTGCTCTAAATTCTAAAATACTCTCCGTGAATGGTGCTGTTTACGGCTCTTGAAAAAAGCCTGAAGATGTTGGTACGAGATTTACTAAGCTTAAGCGTGGTCTATTTTTAACAAACATACAAATGCTGTAAAGCAGGGGTCACCAACCTTTTTGGAACTGAGAGGTAATTCTTGGTATAGATTCATGCGAAGGGCTACCAGTTTGATACACAAACTTCTGAAATAAAATTTGCTTAATCTGTCTTCAATTATGTTATCTTTAATAAAAATTAAAGATATTCATCAACGTGAAGACACTGATCATGTTTACGTTATTTTCAGAACAAGCCTGTGGGCACATGGTTCGTGCAGGCGACTTATTGCCCGCGGGCACCATGCTGGTGACCCCTGCTGCAAAGGTTTTTGGGCAACAAAGTAAATAGTTAAATGATTTCAAGCAAAACTACAAATTTCGATGCAAAAATTTTAAATCTAGTGATTTTTTTTCGTATCTAGTGAATTTTTTTGTGCATCTAGTGATTTTTACAGAGAAGCCTGTGGCAACACTGACAAGTGGTGTAAATGGATTGAATAGCTTCATACATACATGATGTAACACAACGATCGTAACTATCGGAAGAAAAGTGCGTTTCCACCACACGTTACCCTTTACGACGAAACAAAGATGCAGTTCGGTTACGGCTACCTCGCGACTGCACCAGAAGTTTGGGATCATCGATGCCAGTGTTGCCACTTCTGACATATTAACATGACATCACCTGTGATGTTCTCAGATAAATTTCTGATGTCTGATGTTTTGGTCGACAAATCTGATGTTGACTGGATTGTTGTTTTTGTTTTCTACATTTCCTCTCGTTTTAGGACGAAAATAAGTTAGATTCATGATTCTTAAGTTTTTTTCATCAATTTCTCACCCTAATGTGCGTTTGGGTATTGTTTCAAACTAAAGAAGCTCTCTTCGCTTCGTTGAAACTAACATTTTACGTAAATTATAAACGATTAATGAATTTGCTAATAAACGAAAATACAGAAAGACACCAGCAAGTATGAACTAACCTCCAGAAAGATGGAGAGAATATCCCGCAAGGGTGTGTTGTGCATGAAAACGTCTGACAGCTGTTTAAAACCAATCCAGCTCAAACAGCATTTAAACAATGCTGAAAAGGACCAAGTTATCAAGTTGATTGAGTAGTTTGAGTCTAAAAAGGTTGTCTCAAATGTGTCAGGCTGGATGCAGGAGGTACATATGGCCAAGCAAATATTTCCACCCCATGTGGTTGCATTTCGCATTGCTAATTCGAAAAATTCGCATTACTGCAGAAACACTGGTGATACCATGTGTAACAGCTTTTTTGTATTATGTGCTGTTATTTTTTCTCCACACCAGGCATGGGATGACAATTTGGGTTCACCTGGTATGGAAAGACCTTAGTGTTTGCTGGATTACGACCTGAAATCTGATCCCCTCTTGTTTACATGTAAAACTGCCAAGCAATGTTGCTATTTTTATTGATCGCCATCATTGACTATATTTCTTTTTCTCAGTTATCTCTAACAATTTAATACATCTTAAGTGATGTGAGGCCATTATCAGCTATACCCTTACACATCAACTCAACTGACATTTTCAAGCACTACTAACTGTACTGAGTAACACTAGTTGGTGGACACATTCTTGTTGCATTAAATGTCACAGTAGAGATCATTGTGGTGCAAGTAATACTTTAAACCAATCTAAGGTCTCTATGCTGACAACCATTTTATGCACAAGTCCATAGACTGAAAAGTTAACAGTAATTCAGTTTTCTGTGTGGTTTGACATTCAGCCTTTAACATGCAGTTTTGCTTATTTAAGTGTGAGGGCTGATTACTAACTCTGATTAAAGATTCAATATTACTTATTACAGAATACAAACTCATTTCACAGGCATGTTATGTCACTTTTAGGTACTAGCACATCACTCATATACTATAACCACAAAAACAATTAAGCACTCAACATCTTTTTCACATACACACAGGTGAGGTGCATCGTGTACAGTAATTACTAATTCAAAGAAAGACAACCCACATCAACACAAGCATTTGTGAACAATGATAGTTTACCAAAACGTGTCACAACAAGAGTTTAAACAACTCATTTTACTTGTTTCATACGTTTAAGTCGCTTTTGGAAGGTCCCTTCCTACTGTAGGACAGTGAATATGCAACATGTCACATTTAATAAGCTGCGTTAATCGTTTGTACGCTAACATACTGTAACACTAACAGTAAAAGTACGGTGTTGTTATCTGACATCTGTACTCAACTGTAGTAGTGTTAACTGTTAACCCAACACCACCGCAATTAAATTACTTGCAAGTTAACTAGCCTACCGCAAGACTCCGAATATTTTCATACATACCTTATTTATTATTCAGATTGTCATTCTTGCTCGTTAGATATACCCGAATTAACCACTGTCGTCTGTCACAGCAGATGCATCAGCACAACCTCACCATAGCGGCTGTTTTAACAACACACTGAACAGTACCCTAAAGACGGCTTCACACAGAATCCGGTTTACGTATCAGACCGTCAACGGTTAACGGTCCGTTTTGGGAACCGGCTTACGTGTTCCGGGAGGCCATCACACAGAATTTGGGCATCTTTTCGCGAACGGCTTACCATGCGTAGCAGGAATACTTCATCGTCCTGTTAATTTGCACTGAACTGCTGTTGTAATTTTGTTGCATAAATTCTGCTAATTCGAGTAGGCACGCTGTTCCATATATAATATGTTTTTCGAGGAACTACTTGTAGCCTATTTCGCAGTGCGTCGTAACTTATTGTCAATCACTGTGTTTACTAAACACGTAATAATAGGGCTTTTATCAATTGTGTCCGGCCTAAAAACTGTATGGCTAAAATCGACCACAGTCATCTTCGAATTTACGTTGGTCAGGGTTATCTAGAAACTCCGGAATGGGACACTCCAAAAAAGGTGGACATTAGAAGGGTTACTGCAGCTTGTAAAAAATTTGAGTCCCTCTGACCTGTGGGATTTCAGCAAGCATGCAAAGCAATGTAAAACGACCAGTCAGTGCTCATCATACATTGAGGTCCAAAACAAAGGAAGCCGGGGTACCCAAGTGGGGGTGGGGGAAAAATACCCCTGTTATGATTTTGGTCGGGCTGTTTTGACAGAGGAGTTGCTGCTTAGAAAATCGACGAAATTACCTGATTTTCTATTACAAAACATTACTTGGCTCAGGACACCTAACTGCGATGCTGGCTAAGTTGAATGGCTTTACAATCGAGCAAATATGCACACAGAAGAACCCGGCTAAAAGTACCAGCAATATAATACATTTCCGTATGACAATTTATTACAGTGTTCTTCCAAGATATTCATCTTTATTTCGATGTAAATAAAAGGTAGAAAACAGATTTCAGCAAGTTGGGCAGATAAAAGAGTTAATGAATGTCAAGTTGGTTCACAAAGGTATTTCCAACTACACACATAGTTTTGCTGTGCATGAGCTTAACTTCATCAAATGCAGTGAGATAATATTAGTATATAGTGAGTTTATTGAGATAATCTGCAATACAGCATTGTGTTAAATAACACAACATCTTTTTATTACAAAATTTTAGAATTTTCACAGATGCGTTTCAATATCTACAATACTGCTGTATCTTGTGATCCGTAACAGCATGGACATTCACATTTGTAATAGCAGAAAAAAACAATGGTTGGGCTAACAGATTTGTACTCAAGGCTTCACTATTCTTTAAAAAAGTATATTATAGTCTACTGACATTTTACATATGAAGATAATTCTTTATTGACTAAAACCATCAAGATCCACTACCTTAGTCTTGTACCAAGTAGTTTGTGCTTTCACGAGCAGATCCACATTTTAAATGTTATCTGACAAATATTTCCATCAGATACATTTGAAAAATGCAGTGTGAATGAAAGAAAGGAAAATGGTACTATTCAACACAAACATGACAATTTACCAAGGATGAATTCATATAATGTGCTTGTTATTCAACCCTGCAAATTTAGCTTTTTGCTTTAGTTACACAGCTTACAAATTCATGAAACCGTTTGACAATCTTTCTGCTTCATAAGGCCATGCAGTGATGAAAACAAATGTTTTACTGCCTCTGAAAGTTAAATTGAAAACACAAACAAAATGATTAGTCATAACATATTTACTCTATAGGATAAGTTTCATCTAAACCAGCATTGTGACATACATGCATTGTTTTATGCTCAAATAAACATTATCCGAATCAGTTTAACCCAAGAAACTAGTAATATAATTTCATGCCTGTTGGCAACACCAGCTAATCAAATAATATTGTAGAAGTGAGGTTTATATTTTCCATTGACTGATGATTAAAGCAATGTTTGTTTACATTGGAATATTTGCAATGTTCATCTACATATCAATTTAAAGCTTACCAACTGTTTTTTTTCACTGAAACATTTTGTTTATTCTTAGCTCAGACATTTTGGTCTCTGAAACATTTTGGTCGTTTGTCTCACAGTTGTATTAGAACTTGCTGTAACAGTGTTTTTTAGACTATATTTTCAGGCCTTCTGAACAAAATGATTTAATTTTTTTGTCATTTTGAAAACGTTTTAGTTTTATGACTAAAAAAAACAGCTTACCAGTTTGTTTGAAAGAACAGGTCAGTGCTATATACTTATGACAGCAACAAACTGAGTGATCAGTTTTAGGTCAACTCCACAGCATTCTTGGTTTCAAATTCCATCATCAAGATACTCAACTCTTCATCACTGAATATTTTTTACATGCTTTGCTGGCTAATTAAATCCAATGAGAAACTGCTGTGTATTTATATAACTGCTATTTATATGTAATAACTTTGTACCACATGCAATATCCTTCAAAACAAGCACTAGAAGCTTGAAAGATCAAAACGCACACATTAGAAATACTTTGAAGGAAGAATGCAACACGATTCAATAAAGATGCAGATATACCAAACAGTGTTTGTAGCTCTAAGTTAACTCAGTCAGAAGAAGGTAATCACAATACAAAGTTTGTGGAAAGTATTTACATACTGTATTATTACTTGTTAAAAAGTCTTGCAGCTGATCACTTGACATGACCAACAAATCTTCACTTGAACAAGCAAAAACAGGCAAGGTTTATTTGTACTGAATTATTCTATGCCTGTGCCTCAGTGGCATGCTACCCACTGGACAAAATCAAGTTGTCATTATTTCATCACAATCAGGAACACACAAAAGCCAACCTGCATTCAATGTTGGAGTCAGCAGATATAAATTTCCCTCTTCCTTAAAGAATGTTTATTTCCATTTTATGTTTAAAGCAAAATTCTTGACAGCTTTTTTCTGTGTTCTGATTCTAGTTGACCACTTTTTGCTCATCTCTCAAGTATTTTAAACTAAGAAGACACAATGCAGACAAACTTAGGGTAGCCTACATTGTGGGCCTGTTGGTGTAAAAGCAAATGTGCAGTGAACTCCTTTCTAGCTGAGCTGTCAAACTGCAAAACAGAAAACTAACTGCAAATACAGAAAATATTTGAGTGCCTTATGCCAGTAATACTGATAAAGACAATTCTGAATGCAAGGCTGAGGTACTGTACATGTAATTCAATCACCTCATACAGTAATCAGTGTTTGAAAATTGTTTCAAGCAAAGCAATAGCATGGCTATGCCACTCACATTAACAGCTTGTTAGGATACATTTCACTTTTGCTTACAGAAAAGATTTGAGCCTTTACAGCAGTAATACTGACAAGGACAATGTTTAATGCAAGGCTGAGCTACTGTATGTAGTTCAATGTGAATCACATCATACAGTGAAATCAGTGTTAAAAATTGTTTCAAGCAAAGCAATACCATGACTATGCTATTCCCTTTAACATATAGCTACATTTGCTTTTTGCTTGCAGAATACAATTTAGTTCCTTTCACCAGTAGCACTAGTAATGATTTATGGAAACACAGCATGTGACTGAAGCCTGCTTACATTGACACTTATCAGTCTTACATGAGAATTAGGCTAAGTCTAAAGGCGGCTTCACACACAATCCGGTTACGGCTTACGATCTGGCTTATGGCCAACGGCAGTCTTCCCACATGCAGCAAGAACACCATCACCAGCAATGCGCTTACTTAAAACAATTTTAAGTAAAAAACAACAACAACAACTTAAAACTAAAAAAAAAAAACTTAAAACAATTTTAAGTAAGCCGGAAGCCGTTCGCAACTGAGAAAAATCACCCAGATACGCATAACTGAGCTTGTGTGAAGACTGCCGTTGGCCATAAGCCGGATCGTAAGCCGTAACCGGATTCTGTGTGAAGCCGCCTTAACACAGATACCCCAGACAATTCAACACTAATTATGCTAACGTGTTAGCGTCATTCACCTATCACAATGAAGGGATCCAGTAGTGTGAGAAAAATGAAGGCATTCTAACATCAAAACTTTGAGGTAAACAGCTAACTGAGAAAAGGAACAAAGTGAAATGAGAGTGCACATTGGTGCTCAAATGCATGCAAACTATCCCAATCAAACTTTAAAATGCTTTGCAATGCATTTATCATGAGATTGACAGCCAATAAATTTTCCTGAATTTTGAAGCACAATGTGGCAATGAGCTTTGTACCATTTATATTTCTTACTTTTTGTATGCTTGGTTTGTACACATTGCACACCAGATCCTAATTTTACCACACAAAAGCAATACTGATAAGACGCAATGACCAAAACAATGCACCAACCATTTCAGTTGGTCCCCATCATATAGGAGCGTTGATTAATACTGTATGTCTGAACATAATAACAAATTATAAGTCATATATCATAGCATATACATATTCACAGCATGTTTGAAAAAGTGCTGTAATGATTTTAACACAATGCAACAAAAGTAATAAAAACAAGCAAGGGTTCAAACATAATCACAAAAATGAACACAACAATTACACAACATGTAACAAAAGTGTTCACAGTAAAACAGATAAGAGATACAGAACGAAAAACAGAAGCTGATGGTGGGCCAGTAGTGCATGAAGAGTTGAGAGGCATGCAGCAGATGAATGAGAGAGTCATGCACATAGGTGAGAGAAGTGAGGTTATAAAGCAGAAAGCCATGGAGCAGGCAGACATTATAAATTTAAGGTACACTTCTTATAATCTGTATTTAGGTTACAACTTGCACATATTGCCAATTTCTTCCATTGTTTAACCAACTAAGCATCTTAGCTTTGAATGCAGTAATACTGTATACAAAGTACAAAGCAACCATACTGTAGTTGGTTTGAGTCCAATGTCTACTTAATCTTTGAACTAATAGCAGTTGATTTTTTGACATACCACTGTCAGTATTAAATTTGTAGTGATATCTATGCCAATTATATAACAAGGTTAAATGAATGTTAGTGCATTACATCAAATGTCTACTTTTGTGTAATTTAAACAAGGTGATATGAATATAAGCACTTAATATGATACAGGCACTTAGCCAAAGTGATATGTTATGCAATTTATCAAAAATGTGTAGCCTCCACTTTTGCCAATGTGATATGCACTTTACCAGAGCAAGACTGTCTTACTTATTTCAACAAACTAAGTATAAAGAACATGCAGTGGATGAGGGAATTGTGTATACTACAAGCAGAACTCAGGCCCTAAATGTAAAACATCATGATTCAAACTTTTAAGTGTACCCTGTTTAGTGTTAGCCTACTGGGCATCAGCAGATACAATTGTCAATGTCACAGGGTGCACTTGAGTAGTATGCCTGATTGCAGATAACCTTAGCCCTAAACAATGCTACAGGAGTTAGTCTACCTTATTGCTTCAGGCACCCTGCAGGCAGCCTACCTCTATTTAGTTAATTTAATTTCTCACATAGCATAGCCTAAATGCAACGGGGCTGGAACTAGAGCAAAACACAGTTGGTCATTTGACTAAGCCTGAATTTACACATGGCATCGGTGTTAGGGTGCATAACAAACTTGAACGCATTAACAATAAGAGTCAAGTCTGATGTTATTTTTCCCTGATAAAATAATACGAAGAGTTTTCTATATATATATCAAAACAAAAAAGTGACAGATATTGAAGACAACGTTATGCTACACTTAATGCGGAAATTTTACATCTTACAACAAAAATCTGCAGTATTCTACCACCGGACAAATCTCTGCACTACGGTTTGTCGACGCAAATCCCGTAACAAGTCTCATTTGTTCAAAACATTATATCATCTCCACGCAGCTGGCAAAACTTTGTCTTGCATGGATAGGAAGTAGGAACACAGGCTTCGTAGACAACAAGAAATCGATCACTGACAACACCGGCTGTCCAGCTTACTTAAACCAATTTTAAGTAAACCGGAAGCCGGTCGAAACCGCGAAAATGCACCGGGATACGGGCAACGGAGCCTGTGTGAAGACAGCCGTTGGCCATAACCCGGATCATAAGCCGTTACCGGATTCTGTGTGAAGCTGCCCTAACACTATCTTGGCGACAGGCGACCATATGACCGTCACCAGAGATGATCGGACTGTGAAATTTTTCAGTCCGAGTTCAGTCCTGATCCGATAAAATTGAATTCAATCCAGTCCTGACCGCAAAATTTTTCAAAATCATCAGTCCGATCCAGTCCTGATCCGCCCGTGTAAAATCGTGGATTTTTATTTTGCCTCATGAGGCAAAACCAGTACTGGAGCTATTTTGCCTTGAGCCAAATATGATTGGTTGAAGGCAAAATAGTTCCAGCAGGGCTTTTGCTTCATGATGCAAAATAGACACAGCCTTTTGTAATTTCCAAAACTTAAAAAAGGCAGTGTCTATTTTGCCATCAGAGGCAAAAGCACTGCTGGAGTTATTTTGCCATGAGAAATAACCGATTGGTTAGATTGGTCATGACAAAGATGATACACTTGGATTAGCATAAGATCCTTATGGCATGACCTAAAACCCTAAACCTAAAACCAAACCCAAAACGTAGACCCAAAACCTAAACCCAAAATCTAAACCCAAAACCTAAACCCAAACCTAAAATCAAACCTAAACCCAAAATTAGACCTAGACTCAAAATCAAAACCTGAAACCTAATCCCTAAACCTAACCCCTAATATTTAAGCCAAAAGCAGTGGTTTTGAAAATTTTGCAAGCAGCGACCCATTTTGAAACTCAATTTGACCTATCGACCTCCTTCCGAAATTTTCCAGTCATACATATGAAATGTAGTTGTGTTTTCACAATCGAAAATCGCAATGACTAAAAAATAACGTACGATATCACTATGTCTAACAAAAACTCATTTATTAAATTCATACACATGACAGCATCAGTGAGGGAGACCCACCTGTGCAGTATACAAATAACTCCACAGCACGACACATTCAAAACTAGAATAACTCCCAAGTTAGCTACCGCAACCAGATAGCCTAATTTACAAGCACAGCGCATTCTTAGGTCAAGAAGTTATTCGTGCGTTGCCAAACACAACAGAACTGTAGGCCTAATGGTTGTGATCACACTTAAAACAAGTTCGGATGGAAAAGTAGGCTATCATTTTTGCCAGGAAACCGTAGCGCGGCCAGAATGAGAATGAAGAGGTCATGGCCTTCCCTTTGCGCGAAAGAAACTTGCTCAGATTTTTGCTAGTGCTTTGTACCAATTTTCAGGTGGTTTAGAAAATAAACCAGCTATGTTCATCCGCGGTCGAGGTTTTGAGCTGCCTGGTTTAGGTTTACGCTGTAGTAAAAGTATCCTATGTACTGACAACCATTCCTTGTTTTGATAAACTTGACATTTTTCATGCAGATGGACCTCAGTGCCACTTTATCACGTCTGTTACCATTGCAGTTAGGATTCGAACACCTTTAGTATACCATTTAAGCTAAATTTGGTTGCTAAGATTAAAGTAAGCCATTCAATGTGCGGTCCTCTATTTAATGTTCTGCCCTGGTCAAGACACTGACATACGTTTTGGCTCAGTAAGTCATTTGGGTTGGACATAGCTGAAAAAACGGAAGTAGCTGTCGGACTCAGTCTCAAGACGTCAGTGACTGACGACGTCATTGACTGGCCCCTCCCGAACAAAATTATTGATAGCACTACTGCCAGGTAATCCTATTATTTTGGCTACGACAAAAAGTGGTTCCATGTACGAAATATAAAATCTGAGAGTCATCATGAATAACTGATTTATCAGAAACTTCTCACAACCCCTAGAAAAAAGGAAAACGGCCCCAGGTTGAAAACCACTGCCCTAAACCTAAAGCATAAACTTTTTGAAAAAGTAGGCTGTATAAAAGCATTCCCATCAAAGGTGTGATCTCTACAAGCTAAGCCAAAGGAAAATGTGAGAGGAGAACCAGTGAACACTTGCACAGGAAGCATAGACACTAAACTAACCATTCAACTATGTTCACGTTGCCACTAGAACTCAACGGTATATGTGGACAAAGGTGGATGCAGTTCGAATTGTAAAAAAGTCTCGGGAGAGCTTTTGGCATTGATGGCAAAATATACATTTGCAAATCTGTAAAATCGAATCACAACTAAAATTTTTGATATGTTCAGAATAATCACATTGAAACAATAAAAAATTTCTCAGTCCGATCCAGTCCTGATCTGCCAATTTTCAAAAAAATTGCAGTCCAATCCAGCCCTGATCCGGCCAAAATTTGCTTCAGTCCTGATCCGTGCTCATCAGAGATGAGTGGACTGTGAAATTTTTCAGTCCAAGTCCAATCCTGATCCACAAAAATTGAATCCGATCCAGTCCTGATCTGCATAATTTTTGAGAATCATCAGTCCGATCCCGTCCTGATCCGCCCATGTAAAACTATGTATTTTTATTTTGCCTCATCATACAAAAACACCACTGGAGCTATTTTGCCTTTAGACAAAAATTAATGGTTGGAGGCAAAATAGCTCCTGCAGTGCTGTTGTTCCTGAGAAAAAATAGACACAGCTTTTGGCATTTCCCAAATTTAACAAGGCAGTTTCTATTTTGCCTCATGATGCCATAGCATTGCGGGAGCTATTTTGCCATTAGACGAACCCGGTAGGTTGGTTATGTGACAAGGACAATATATTTGGATTAGCATATGGTCATTGTCACATGACCTAAAACCCTAAACTCGAAACCTAAACACAAAACCTAAACCCAAAATCTAAACCCAAAATCGAAACTCAAAACTTAAACACAAACCCAAGTACTAAATGTAAACCCCAAACCTGATCCCAAAACTTTTTTTAAAAGTGCATACAAAAAGTGCTCCCATCAAAGGTGTTATCTCTACTAGCTAAGCCAAAGCAAATAGTGAGAGAAGAACCGAGAACCACTTGCACAGCAAGCATAGACACTAACCAGTGACCTCTTGACTATGTTCACCTTGCTGCATGAACTCAGTGTTATATGTGAACAAACGTGGATAGGCTACAGTTTGAATGGCAATATAGGTCCAACAAAGCTTTTGCTGTTGATGGAAAAATACACTTTAACATTTAACAAATCTGTAAAATCGGATTACAACCAAATTTTTTCATATGGTTGGAATAATCACATTGGAACAACAAAAATTTTTCAGTCCGATCCAGTCCTGATCCGCCAATAATCAAAAAAATTGCAGTCTGATCCAGTCCTGATCCGGCCAAAATTAGGATTTAGCAACGCTTGTTTAAATGTGTGCATGTGGAAGATATAAGATAGATTCCACACATGGCTCCCGGATTGTGTCAAAATAGTTCTGTTGGCCCACGGATCATTTTGAGTTGTCCCACGGAGCGAACCTTGTCAGCCAATGGTTAGGACCCTCAAATCAAAGTTTAGCAAAACGATGCAATGTTTTCCAACAAACTGGTATGCCAACCGTGAATGAGTAGAATATTCAGCTCAAAGGGATGCTTGTTACTGCTTGCTTCTTATGGCAGAGATAAACTATTCACTCACACAAGATGTCAGAAGTGGAATACAGGTACGGAGACAGGTAAGGGACTGAATAAGAATTCCGCTAGTAAATCGCACATTCAACCTATGTCCGCGTGGGTGGAGCGTCAAGCAAGAGAGAAAAGCTGTTCTTCAGTTGAATTAGCGTTGTCACGAGGTGTGGTTAGCCACAATAGATACCATCTTTCAGCCAGGGCTGTGGAGCCGGGACCAGAGCCCAAGCAATTTTGGATGGTTGGAGCCGGAGCCAAATAAATTTGAATGGTACAGCCGGAGTCGGAGCCTGAACTTTGAATTCCTGTTCAACAGACATAGTTTTTGGAAAAAGCCAGTTGTACAAATAATACAATGGTTTTGGGTTTTTAATGGACCAAATCGTTCTTGAGTCGGAGCCAAAAATTTTGATGCCTGGAGCCGGAGCCCAAACTTTGAGTTCCGGCTCAGAGCCCTGCTTTCATCTATTTGTTGGCATAAAATTTCTTGCAGTAAACGAGTTATCGTTCACGGACACAGAAGAAGACCTTAGTTTATTGCATTCAGGCTTCTTTTTTCAGCTGATGGAATTTTCTTTCAAGAAGGATGAAAAACTCTTGAAAATTTCCCGCAGTATCCCAAACAATGAGAAGTACAGTTGTCCAGAAATCCAAACTGATGTAATTGAAGCTAGGGCATCACTTGTCGGAAAAAGCATATTTCCGAAACTCCACTCATCAGATACGGGCTTATTCACACTGAGTTGCGACGCAACTCGTGACACACCTGGTGTTGAGCATAGCTGTTAAGTGTCATAATTCGCTTTGTGGATAAAGATGCTGTTCCTGAAGAAAAATTGCTCGGAATATATGCACTTCAAAAATTTGATGCAAAGTGTATTTCAGAAAGAATGTTTTCGATCTTGTATGAAATTGATTTGCAGAAGCTTCTAACTAGCACAATGCCACGATGGAGCGTCGGTAATGTCAGCAAAACACGGTGGAGTGCAAGTTTTAATTGGGCAGCATGTCAAACGCGACGTTCCCTACTTTCACTGATTAAATCAAAAACTTCATTTAGTGGTTGTTCATGTGTGCAACTGTTTACCTGTTGTCTGCGAGGACTTTGACATCTGCAATTTGCTAAGCAAATTTTAGTCCACTTCCAAAATTTCTGTCATGTATAAAAAGTTTGGTGGCGGCGCCATGGCACGACTAATGAAGCAAAGGTGGTCTGGTCATTAGTAAACACCTTGAAAATGGATAAAATAATCTATTTAAACATACAATAGGACAAAAAACATTGCCCCCCTAAAAATCTATTGTGCCCCCCCCAAACGTTAAAACGTGGACACGGGCCTGATACTGTATATAAATGTGCTTAGTATTCCGCATTTCAATTGAAAACTCAGAATATTGATAGGTCAAAATGAGGTAAATTATAAAGTCAAATGTCAAGTGTTTAGGTCAAAAAATTGGTTGCCCAAGTTATGAGGCATAGGTAGTGCGGTATTTATAACAATGATGAGTCAAGAAAAGGGATCGGTTTAATGAAAATCAGACTAATTCTGTAACTTTGATGACATGATGCATAAAAGAGCAGACTTGCTTCGCTGATCACAGACAAGGCTCAACATCTGAACAAACACATTACAGGCCCGTAACCAGTTTTCAAGATTTGGTGGGGTACAATACATTTTTAGGGGGAATAATTTTTGCTTTTACTATATGTTTAAAACAAATTTTTCTGGACACAACAAAATTTGGGCGGGCACAAAAGAAATTTAGGGGGGCACTGCCCCCGAATGCCCCCCGTGGCTACGGGCCTGACACATTATACAATCGCGACGGATTTGAGAAACTCCACTCAACCAAAATACTCAATACAGTAATCTGCAGTCCCAAAACTGTCGCGGAAGTTGCGAAAAAGTTCAAAACAATATTATCCAATCCATATCTGGCAGAGGTGCACGGAGTCTGAAATTTTTGACTCCGACTCCACTCCTGCTTCGGCTGAATATACTCCGATTCCACTCGGACTCCGAAACATTTTAAAGTTTTGGAGTCCGACTCCAGCTTAAACTCCAATATGAATGCTATAAACGTTTGGCAGTGTCTGAACGACCGTATCCGGTTTTCGCTTTGAAAAGACTAAAAAAAGTATCAAACGGAATTGCTGAGCTCTACAATATATATGATCTCTTCTTTACATGTTAGTTGTTTCTCAGATTAAAATATTAAGGTGGCTGTTAATTTTTGTTACCCTATAACCCTAACCGTTAACAGTTAACTTTAACCATAAACCCCAACCCTCAACACATAAACACTAACCCTCACCTTAGACACTAACACTGAACCCTAAACACTAACCACAAACCCTGATCTAAAACACTAACACAAAACCCTAACCCTAAATGCTAAACCCAACCCTGGTCCAAAGGTATAATTTTAAACGCTTGTTTACTTTTCGAAATGTACTTCACAAGGGGTCCAATAATTTTGACATACAATCTTGTGTGATTACATCAAAAGAAAAATCAAGTACAACGAAGGAGTGACTAGAACTGACAATCGTCTGGTAACTTCCAACTCGACCCCATATTGACAGTAGTCACTAGTGAGAATTTCTCCAACTCAGTTTTATATCTGACAGAAAACTGGATACGGGATACGGTCTTTTTGTCTTTCGAAACGGAAAACTGGAAATGGTTGTTGAGACACTAGCTAAACATTTTATGTGAGCTAAATTTCATTGGCCAATAGATTTTCAACGTATCAACATGAACAAGAAATTGTCCAAATCTTTACACACATGAAACTCACCAGCCTAACCTTATTTACATCCAAGCTGTATTAAAATTTTTGGACTTCCTGTGAAGTAGTTTTTCACATTTGAAGTTTACATTATAACATGCTTTGTAAAAAAAACAACCTTCAATAATAATAATCAATAATAAGCAAATTAACCTCTAATTCAAAAAATGACTCCGGATCCACTCCGGCTCCGGCCCTTCCTTAAAAAGTCAACTCCGGTTCCACCCCTATTTTCGAAATTCGTCAAGACTCCGGCTGGAGTCCACTCCGACACTCCGGCTCCTATACACCTCTGATATCTGGTTAAACAGAAATTGCAAAATCCAAATCCATCAAAATGCTAGATGCGGTAAGATTTAATTCCAATTCCAAATCCATGTTCATCTCTTGTCCGTTTTCGGCATGTGAAGGACAAGGAAGTTGGCCTACACTTCTTGCAGCTAGGTTGAGCTAGACTTGTGGAAATGACTGAGACGGAAGGAGAAAAGTAAAATGGAAGTTGTTTTCACAAACATTTAGATCAAAGTAACAGAATTGGCCCGGATCAGGAGTGCCGGAGTTGACTCCGGCAGGATTCTGCGTTTTTGTGGGACCTGGATCTGGAGTCACTTTTCTTTTCCGGTGTCAAGCGAAATTTCTGATTTGCAAAATTTCTGACTTCACACTATGTACGCAACTACGCATGTACAGAGTAATATTTTACACACCAAATACGCTGATAAAATTGATTATTAGGGTTTAGGAATTCGTGTTTAGGTACGTGTGTCGGGTTAGGGTGAGAAAAAGAAAAATAATTGAGGTCAACGACTAAGTCCGAAGTTTTCAATGGTTAAAGTTATTCCCGTGCTATTGCTTGTCGTGGGTACCTGACATCTAACCAAAATGTTTTAATTTACACAACACACATCAAAAAAGTAATTGCCAGATTTTATTTCTTTATTCTAAGAAGCAAAATAAATGAAAAGCAATGCCAGGTCAGAAATTTCGCAGAGGTCCGAAATTTCGCTTGACACCGGCAGCAAAAGGAGTCTGCGTGGTCAACAGCTATGATGTCATTTCTTAAGAAAACCATTGCTAAATTTCGGTTGCATCGATGGTAGCCGGTGTCTGAATAGGAGTCGGATTCTCAAATTAAAAAATTGTCGGAACCAGATACGGACTCAAAAATTTTTCAACAGGTGCCTGAAAATGTGAATCCGACCACCCCTGGTAAATAACCTGGAATCAAACTCGCTAAAACAAAACTGGGCAACAGTTTTTAGCTTGTTGGGCTCCATTTCGTAACAGAAAAACATAGGAAAAGTGTGAAAATTCATTTGACTTGACATTCACTCGAGCTTGCAAACCAATGATTCGAATTGACTGGACAGTTTTTGTGACTCGGCTTGATATTACATATAATAATAGTTCTTATTACAGACGCATGATCCATATCATAGACGCAATCATACAACACAAGAGCACAAAAATGGTTAGTCATAGAGTAGCGCATTACAGAATCGGTGTTTGCACACGACCAACACTGAGAGCAGCAATAACTTCAACTTTGACTCGAAAAAATTTTGGATGACTCCGACTCGAAGAGCTTGTGAATCTGACTCGACAAATATGACTCGGGCGCATTACTGTTGTGCACTGGTAATTTTGGGCTTGATTATAGAAAAACTTTGCGTGCGGAGCTTACTTTATTCTCCCGGGCCCCAGTACCTCCCTCTCGCCTGCCCTGGCTACAGTACACGTAACAACTGCAAGCATACACGAGTAATGATCGCAAAGCCAGAAAGAATACTTCATTTTCCCTTGAAGCGCATGTTCTGTAAAAATGTTTCGTCTCATCAAGATTGAACTTTTTAACACTAAAATAATTTGATTTAATGAAGGTTCAGCAGGGATATCCCTGAGCTCTAACTTAGTGGTCTGACAAACCGCATCATAATTAATTCAATACTCCAGCTGCCACATTTTAAAAATATTTTCAACTACTGAAGTAGGCCGTGTTTCACGTATATCAAACTTTCCCCCATTACAAATCAGTTTGGCATACGCAATATCTCAGGCGAACAACTTCGATGGTCGCACCGCACGTGCTCAACTTGCAAATCACAAGTACATGACAAATATGATGGAAATTTCTCAAGACATAGACCGACGTGCCCGAGCTGACAATCTCATCCACATTTTTCGCACATCCTTTGATATTTTCTAAGCTGCTAAACACGAGCCAGTAGGCTACCACTCAAATTTAATGTGCAATGAAAAACACCAACCTAAGCTTAGTTAGACGTGTAAGATATACCGGTCCTACAGCACATTATAAACTGCATAACTACTCACTGTTTTGAATTCGTAACTTAACGTATCTCAGAAAAACACTGGTTTAGAAAAGTCTATCCAACACAAAAAGAATTTAGGTCATTTGCACTACTGCACAGTGGATGTGTGCAGCCCAGAATGTTGTGAGCCTGCTACAGGTACGAATTCCGTGAGAGGAGTTTGCTGATTAAAACCAATGTAAAGTCGCAATGAGTATTTTTTAATAGACGCTGAATAGACACGAAATCGCCACCATTTGTAAAAAATCAGCGACCAGTTAACGGCCACTATGAGAAAATAAATATGTTAGGGCTATTGTCGGGCCCACAGTAACCTACTGTTGACGGTCCATGCCATCTCGACTTTCCACCTTTTCATTTGAGGTCTTCGGTTCATAAACACGAAACATATAGCAGCATGCCACACACACATGGGCGCAATTTTGTTGTAAAATGTGGGGGGACAGCTTGGTGTTAAACCAATATAGTCATCGGGTCTATGCAGAAATGACGTTTTATATATACAGATTCCCAATGTCATTTCTAAATGTGTTTTGAGAGAAATACCAATCACGCTTTGTCCTTGTTCTTGCAGATGATTTACTATTACACGACCCCGTGTCCCCCACCAAATTGCGCCCATGCACACACACAACTGTGAAGATACCATATATCCGCGGGAGCAATAGACCTATTGTTATCCAACGTCGATGACCAACAATGTCCTAAGAATTTCAGTTACGATGTCAAGACACCATTGACAGTTTTCCCTCTAAGGTGCGCAATTGCGCAGTACCACCAGACAATTTGACCAGTGCTATCACATTCTCGCGCACTTCCAACATTCTAAATTTAACATGTTATACATATCACTTAGCCCTTTTAACGCTTGGAACGCTTCACTGTGTGTCTGCATGGTTGCGCAGTTGCATGCGCTTAGTGCGCAACAAAACAAATACTTGCTCAGTGTAGCGTTTTCTTAGAGGGAACACTGACTATGAACATGCCTCAGACATAAAAACGAAGAACTGCGATTTTTTTGATATGATCAAACGAAGAGTGCGTTTCATCCATGTTTGCAGCAGAATTTGCACCACGCTCCATTTTGCAGAGTAGGACCTCCTCCGTTGTAATTGACAGGGGGGCAAGCCACCCCCCCCTGGAAAGCTAAATGTAAAAACTGGGCCCTCTTTAGTTGACATTTAGTATTCTTTAGGTTGTTTTTTGCGTTTTACGGGGTGCTTTCGTTTTTCTATCTAGTATAGACATCCACAGCTTCACTATCATTTGTTAACTTCTTTCTGAGTTTTGGCTAGTGGACCCCCTTCAGCTAAGCTTTGCACTTCTGGTTCAAACCTCTACCTACGTTACTGCCGACACCACTGAGTATAACTAGAAACAGGGGCGGGGCGATCCCCCAACTAAAACCTTCGAAGGTAACTTTATTCACCACAATTTTGTACAATTTGGAAAACAGCACTAGAAAGCCATTTTATCGTCCATTGTTTTGTCACAATTAAGAGTGTAGTGAAGTAGGCTACACTTCATTTCTTTGATAGTAGCGAAGTCGTTATGAGACTTGGCTAAAATTTTTACTGACCCCCCAAACTTTACTGGCTAGGAATGGAACAAACGGAATACGCGCATTACGAGCTTAGGTAAAACCCCAAAACCCGTCGGAGCAAAGCATGTGAACCGTGTCCGTTGTCCAGTGACCCTTGACGGCGCGGGTCCACCACAGCTTGAGCGGAAATTCACAGTAAGTTGCGACTGAACCCCATAAAACAACCAGTACAACGATTTTCTACCAACACTTCAGGTCAGAACGGCAACCAGGCGATATTTTCGCGGGGTGGGGCAAAAATGGCTGTAACTTGTTCTTCCTCCTAATAATTAAACATGTTTTCAAAAATTTTGGGGGGTAATTGCCCACTCCCTGGTTGCGAGCCTGGGTGGGGTAGCAAACAGGGCTGCGGAGCCGGAACCAAAGCAATTGTGGACGGCTGGATCCGGAGCCAAAATATTTTAGATGGTACAGCCGGAGCCTGAAATTTGGGTTCCAATTCCACAGACAGAGTTTGCGGGGCAAGCGAGTTGTAAAAATAATACAATGGTTTTTAATTTTTGATGGACCAAATCAGATTTTTTTAAGGAAAATGTTAGGTACCCGATGTGGATCTGTAGGGACCCGACTTCTCTGATTCTAGGGACCCGATGATAATTTTCTGTGATTGTAGGGACCCGAATCGGGTCCCTGAAACGCCTTAAAAAAAACCTGGACCAAATCGTTCTGGAGCCAGTGCCAGAAAATTTTGTTGCCAGGACCTGGAACCGGAGCCTGAAATTCGGGTTCCGACTCCACAGCCCTGGCAGCAACACTCTCAAGTGGCCTGCTCCAGACTGCGAATGAGCGACATTTCCTTTGTTGACGTAGACGCTTTTAAAGCCTGGGCGACCGCGCAACAATGACGTAACAATCACAGCTCGATTGGTGTTTGTTTTTGCGAATTCTTTGCAAAATTTCGAACACACAATTGAATAAGGGGCGAAAAGAAATAAAACAACAGCAATCAGCAGCGGCGTTCGAACTGTATCGTTTTCAGCGATCACATCCGGGTTCTCACACGCGTGGGAATGTATCCGTTGCTTAGCAGCAACATTCCAACGTTTGTACTTTTTTCAAATATAAACAGTCGGGAGCAGGGGCGGGTTCAGGGGGGGAGGCGATCGCCCCCTAAAACCCACGAATGTAACTTCATTTACCATCATTTTGTGCAAATTCGGAAAACAACATTCGCCATATAAGGCTATTTTGCCGTCCATTGTTTTGTCACAGCAGTGGAAGTATACTTCATCTCTCTTACTGGAGTGAACCCCTAATGAGAGACTTGACAACCAAATATTACTCCAATCGAATCCCCCCAACCTTACTGACTGGATCCGCCACTGGTCGGGGAGCATTGCACCTGTCAGACACTACAGCAGGCCAGCACAACATACAGCCCGCGAGAACTCTCGCAATTGCAGAAAATGTTGCAACCGCCCGACTTCAGATATAATTGCCGTTCCAGAATTTCTTTTAAACTACAAGAAAATGAAATAGATTTTAGCGGCCCGCTGCAAATTTACGTTGGTCAATTTGGCCCTTCGAGCTTTCTGTGTTGCTGCAGGCCTGCACTACAATATTCTATTGCCCTGTTAAAGTAGAAAAAGGTCGCCCCGTTCAAGACGCAGCAACCATTGTTCGCGTGTCCTCGAAGTCCCCCTCATCTCGCAGGGCCTGCTGGTGCTTGTACGCCAGGCAGCGCAATCGCACGCGATTCTCGACCACCAGCTCTCTCTCGTCGTGGATCGAACGATTCAGGATCTCGTTCTTTCGCTCGAGGTTGCGATTGGCTCGCGCCAGCTCGTCGCGGATTCGAACCAACTCCTCGATCTCGGCCTCGTCTCCGGAGTCGTCCGAGCTGCTGCTCTCTGCTGCCGCTGCTGTCGAGCATCAAACACGAGAAGCTTCAGCCTCGCTATATTTATTTTGGTGTACCTATTTTGGCTACACTATTAGAGTATACCTTTTTTCATCTACACCTATTTTTTGGCCATACCAGGGGTTCCCAACCCAGGGGTACATTTAAGGTTAGCAATAGAATGGAACAATGCATTTATATACTCTTATTTCCAGATATTTATTCATATACCAGCACATACTGTACTTATTTCGGCCACATTTGCTGTATTTTTGGCCAGTTTTTTAAGGTTTGATTTTGAAGACCGCAAAGACATTTTGAGTGACTGCAACTATTTCATCTGAATACCGAGATGGTCATAAAACGATGCTTTAGTGTGTTTTGGTGGTGGTCATGTAGTGAGGTTTCACTGCATTTTGAGAGACTGTTGGAAAAATTTGAAACGCTCTTTTAAAACACCTTAAAAAAACACTTATTTTGGCTGCATCTGAATCTTCACACGTAAGAGTACTAGAAGAAGTGGCAGCCAGCCCATTGTTCCGCAGTATTCGCCAGATGATGATGGGGGGAAATATATTTCGCAGTCGCGCAAAAGCTCAGCAACCGTCATGGTTCAATGGCTTGTCACTTCATTTCCAACAGAGCATAACGTAAAAATGAAGAACTGCTATGCGGTCTGATATTTACATCTAATAATCTTCGCAACATAACATGCACATCACCAGGGGGTGCCTGAGAGCGAGGTATTTCCCCCGCCCTTTCAAAAGGGGGCGAAGGTGCCTTTTCATAAAAGTATCATGGGTAATTTCGTGGTTTATCAAGAACGATTTGAAACAAACTTGACGCAGCTATTTGCGAAACCAAAAAATTCACGATGGTTTTCTATAATTTCAGTTATAATTTTTGAGGCCACCATTATTGCTGAACAGAAACAAGCATAATTGGTAACGACTTCTTTGTTTTTATACAGTTTTCATTGCCCTCAGCTCTTTTACTGGCCCCCTGTCCTACCGCTGTTCCGGCGACCCTGCCCATCACACATCTCCCTCGTTGAAACAAAGCGAGGAAATGTTCTAGTGTTTTTAAGGAACATGAACAATAGTGTCGCCGCTTCGCGTCCTAGCACCACGTCAAACAAAGCCATTAACCTGCAAAGGCGTCGCCGATTGCGGGTATAACAATAAAAAAAGGTGGCATATGATAAACAACTAAAAAAACAAACAGCACGTTCGTCTGCTTCATCTGATTGATTTTTTACTGTTGCCCCCCGCAGGCCTCAGGACTAACATTTACTTTAAGATTTAACGAAATCAGGGGTGGGCAATTAGCGGCCCGCGGGCCACGCAGCGTTTTCAGTGGCCCGCGGGGGTATCAGCAAAAATCTTCAAACCTGAAATTTCCTCCAGCTTATCGCAATAAATGTTTGTCCTGAGGCTAACTTGAACCGAGGCTTACTTCTATTTTCTTCAGAACGCACGGCCCTCCGCTATACGCGGTCTGCTCAAAGTTACCCCCGACCGAAAGTAATCGCCCAACTCCTGAACTGGATCAAACTTTTCTTTGTGGCCGCGTTTTACAACTCAACGCAAAATCCTCACCGTCTCCTCCGTCGTTGTTGCTGTTGTTTTCGGCGGCTTCATCGGGTGCTTCCCCCGCGCTGAGAATATCATCGGACGACTCCGTCGCCAGTGACGTCGACTCCTGTCGTTGCTGATTTTGGCTGTAGCGAAGTTTGAACGCACGTCAGACACGTCACAGGCATCATACGAACGAAGCGTTGTCTTGGGAACAGAGCAAGGGACTCGGCATGGCACCCAGGGGGGCCGGAACAAGCAGCTGACACCGTCACCCTGGTGCCGAGCAAAGCACCGGAAATCGCACCGGTACAGAAGCATTACGGGTAAAGTCCCCTCTAAGTTGCGCATGCGCAGTACCACCAGGCCATTTGCGCAGGGAAATCTCATTCTCACGCACTTAGCAACATTCTAACACATTGGACAAGCACGAGAGCAAGAAGTTGTTTGAATTGAATGTGTATTCGGTTGGTATTTTTATAGCATTTTATACTTATTCTAATAATTCATAAAGTTTGTAATTCATTTGGAACTCTGCTAACTCATCCTTAAAATATTTATGCTCACTTAAGCAAATATTTGTTCAGTGTAAAGTTTCCTTAGAGGGAACATTGATTGCGGGTTACACGGAGATAAAAACTAACTAGTTTTCCATTTTATTGAAAGTGAAAACACAAACAAGACAATCGCCAGGCGCCTTTTTGATTGTTACGTCAGCAGCTCCCGACATGCTCTCACCACCCTCGCGCAACCCCAACAACAACAGTGTTTCAGAAAAAACAATGCATGAACTTGAAAAGTGGACGTGGTGGGGTAGTTTTGACTTCTGGACTGGCGAACGAACTGAAATCATCTGCTCAGAGCAATTTGCCACTTTGACCGATGCCAAATTGCTGTTGCCTCGCGGCCAGAAGAAAAGGGGGCTTCCACTCGCTGACCCCTCAAGCTGAGAATCGCTGTTTTGTGGTACAAGACAGACATGAACGGTAATCCATCTTGGGGAGTGCTGGACAGCTGAGAGGTAATGGGGGAGATGTAACCGATGCTTCCCAATACATTCATCAGCTTCGTACCCCACCGTTAGCAAGGAACTGATCAAAATCGCACTAACACATTTTGATATTTAAAGAACCAAACCTCACATGTGCAAGGGCTAGACCAAGCGAGTTGGGGTTAAAGTAAGAAGCACTACCTCCGCTTTAACTGCCTACAAGTATGCGCTAATAGCTGTGGTGCACAACTGTCCCGATATAATATAGTCCAGGGGTTCCCAAACTGAGGTACATGTACCTCTAACTGAGGTACATGTACCTCTAAGGGTACATTTATCTGTCTGAAGGGGTACATTTAAGGTTAGCGGTAGAAGGGAAAAATATATTTATATATAATTTATTTCCAATACATCAGTGAATATTAATTTCAAAACTCATTATTTGCTAATTGTTAAACATGTCTGTGACATGACGTGATCAAATATTTGGGAACAAGCCTATGTATAAAGAAATTTTAGGGGTACATGCACATCTGTCGAAATGCTGAAGGGGTATATGGCCAGAGGCGGGAACCCTTGATCTAGTCAAGGCGAATATTTACAAAACTTTAACGCGAATTCAGGTTTCCTGCGCAATTTTGAATATGTATCCAGACTTTTTCAAGACCTTTTCCAGAAAATTTTCGGACTTTTTCCAGACCTAACATTTCCGTATGACCTACCCAGATCAAATACAGGCATTATAGTATTTAACACGGTACAAGTAAAATTATATCAATCTTGAACGAAATATTATGAAAATGCATGTCAAGATATCAAGTCTGGAAATTTATTTTTTTCCATACTAACAAACTAAAATAAAAATTTTCCAGACTCTTCTAGACTGCGTGGGAACCCCGCGAGTTGCATGAAACGCTTTGTGGCGTCATCATTCCAGGATTTTACAACCAGGATTGCATTCCAAAGCGAGCTACCTTTCCAAGTCGGCCAGGATTCCGCGCAACCTTTCCAGCTCCTCGTTCTCGGTTTGGATTCGTTGGCGCAGCTCCTGTTGCATTATCAGCAGTTCTTGCTGAAAAAAAATGTGACACGCCGTGTTTTCACCGCGTTGGTTGAACAAGCAACACGCCGTGTGCTCATCATTTGTTTTGCAATCTAAGCATAAACACTTTTGAGGCAAGCGCCTGCAGTTTGGACCAGCTGTGTCCAACCGAAATGCCTTTGTGGGTCAAAAATTCTGTAACTATCTTTATGAGGGCCACACATTGCATGGCTTACTTCCATTTCAGCAAACCAAAGTTTATTTTAAAGCTACTGAATGTATTCGAATACTAACTGAAATGATAACACGACTGTATGGTACCTTTAATCACTCCCAATCTGTGATGCCAAAGGTAAGTTTAGGGACAATGGAACAACAAGGTAGTTAGAAATCAATTTAGTGCAGAGGAACACACGAGTAGAAATCAGAAAACTGGAAATCAGTTTTGCATCTAAGTGTCATTGGACCCGTAGAAATCTACCAGAGCGTGGAACATGATAAACAAGCGCTACAGAAGACTGCATGGAAAATGTCCAATGTTTGAGAATATCAAAATAAAGATAGGCTGTCATTGTATTGCACATACACAATAATGGAAAGCTTACTGGGCCGCACCAAACTTCGACTTCCTCATGCGGCCGCGGGTTGGACATGGCTTATTTAGACACATCATAAATAAAAGAGGAAAGAAGCATAGATTTTAACCGAAATCAAACTTTTTTTCCAAATCTGCGTGAGCGAGAAGTCGTAATAGTTACGGGCAGGTGCAAAGGCTTTTTGAACCAGTCACAATGAAGTAGTTTCTGATAAAATAAAAGACAAAAGCAGAACTTCTTCTTAAAATCATAATCACTTCACAGCACAACGCGCTGAGTTGGTCTTACTTGCTCCACCAACGCCTCACGTTCCGCCTCCAGAAGCAGCTGGATCACATCCGGGTCTTCTTCGTCGTGAGTGTCGTCTGCGAGGTCTTCGGCGACCACGTCTCCTCCGGACTTTGTCTGCTCGGGAAACGACGTCTCGGTTGTCTGCGCAGGAAAGAAAACAATGTTTCGGTTGACTGCGCAGGAAAGAAAACAATGTTTCGGTTGACTGCACAGGAAAGAAAACAATGTTTCGGTTGACTGCGCAGGAAAGAAAACAATGTTTCGGTTGACTGTGCAGGAAAGAAAACAATGTTTCGGTTGACTGCGCAGAAAAGAAAACAATGTTTCGGTTGACTGCGCAGGAAAGAAAACAATGTTTCGGTTGACTGTGCAGGAAAGAAAACATTGTTTTGACGAGTTAGCTTCTTTTTCTCTGCAAGTTCGGTTAGAATTCGAAAGGCGACGCTAAACAAGTCAAAAGAAGGGTTCTAGGACTACAAGCCACCCAGGCAAGTGGCAGCTAGGACGTGTTGAAATCTCTACGTTTGTGGCCTTTAAAGCCATGTGGACTTCACAAGGCGCTGCTTTCATGTCAAAAGTTTTGAAAAAACAAATGTTTATAACAAAAGTTTCTTCGCACTCTGAACACTTTAAAGAACCTTCCCTTCAACTTTATCAATTTTTGGTGTGAATGTCGTTACGTCTTCATAAACGTTCTTAAGTCAGTGGAAACCATAATTTTTTATAAGCCTTTTCAATTTTGTCATAACTCAATTCTCTCATGCACATTATCGTATAATTCTACGCCATTATGCACATTTTATTCTAAAATTCTACCTTTATCTAACAACCTATTTATTATCACTGGCCGCATGACTTGTGTGAATTATCGCTGGCGGGCCGTGAAATCAGTTAATTTTATCCTAAAATTCTACCTTTATTTAAATATGAGGAAGAGTGACTTCTCTTGACTTACTATGTAAGCACCTGCTTATCATGGAGTTTCGTTTTAACGCGATGTTGTGCTCTAACTTGGGTAAAGAAAATTCTGATGCGAGCCATATCAAATGTTCACGCGGGCCGCATTTGGCCCACGGGCCAAACGAGCCGCAGGTTCCCCACCCCTGTTCCACGCACTCATCAAACCCGTTTACATCCGCGCATTGCTTTACTTTAGCTTTTCATTTGTTCATTACATGACAGCAAAAGAACTGTTGCAAGTCATTTTTGCTGCACTATGTTGAAGTAATAATAGCGTTGAACAGTGGTTCCCAACCGCTGTGCCGCAAGAACTCATCATAGGCCCACGACCACGAGACGATATTGCAAACTGAACTTGATAGTTCATATATGTGATGTGTAAAACGCAGTGTCGTTGGTGGCAGTTGTCCGAGTTGGTAGTTGGCCTGACACTACGCCCGTAACCAACTTGGGACACCAGGGGGAGGGGGGCGAAGAGTTTTCTGAGAGGTGCCCAAATTTTTAAACTATGACCAATATATTTGTCCAGCCCCCCCGGTTATGCGTCTGCCAGATACCCAAAAGATGGGGGGAGGCTAAAATATGTGAGATCCAATTCAGTAAAGTTTCAATTCAGTAAAGGGACAACAGTTTCCAATTCAGTCCAATTCAGTAATGGGACAACAGGCCAATTCAGTAAAGGGACAACAGGCTTACCTCCCTCGCATAACAATCATTCAATGCAACTTCACCCACACACATAAACCAGCATGGCATAGTTTCAACCAATCATAAGAGGTTTCGCACAGCGCTTCAGCAGCCGAGCTCAGTGGCAAGCCAGCCCCACAATTTTTTGGGGGGACCAAGTATTTTGACTTCAAGCGAGGAGTGGTATTTTGTTTGGGACACCGCCTCTCGAAGCACGATATGACAAGATAGGCTAGAAATTTTGGGGGCATGTCGCCCTTCGCCACCACTGGCTACTTCTATTGGCTGAGCTGATTTTTCCAAAAAAAGCATTGTTAAAAACAGCGTTAGACTGTCGCTGAGATACGCGAGGTCTCGTAACCGCCTTCGACGAATCACCCCACAGCAATGAAACGGCTCAAGGGGGACATCGGTGCCACAAACCTTCTTTTTGTCCCTCAGCGCGGGGCTGGGGCCCTGGTGCTTCTTCCTTTCCAGAGTGAGGTTGTTCAGCTTCGCGTGCGTCTCCGCTTTCTGGAAGTTTCTTTTCTGAAACGAAGGCGGTAGCCATGGTAACGGGTCACGGGTTTCGCGAAAGAACGCGCGCGGCGCAACTGGCGCGAAACAATCTTTCGTCGTACCATGAAAAATACAGCAATAGTTCGGTGAAATGCTGACAAACCGAGATCACTGGCAGCAGCGGTTCTCAAACCGGGCAACCAGTGAAAAATCTGGAGTCCCCAGAAGGACTGCCAAGGTGTTTTCTGAATCGCAAAGTAAGTCCGTCTTATCACAACAGCATTTGCTCTTTCTTAGGAAGAGAGGTCGCCGGGGTTGTAAAGGATAAGAACCACTGACTTAAGAGTTACGAGGAATAATAACAACGCCTGTGGAACCAATACGTTGTTAACAAATAAAACCGATTAGCGGGGCTTAAGCTAATATACGTAAGGCACATGTGAAAATTAATTTCTTTTAATATGCTCTAAACCAGTGATTCTCAACGTGGTCCTGTTGGACCACCTGGGATTTGTTGTGGTCCTCACAAATCCTTGATAAGACTTTCACAGACTTATGCGCAATACATGTTGGACTAGTTGTTCATGAGGTGTCAGCAAAAGGAAAGTGGTCCATCGGATATATTTTATAAAAAAGATGGTCCACGGGCCAAAAAAGGTTGAGAACCACTGCACCAAACCAGGAGCTCGTGCACGCAATCACGTGACACAGGCAGTTCACGCATCGCTGCGCGCTTACCAGGCGTTTCAGTTGCGTCAGTATCCTCTGCACTTCCCACAGGCGTTCGTCTTTCAAGCGGTCGTCGCATCCGGCCTGCGCGATGAAGTCATAAGTTGCGTAACGGACTCGGTTTTTGTCAACACGGCGGAAAATAACAGACGTGGCCCGAGCAAGATTTGGTCGACCGATCAGTCGCATGTTGGCGGCAGTGGCGAGAAATTCACCAACAGCGCAAAGAAAATCGACTCGTTCAAAAAAACGCGGGTTGGACAACGCAACGAAACACACGCACAACACACCGAAATACATGCACAACACACCGAATCACATGCACAACACACCGAAACACATGTACAACACACCGAAACACATGTACAACACACCGAATCATACGCACAACACACCGAAACACATGCACAATGCACCGAAGCGCATGTCTTGTCGAAGTGATTCCGTTGCGAAGTTATGTCAGTGAAAGGCAGGGCCGCAACCTGCTGATATTTTGGGGGTGGGGGCAAAAATGATTTAGCTTGTTGTTGCACTATTTTCGGGATGGAGGCAAAATGGTTGCGAGTTGTTGTTGTACTTGACAACCAAACATGATTTTGAAAATGTTTTTTTTTTGGGGGGCGACTGCCCACCCCTGGTTGCAGGCCTGGTCAAAGGAATGCGACAAAGAACCAACAAAGACATCGCGAGCGACGCAGCGCACTACGCAATGAAAGGCGGTGGGGCGATCAAACTCACGCACCTGCACTTGCGTGTGAAGCCGATTGAGGAGGAACTCCTGCCTTTTGATCTCAGCCGCGACTTCCTCCGGTTGCGATGGAAACTTGGGCGTGGTCGCCCAGTCCTGCCATCTCATTGGCTTGACCAGTTTCGTCAGTTGCATGCCTTCGAATATGTCCTTGCTGCGATGGATGACACAGAATGAGCGATACGTAAGGATCAGTGACGTCATAGAAGGGGTACGTCTGCGCCAGGGCATCCACAAGCGGTTGATGGAGAACAACGTTTTTTTTTTATCTTCACACATTTCGTCATCAGCAATTAAGGTTTGAGTAAGACCACTCTTATCGGACCAACAAAACACAGAGTATATACAGGCCCGTAGTCAGGTGTTAAGGTTTGGGGTGAAAAGACATTCTTAGGGGGGAAATATTTTTATTTTTATTTTTATTATGTGCGTAAAACAAACTGTATAAAAATTTTCTTACTTTCTTAGCACAACAAAATTTGGGGGGGCACTGATCCCGAATATCTCCCCTGTGGTTACGGGCCTGAGTAGATAACGAGTAAAAGATGAGACCTACTCGCAACGGTTTACCCGAACGAGTCCGTTCAGCTTCCGCGCGTGTACAAGTCAAACATGCTTTTAATTTAATCGCTGGACACCCAAAACATCCAAATTCAGAGTAAAAACGTTGCTCTGACCGAAGTGTTCACGCGGCGTGACCGGCACGCTCGCCGAGAGAAAAACAAACTCTTGCAAATTTAAGTTTCCTTCGTTCGCCTCAAACATAACACGTGCATTCGCGCGTTTAACGGTTGCCTTAAGCAAGTAAGCGACTGAATTCGGTAAATATGGAAGCGAATCATTTCAGAATAACGATGTATTCCGCGACATTTAGCAACGGAAGTTTGGCAGAATTGGTAAAAACTTTAAGGATGGTTTTATTTTACTTGCACTGCCCTTTTCCTGCTTATTTACCAAAGTACCAATCCCATCCCGAACGCTTCAACCCGGGGGTGCAAAATTTTCAGTGAATTTTAGTAGGGTGCACAAATGAGCTCTGCCATAATATTGCACTTACAAGTGTAAACTATAGACACTGTTACGTGGATGCAAATTCCGTTCGCGCATTCCAAGTTTTTGGTCGCTAGTGCGCGACCGCAAAATTTTTGCACCCCTGGCCTGGATTAACCCCCCAACGAGTAACCTGCTAATTTTAAGAAAAGTAGTGATCTTACTGAGCAAAACCTACCAATACGTGAAGAATACGTTGAGGACCCGATGACTGATGTGCAAGGTTGGGCTGAGCACAATAGAGATGTTCTGTATGGTCATCTTGCTCTGCTGTTCCTGCTTGATGATGTTGTCGAAATGAACGATTAACCAAGAGATGAGGACGCGGTTACAGGCGGGCAGCTTCTTTAAAAGTTCTCGGAAACCCTGCACAAGGGGAAGAGGGTGAAATGAGTCAACCCTGTACAACAGGGGGGTGAAATGAGTGAGCCCTGCCCAACGGGGATTGAAATGAGTGAACCCTGCAGAACGGGGGGTGAAATGAGTGAACCCTAAGCAACAGGGGGGTGAAATGAGTGAACCCTGCACAACATGGGGTGAAATGAGTAAACCCTGCACAACAGGGGGTGAAATGAGTGAACCCCGCACAACAGGGGGTGAAATGAGTAAACCCTGAATAACGGGAGGTGAAATGAGTGAACCCTGCACAACAGGGGGTGAAATGAGTAAACCCTGAATAACGGGAGGTGAAATGAGTGAACCCTGCACAACAGGTGGTGAAATGAGTAAACCCTGAATAACGGGAGGTGAAATGAGTGAACCCCGCGCAACAGGGGGGTGAAATGAGTGAACCCTGCACAATATGGGGTGAAATGAGTAAACCCTGCACAACGGGAGGTGAAATGAGCGAACCCTGCATAACAGGGAGTGAAATGAGTAAACCCTGCACAACAGGGGGTGAAATGAGTGAACCCTGCATAACAGGGGGTGAAATAAGTAAACCCTGCACAACGGGGGGTGTGTGAAATGAGTGAATCTCCACAACAGGGAGTGAAATGAGTGAACCTGCACAACAGGGAGTGAAATGAGTGAACCTGCACAACAGGTGGTGAAATGAGTAAAACCCTGCACAACCGGGGATGAAATGAATGAACCCTGCATAACAGGGGGTGAAATGAGTGAACCCTGCACAACGAGGGGTGAAATCAGTTAACCCTGCCCAACGGGGATTGAAATGAGTGAAACCTGCGCAACGGGGGGTAAAATGAGTGAACCCTGCACAACGAGGGGTGAAATGAATGAACCCTGCACAACAGGGGGTGAAATGAGTGAACCCTGCACAACGGGGGGTGAAATGAGTGAACCCTGCAGAACGGGGGGTGAAATGAGTGAACCCTGCACAACGGGGGGTAAAATGAGTGAACCCTGCAAACAGGGGGTGAAATGAATGAACCCTGCACAACCGGGGCTGAAATGAGTGAACCCTGCACAACAGGGGGTGAAATGAGTGAACCCTGCACAACAGGGGGTGAAATGAGTGAACCCTGCACAAGGGGGAGCGTGAAAGGAATGCACTTGGGCACCGCCGGAAAGTAAAACCTGTGGCCAGGAAAACCATGTGATTTATAGTCAGTGTTGTATTGTGGTGGCACGTATTTAAACCTGGTATCGTGACGCATCCACGAACAACACTGTTATACACAGTGATCTTTCGTCAACGCACAGTGAGTGGTATCGTCGTGATAAATGCACCAACAGCGTTTGTAGATTTTTTTAGGTCTTATTGCAAACCAATAACTCTTCGGAAAATAAATTTAAATCGTAGACTTTGTAAACTCCAAACCAAACAAATTGAAAAAATTTTGTTTTCCGGGAAAGAGCTTTCGTATTTCTCACAAAGCGCCCAAGACCGGTTCAACAAAACCCGTACAGAACTTCACACTGCAAATTCTTATTCACTCGAACAACAGCCAAGACCAACCTACTTACAGCTCAATACCTCTGCAACGTGAACACGAAAAAACAGATGTTTTTCATTTCATAGCTGTTTCAGAGAAAAGCTGATTCCACCACTTTTTAAATTTGGTGACAGATGTTGCTTAAGAACATCTGTGCAGGTTTTCTTTGCAACGAGCTATTTTTTCCAAACTTTTTCTGAAAATCGAACAGTAACGGGGCTGGGGGGGGCAAACCCGTCTATAGTTTCAATGGTTCACGTCATGCACCAAAACCGTGGAAAACTAATGAAGTCATAATCGCGAATATCGCGCCATCCTTCATGATGTCATTATCAAACTTCACGAAGTCATAAACGTGAATATCGGGCCATTCACAGCATGCTATGCAACAAAACAGAACGTTTTCCACTATCACTGACTTTTCTCCAACTTTGGTTAGGCCAAATTGAAAATGTCTCTCCTATTTAAATGAAAAAGTTGACAAAAAAAAACAAAGCGCTTTATTGGACTGCGCAACAAATAACTACTTTTCATGTTGCTTTTTAAAATATTTCGTGAAATGCCTGAAGTCCATGATTTTCGTATATAAAAAAAAATCACTCAAAACATTTCGATAAATTGCGTAGTTCCTTGTTTTTTGGACATTTGCCGTCAGCACCCAAACATCTGAAGAAGGCGCTTATTACTAATAATAATCATTCGATCCATATGCACAAACACAATGCGTTTGCGCTGTTAGTGCCCACTTTTCTACCTTAAGCCTTATAATGCCACCTAAAAAGGTCGTTGCCGTCTGCAGAGAATGGAAAAGACCCTGAACGAACAATAAATAAATACCAAATAAAAGTTATTGCTCTTTGCAGAACTCACCTCCACCTTCTCAACCTTGGAAGGGCGACTGGCGACTTCCTCGAAGTCCCTGCTACGCTCGTTGGTTAGGACGTGGTCGGGGAGGTCGCGCAGGTAGGCCTTGAGGACGCCGGCCACCGTGTGTGGGTCGTACTTGGCCAGGTCCGGACTTTGTTCGCTGGTAAATTTTTATAAACAACAGTAGTTCACGTTTGAACCCCCCCGAAATGAAGCCAGACCAGTGACGGCAGCAACAAGGCCAAGGCCGTTTTGGCCAGGGTTGCAACAAGGCCAAGGTCGTTTTGGCCAGGGCTGCAGAGTCGGCTCGGGGTATTTGGGCGGAGTTGGATTCCTGACAACACTGGAAGTCGGAGTCGAATTTTTTGTCCGATTCCGTCTTCGGATGTCTAATTGGATCATTTTTTTACATCACACTCCTAAGTTGGGAATTCCTGTTGAAACTGTACAATTTCTTTTGAAACTTTTGCTGCAACACAGATTTCTTGCTGTGCACCACGATTTCTATTAATTTTTACAGCCAAATTTCATTCCCTTTTGTGTTAAGGAGTCGGAAATTTTGGAAAGGTCGGAGTTGGGGTCGGATATTTTTCCTCCGACTCCGCAACCCTGGTTTTGGGGCCAAACAAAAGCTGTTTTTGGACCAAACAATGGCACAAATCGACACAAACGTTTGAAACTAACGTGCAGATCACAATACGCAATGGTCGCAGACACGACCGCCTTGCAGCTTTTTCAGCATTTTGATATTTTCAACGACCAACACGTTTTCGTTGCATTTGAGCCTGCATGCCTTGCTTTATCGACAAAGGGACATTTTCGTTGAGTTCCAAAGTAACCGCATGTGGTTCACTGTACAGTTCGTCACTGGGAGGTGTGGGGATTGCTTGTAAAGCCCACAAAAACTCTGCAGCTGAAATATGTTGTTGTTCCTTAAAACAGGGGTCTCCAAACTTTTTTGTCCGAGGGCCACATAAGGTAATACAGAACATGTCGAGGGCCGGACGTCTTACGCAATGCGATTGTTGCGGGGTATGTTATATTCTACCAAATAAAAGAAGTTTTTCTAAGTGCTGTATATTATTTTTTCATCATTAGCAAAATGGCTTCGCGGGCCGGATGAAATGGCTTCGCGGGCCGCCTCTGGCCCGCGGGCCGTAGTTTGGAGACCCCTGCCTTAAAATAACGATTGATATGGCTGTGTTCCAGAAGGCTACGATGACAAATAACCGCTATTTTTTGCGAAAACCACCGCTCTGCAAATAAAGCAAACGCACAATTTGTAGAACAACTCCGCAAACGCTTTACCAATTGTAGATTCTTATGACTTCGTCTATTTTGGACTTGACTCCGGATATCCGGTATATTCCTTCAGCAGTCAGAGCGCGTTCCTCCACCAGGTCCAAGCACTCCCTGACAACGGCTGGGAGCGGGATGCCATCGTGGCAGCTGGTCCTCTCGACCGCCACGGCTAAAGGTTTCCCGAACACTGGGTTGACTGCTGCAAAAGCGCGAGCAAGACAGAACTCAATTCAAGGGAAAGAAGAAATGTCACCAAGAACATGGGGATGGTCAGGGTGGGCCATGGCTCCAGGGGCGCAACGAGGTCAGATGGCGCCTGGGGCAAGAAGCAAGTTTGGTGCCCCCGTGGTCGAAACTGAGGTCTTGCGGAAGCAGATGCACTGTATTGAAGAAAGTGTTTGTGATATTGTTGGGACTTTTTGGAGCCCCCGCAGTGATTTGGCATCTCCATAGTGACTCGGCGCCCGGGGAATTGCAATCCCCTACGACCCTGCACGCCCCCCCACATTTCTAGCACTTCTTGTCGTTTTGTGCTTTGACAAGCGACATCCCAAACATAATACAGAAATTGAGAGATGTGATTTTACCAGCAATGTCTGAATTTTTTAGTAAAACGAGTTGATCATGACCTGCACGATAATGACGCAACAACACAAGAAAATGTGCTCACAACAGGTTAAGGTTCAGACTGACTTTTACAGATAAGAAAATGACTACCTTCAATTTCCTCAACTCCGTCTGCCTGTTCCTCAGTGGGTGTAGCGGCGGATGAAAATCGTTTCTTCGTTTTCGCTTTATCTTTCTTATCTCTGTAGGACAGCAACGAAACTGAAGCAAAACGCTAGCTATGATGCGGCAGCAGCTGAACATCAACCATTTGATAGAATATTTGTCGTTACGTATGCGTCGCGTTGACAACGCTTTGTTTCCAAAATAATCGGATCATAAAATCCAGTCTGCGGAAAAAGTGCGTTTTGCTGTGGTACTGTCAACACCAGCCGGCACAACACTGTCTATTACATTGTCACTGAACGCTTTTCCATGTTGTGCGTTGCGGCACTTCAACCTTGGCAACAGTGGATTTGTTTGGTGTTTCTCTGCGTGTCAACCAGTTGTGGACTGGCCTTTTCGTTCCATAACTGTAACTTAACTTACTTGAAAGTGACTTTAATGTCGCGCGGCAGGCTGGCTGATTTCTTTTTAGCATCTTTTGCTTCTTTTTGTTTTTCACGGTTGACTTCTTCTGACGGTGATCCAAACGAGTCTGGTATTCGACCTTTCCGTGTGTACTTTCCTGACCAACCAAAGGTTCTTGTTTGAGTTAATCACAATCATGGTCTTTCAGCAACAGGTAAACGAAATAAAACAGGCCTTAATTCTTTAAAAATTGATACTTATGACATACCTTGACAAATATATCATCTCATCCATAGAACAAATGCGATGACGAAAATCTTTTTTTAGGTGGATTTAGAATTTGTGAAAAGACATTATTGTGCAGTGTGCACGCAACAGGAAAATGTATTTACAACTGAATGACTTAAGTTTTATTGTTCTATTTGTTTTCGCATTAAAATTTAAACATATTGCGTTTACAAAACATGTCAGTTTAAACTTAATATAAAAGCGCAAAAACTTGAAAAAAAACTTAAAATTCCAACAAAAACGTCAACCACCACGAAGAAGAAAATAAAAAAAATGCACATATGCAGAAGATACATGAAATCAGTGACACTACCTAGGGATGACTACAATACAGAATACAGAGAGTAAAAGCTTTGAAGCAAAAAAGAGAAACTTGAAAATTATTAGTAAACATGTTTGATCAGCTTGTTGTACTGACCATGACTGAAGCTCCAAACCAGGGGTCTCAAACTCAAATTGCTCTGGGCGCCAAATTTGGACTTATAAAGTAACCTGCGGGCCGCATTGTGACGCTGACACAATAATGGCGGTACCTGAACCTTACCAGAAACAGCATTTACATCTTATTTCCTGCAGAAGCTATGGTGACTTATAGGAACTCATTTCTAGCCTTCTCTTTGCTCGTTTGAAAGGAACTTGTTGACTAGATAGCCAGCTAAGCACTTTTAAACACTGTTGAATGAACTAGATAGTAATGTATACATTAATTATTTGAAATTTCCCACAATACATCGAGAGCCGCACAAAATGCCCTTGCGGGCCACATGTTTGAGACCCCTGCTCTAAACAAACAAAACATATGAAAGCACTGAGTTGCCCATGACCAGCAGTTACCCAAAAATTATAACACACTGGGCTGGTACTTTAGGCTATAGTATGCTTTATCAAGTGAGCCATGATCCCAAACAAAACCTAACCTATTCCTGCACATTCACCTTGGATAAAAGTAACTCCCATCTTTTAAGCAAATATGTACAAATTTAATGCAATATTTTTATGTTGGGGAATACTGTTCCAAACTTTTGGGACATTAAAAGGAATAAGGTGTAGGAATTTGGTAGAAAACCTATTAAAGCTTGGCAAACAAAAAGCAACATGTGTCTGGTTTTGTAGTTACATGTTTTTTATTGATAAGCATAAAGAGGTCAACAATCGGCTGGGAACTTTGCTGTTGCAGATTTTGTGACAAGGAAATGTCCAAGTTCTAGTTCATGCATTTTACCAACAGTCAGTAAGTTGGTTTTTCATTGTAAGTTGGATAGTTGACCATTTTATTCCACTAGTGAGACATCTTATAGCTCTGTTGTGAATAACATTTATTTAACAATGATTTGCTAGTACAGGAACCCCAGTTACATTCTATAAATTATAACATATTTTATTTAAGGGTGATAACTGTTATTCAGAATAGAAGTAGGAAGGCAATGCTGTTATTCAGGATACAAGTTTGAGGAAAAAAACTGCAGTAAAAGAGATATTTGATTTGAGGTTATTAACATGGATATATCAATTAACAGATCCACCAAGTTTCAAACCAAAGTGTTTGATGGCGAAAATATTTGAATTGAAGATGATTGCTATTGCAGGACAAGGTGATTAGTCAAAGTGTAATTTTCTGTTTTCACCAAAACCAAGGAATTTTTTTCAAGTTAGTTTAACTAAGTTCATTAACCTGTAGCCACCACAGTGCATGTGCCAGTTCATTCTTTTCAAATCTGATTTTTGAGGAAATGAATAAAACAGTGAATAGCACCTACGAATAAACACTTCCTTGACAAAAACTGTAAGTGATGATACCAGCATGAGGTGCACTGTTATCAACTGCAGTACACTGTCTTGTCAAATAAATAGTTTTATACAGTAGTAGGATACACTGAATTCTACAATTAGGTAATTTCTCTAGGACAAATTACCTAATTGTAGAATTCAGTGCATCCTACCATAAAACTATTTGTTATGTTCCATAGTAACACAATAAGAACTATCACTCCATGCTAAAATCGGAACAAAGAACAAGATTATAAACAAAACAAGAACAAATCAAAACAAGATTTTGACACTGCAAGGGTTGGACGCTGAAAAACTCACTTAAAGAAAGCTCTGAGCTTTTTCAATTTATACTTTTTCACAACAAACAAGTTTCAGTTTTTAAACGCAACAAATTTTGCATAACATATAAGACTTTGATGTTATAACAAGGAACCATGCATACCTTTTGAAAATGATGGTTTTTTAAAAAGCTTTGAAGGTCTTGACTTCTTACTTTGTTGCCCTTGTTTAGTACCTGCATGATCTACTTTATCATGCACAGATTCTTCATCGCCACTCAAATTTTCAGGTGAAAAATGCTGATATTTTCTTTCTTTTTTCTTTTTTTTAATATCATCACTTGAATCTGCTGACTCCGCCATTTAAAAAATCAGAATGTATCAAGTAGTTTTTAGAAAATCTGTGGAACATATGCACTGATGAAACCTTACCAAACAAAAGAAGACAAACTAATCAACTTCAGTAAGCTTTGTTTCATGCAGCAAAAAAAACATTGTTTTCAGATTTCAGCAAACAAAACCACCGATACCAAACATTAAGTAGTGCTGTAATTATGAAACTGAAACAAAACCAAGTCTTCAAACAACACACTAAATTTATAATAATACACCTACTTAGTGTTTCCAATTTGGGACAAAATTTTAAAACCTTGGTTTCAGGTGGTTGAGGAAAAACCTGGGAAATTTTTTGGGTTTTGAAATAAGTGTGATTTTGCACTATAAAAATGCAATATATATCCTTTTTAACTTACTGCTGTTGTTCAATTCATAGTTTATTAGTGAATTAATAATAAATGTTGCAAAGTTCTTTGCTGATTTTTATATTAATGACACACAAAAATTGAAGAAGACTCTCATTATTCAGTCAGTTTATGAGTTTTGTGGCAAATAGTCCCATGGGGTAAAAGCCGTCTCTGGTGCCACTGAAATGGGCTTGAAGTAAGGCATGATACAGGTTTAAGGTTATCAGGCCTCTTTTTTGTAGTCTCAAAGACTCATTTCCTTTTTCACAATGTGTTATTGGATCTCTTCCACTGCTGGAATAGTTTTGTGGTCTTCAGTCTCATGGATAACATGTATTCTGTGCTTTGATTTCAAATGGCTGATCCAACTTTCAGTGCTTGAACCACCTGCTTTTAGTATAACAGAGCACAGATTGCAAATTGGTGTTTGCTTAGCTTTGTTGTATAAGAAGTAACTCTAAATATCTGATTTTGTTTGATTACTAATGTCTTTAAACTGAAGCCTTCCATGTTTCATATGATTAAAGATTTAGTTAAAATCTCTTCCAAAGAAAACCTGTTTGTTCTGCAGGAAGTTATTGCAAACTTAAAATGAACAATCACTTCTGTGAAGAATCACGGCTTGTAAATGAACTAACTAGTAAATAGCGTAACTATTCACAGTGCTAATTTACTGTAATGAGGCTATCGAAAGATTGAAGTTATTGAAAAGCTAGCCGTTACTATGACGTTACCACAACATTGTATTTAGCAAACAAAGATATGTGTGCATACATGGTATAATGATCACACGCTTGACACCTTGTGTGCAAAATAACACCACAATCTGTCAAAGTAGGTCAATTGAACGAAAATATAAACCAAGCAATGAAGAATGTTTGGTGGTCAACAAGCAAAACCCACTCACTTGCGCCTTATGATAATAATGGAAAGTTCAAACACGCCAATTCAAACATTAAACATGCCACTCTGTAACTTCAGTGTCATCCAAATTACTAATATTTGAATGCAACAGCAGTTTTTCAAAATATCCAGGTTTGTTGATTGAAAACAACCTGGGTTTCAGGTAGCAGAAAATAGCCAAAAAACCTGAGTATCAGGTTCAGGAAGACCCGGATTGGAAATACTACACCTGCTGCTCTAGTGCATGGCTGAAGCTTCTAGTTGAATCATCATTTGATTTTCACATTTATACAGTGACAAGCCAGGCAAATAAATTTGGTGAAATTTTTTCATGTTAAAGAAAAGTATTTTTCAAAGAATTGTTTCTGTAACAAAAAAAAAAAATTTTCCACATGTTGTATATTAATGAATTTTGAAATTGACAATATTTCAGGAAATTAAAAAGGGTTTATTCAAAATATGCTTGTTGGAATAATAACTTGGCTGTTTTTGGACATATTTTACGAACCATAAATAAATTTCCTTGTTTTGAAATGATTCCACATCATGGTGTATTCCATTTCAGCATGTGGCAACAAACAGAATGATCATCTTTTAAATCTAATGTGAAAGTTCAAAGTGGCACAAAACCATACAAAATTGGATATATGCTTTATTTACTAATTTGAAATCAAGAATTGCATCAAAGGACTTCTGAAAATGGCATATGAATAGATATAATTTTTTGCTGTATGTGCCAAATATTTGCCTGCAACAGGCAAGTACTTGTCAAAAAAGGCTATCAGTTCTAATTGGGGCAAAGTGTGGTAACAAGATCAAATAACAAAACAACTCATAAAACTCTGTAAAATTTAAATGAAACGGTGGAGATAATTTTCTAGTACAGCCTCATAGAAAACTATCTGAAAATCATATAGGCCCATAGCCAAGAGGCTGTTTATCAGTAAACCATAACCCATCCATTGGATAGTCTTATTTTTAATTTCATTTAATTTTAAGGTTTTGTAACAGACATGCCGTCCATAGAGTACAAGCACCCACTGTCTGCACAATGCAGATTTATACAAACAGACATAAAATAATATTTTATAACAGTGTTGGCAGTAGAGCAATAGGGTTACAGACACTTCATTAACACTATTGTTTGCTAACCTGTAACACTTGGTACAAAACTACATTCCGAGTAGGACACTGATTCCAACCCTGGTCAAGGCCACGTAAAGTATAAATGCATGTGCAATTATTGCACATGCCCTTAAACAAGCACTGTGAGGTTGTAGTGTTCAAACAATAAGAACAAATATAAACAATCTGACTGCATAAATGTGCACAACCATACGTTGTTAGACTTACTTCATTGCTCAAAAAACAGGTATATACATTTTTTTTCAGCTGTGCCCTTGTTTGTTATTTTTTCAAAATTTTTGCACTTCACTCATAAGTTTTAACAAATAATCATGCCAAAGCCACTTGGCACCCTGCGACTGGCAGCAGCAAAAGCAACCTGGTACCAAAACTTAAATTAATTTTATTTCTGGCGCTCAAAATGGCAGCAGGTGAAGCCATAGCTAATAACACACTTACAAGTACACTACATTCCTGGGTGGAACCAGGATGTGGAAGAAAAGCATTGTTGCGATCGGAAAGCCCAAGCGGCATGTGCGCAAAGCTTTGCACTGTGGTAGCAAGCAACAATAGAGATCATGCGTTGCAATCACTCTATTGTTGCTTGCTGCCACAGTGCAAAGCTTTGTGCACATGCTGCTTGGGCTTTCCGATCGCAACAAAATGGTGCTGTGACCAGGATGTGAAGGTCGTGCTGTGTGAAACCTTCACAAAAAGAAGTGTGATCGGTGAGGTTCATTGTAAAAAGGAGATGTTGCTGCAACCACTCTGTTGGCGTTGCGTTAAATGTGTGATTCACCACGAACGGGATGTGCGTGAAGAAAAACACTGAATATATGTGGCACGAACAAGCAATAGTAGAGTGATTGCGGCGCGTGATCTCAATTGTTGCTTGCTGCCACAGTGTGAAGCTTTGCACACATGCCACTCGGGCTTTCCAATCGCAACAGCATAAGGTTGCCCGACATGCCTACTTACACTGGATGGATAATCATGAACCCAAAAGTGAACACCTATTTGACAGTATGAAAGAGAGCCATAAAGAATTCAAATATGCATTGACACGCTGTCGAAAGTCCAAGGAGGAGGATCAGGCAAATTTAATGGCGAGAGCTTCACAGGATCACTCTCCCAAAAATTCTGGCAAAATATCAGAGAAGCAGAAAGGAACCATGGCTCCCACCTACAGCGGGAGGTGCAACTGGAAAGACAGCAGTCAATCAGATGGGAAAAAAACATTTTGCAGCACTACTGAACGTAAAAAGCTGTGCCAGTGGTATGTTTGTGAAGCCAAATATAACAAAGAAAGAAACAGCCACTGACATGAGGAAAAGTCACTTTGCAGCATTACTGGGCTCATCAATAAACTGACATATTAGCAATTTTGTGAAGCAAAATATAAACTCGCATGATAATTTTGAAGAGATTGATGACTTGATATGGAATAGTTATAAGAATAAATACCTACTGCACACAGTACCACTAAATTGTGCTGCAAGCAAATGAGGTTTTTGCTGAACAAATTTTTACGGATTCAAGTGTGTGCCTTTACCTGAGTAGTCTATTCAATGTGTGTTTAATGCATGGAAAAATCCCACAGGAATGCATGCAAACTGTCATTGTACCTATCTGTAAAAACAATAATGGGGACATAAGTGATACTGGGAAATATAGACTTGTTTCTCTTGCAACTACTGTACTAACATCTCCAGAATGTTTAAACATTGCATTTTGCCTTGTATTTCACCATTTCTGGCCACCACAGATAACCAGTTAGGTTTCAAATCACAATATGGCAAGTGATGTATGCATATTTTTACTCAAACAGACTGTGTGGTACTGACGACAGACTGTATGAACAAGGATTCCCCAGTGTTTGCAGCTTTCTTGGATATGCAAAGGCATTTGACAAAACTAACCACAACCTGGTATTTGCGAAAGTACTTAACCACAATGTTGAATGTACCCATGGGCATAGTAAGACTGCTGATGAGTTGGTATATAGGCAACAGACCATGCAAGTAAAATGGAGTACCAACAAAATAGATGGTAATGGCATGCATATAGTGTGTGCTTCTGCTCTATGGACTTTGTGTCTGGTTCAAACAGGGTTGTTGTAAAAAAAAACCCGACCCAAAAAAACCCACCTGGTTTTTTTTTAAAAAGCCCACTTAAAAAAACCCAATAAAACCCACTTTTTATTTTTACTATGAAAAAATCTACTAAGAAGTAAAAAATAAAATAGGCAGGACACTTGTACAGCTAATTCCAACAACTTTTTTTAATCAAACAAAATGAATAGCAATGAAATTTGAAGGATTTGACAAAAATGATTAGGCCTAAATAGTTTGTGATGATCACAATCAGTATATTTCAACCAATATTTCTGCCTTATGTGCATCTAACAACTTTTTCTGATTTTGGACCATACCAAATCATATGTTGAAAACAACACTCTAAAGATCAGGGGGCACCAATGTGGTACCCAGGTCGCCTACAAGAACCAAACAGGTTGTCCACGAGCATAGGCGTAGCCAAATAGCATGACCCACAAATTGCTAGCATTTCTTGTCATTTTGCGCTTAGAGAGGTGTTGTCCCAAACAAAATACTGTTGTTCGCTGAAAGTTAAAATGTTTGTCCCACGAAAAATTTTCAGGCTGGCTACACTACTGCCCATGGGCCTGCTCTAAAAATAACATTAGCATGATCAGTGTCTTCACATTGCGGAATATCTTAATTGTTAATGCTAAATTAATTAAAGGTAAATTGAGCAACATTTTTATTTCAGAAGCGTGCATCAAACTGGTAGCTCTTGGCATTAATCGGCACGTAAGAAGTAGCTCTCAGCTTCAAGAAGGTTGGTGATCCCTGCTATAGATGCTGAACCTGCAGGGCATGCATATAAACTCGACATGAAACTGCATAGTTTGTGTGGAAATGGTTTTTGTTTGTTTGCTGTGTGCATTCTTACGAAGCCTTACCACTTTGGAGTGAATTGACCAAAAATTTGCAAAAACAAAGATGGAATATATTCCTTTACCCTCAAATTTGAATGGCGTAATAGGTACAACAAGTTATTGTGTAATTCTAAAAAATAATGATATTGCATGATACAATAAAAACAATCAAAAATAAGGTGTTTCCATTTTCCTTACAAAAAGAACAAAATCTTGTTCCTTTTCAACAAACCCAAAAAAAAGAGGTGGGTTGTTTTTTTTTAAAAAACCCGGATTTTACTCAACCCTGGGTTCAAACATTAAAATATATGAAAATAAAAAATTATTTGTAGCTGTAGAAAAGTCTGCAATACTGTATTATAAAAAAATTTCTGTATAAGAAGATAAGGCAAATTACTCATTGTGTTATCATTTACTTTTGCTCTTCACACAACCATATTTGGCATGCTGATTGATCTGGTCATAGCCTACTTTTCATGAATTTTAGGTCTACGAATCAGACTGAAGTTATCATTTATGAGATCCTGGAGGTTTACAACATTCTGTTTGCCTCGAAAGCTTTGGATTTTCAGGCAGCAAGACTGCTCCATGGCAGTGCGAACCTGAGGTTTGTTCTAATATGCCATATAATTCATCACAGAGGCACAGGAGTCCTTGCATTTTCTTTTGAGTATGCTGAAGACATCAACCCTTGTCAAATATATGCTATCTTAAGTATTCCTCATTATTATAACCCTTTCTCATGGCACAAACCTTATTAATATAACACTACCTCACCATTAGGCTAGTCAGGGATCTAACTAGAAAACCACCTGCTTATATTAGGTACCCAGGGAAGATGCAAATATGATTTTGATTGTGTTTCTATTCTGGGCATTATTGTTTCTGATCAGTGTAAACAAAGCAGATGATTAGCCAGAGAAAATATGAATAGGCAAAAGATATGAGACAAATACAGCAAAAACACAGAAAAAAATTGTGATGTAACATTACCAATATTACATCATTCAAAATCATCAAAAAATAAAGAAAAAAGCCTATTCTGTACATTTGCTTGTTTACCTGATCTCGTTTATTTTTGTGAGTTTTTTTTTATATGCCTGTTTCCTGAATAAATGAATGAATGAACAAAATTAGTAAAGGGCAAAAAATGATACGCACAAAAATGTATGTAACATAATTGTTTTACAGTACCTACACAATAGACAGCAATGCATCACAGATGATGGTGTGCAAGCAATGGGTGAAGAGCTGAGACATGCACAGATGAGCAGGTGAAGCAAGCATATAGGTGAAGGAACAACAATAAGGGTTATGAGGCAGAGAGCAATTGCACATTGGAACTAGGGTTAGACCGATATATCGACCTGGCTGATATTTAGGTTTTACCGACATATTGGTATCGGCCAAAATGGTTTATTGGCCTCAGCCTTAGTAGGTGTTGACAAAACGCTATTATATTCCTTATGCATGAAGACAACTTGCGCAAGAAAACACAACAAACCAAGTCAAGAGTTATCTTGCAGCAACACTAGCAAGTGTGTTGTAATAAACAAGCAGACAAAATGAACCATGAAGCATGCATCAGCCGTCACAGCTTAAACGAAAGCATCATCATTAATCAGATTAATAAAGAATCATAGCAAAACATTGAAATTGCTGCAATTTGAAAAATTTTAGCTCATTAATCCTGATTTTTTAAGTTTTTGAAAAAAAGGTAAGGCATAGAATACATTATATTTTTGATAATGAAGCAGAAAACAAGATAAAAATTTGCTATTGGTCCATGAATGGCTGACACATCAGTAATGGCCCCAAAAAAGCCTTATCAGTCTATCTCTAATTAGAACACAATCTTTCATTACAAAAACAAGATGTGAACAATTACATATACAACCAAACATATCCAGCAATATTGGACGACCCAAAAGGATCATAGAAAACCCAAATACAGAAAGCCATCGAACCAAATAATAGGAAAGAATCAGGCACAAAGTTCACACAAAAACAGAGTAAGCATGATAAACGAGGTGACAAAAATATTTACAGAAATAATACAATTAAAAAAAAGTATAGAGCAATTGTTTTATAGTACATACATAATATAGATCAGTGTTTTTCAACCGGGGTTCTGCAGAACCTCAAGGTTCCGCGAGTGGCTGCCAGGAGTTCTGCCAAAACAAAACCGACATTGCCTGGGACAAAATTCACAACCATAGTTCAATGTGGTTGTAGCAATACATGATGGTGAAAATCATAAAATACATGAAGATGAGGCCAATGAAATGTCATCACTTTGGAAAATTTGTGGGAGTACGGAAGCAGACCACGTCATGCTTATCCAGCATACAGAGGTACAATTATTGTCACAGGGAAAAGTTTTGTGTTGTTTCTATAAACTAAAAGAGATGTTAGCGTTTTGGTTGCAAGGCCTAAGGACTTTGTAGAAGTTCTGAGCAATGAATCTTGATGCTCCAAGTTAGCATATCTGGGTGATATATTTTTATAAACTGAAATTCTTGAACAGTGACATGCAAGGTAGTAATGAAAACAACTTGACGTCAAAGGATAAAATAAGCACTTTTCAGAAGAAATTAACAATTTGGAAGAAACATGCAGCTGTGGGGAATGTGAAAGTGTTTCCTGCTGTTGTTGAAAGAAATTATGACATTTTGCCATTGATCTTGAATTCTGCTGACAAGTCTTAGGAAATATTTTCTGTCATCGATATCTGCTGACCAGTACAACTGAGTTCGAAACCCATTTGTAGAATCTGAGCCGTCTGCCGAAGGACAGGTTACTTTAGCAGAGGAGGAAGAGCTTGCTGGTATTGCAAATGACAGAACACTGATGATAAAGCACTCTGAGCTAAACCTGGCCATGCATTCTGGATGTTACGTAAGCAGGAATGCTCAGAAGGCTCTGCGACTTTTGATCCAGTTTAACTTCTTGTGCAAATTTGGATTTTTAGTCATGGCAACAATCAAGCACAAGAAGCGAGAAGCACTGCTGTATGTTGAAGAACTTCAGGTGTGTCTATCTAAAACACAACCCAAAATTCAAGCGCTTTGCAGAAATTGTCAAGCTTCTGAAATATTGTAGTGTAATGGTAATTTTAATAATATAAAAAAATTATTCAACTTTAGCTGCAACTCTTGGATCACCCGTCATGCTAGTACCTAGTATAAATATTACAGGTGATCCTAACTCTTATTGCTGATTTACCATAAATTTCAAGCTTTTGTAAACTGTACTTGATTTTTAATCACTAATATCGATTAATGATCCTGAATGAAATCACAAATTTTGATGATTTCATGGTCAAACATAGATGAGACATTTCTACCCATTTGGCTTATTTCAGAAAGCAGGATAGACACTTGGATCATTGCATAGGGTTTCATGAGCAAGGCAAACATTTGTGGAAGGTTCTGCTGCAGCAAAAAGGTTGAAAAACACTGATATAGATCAGTGTAACACAGATAATGATGGGCAAGCAATGGGTGAAGACTTGAGGCATGTATAGATGGATAGGTGAAGCAAGCACACAGGTGAAGGAAGTGAACAACAATAACAAGGGTTGTGAGGCAGAGAGCAATGCAATTAGAAACATAACATTTCATTATAAAAACAAGTAGCAATGACAGAAAACAATGTTTATACATATAAATCATGAAGTAACACAATTACCCACCAACCATAATGGAGTGAGTTCTATGAAACTGAATGAAAGCACATCCCACCAAACAAATGGAGTCACTAAATGATGTTGAAGAGACAAGCGCATAAACAGACAACAATAATAAGTGTTGGTAGATAAAAAACAATGTTTAATAAATGATATTATTTTAGTTCTGGAAAAGGCAAAATTTCACTGATAATGCCACTGTCATGACTTACGTGATCTAGCCACCTATTTGAGTATTTCGCAAGTCAAATATAGCTGCTGTCATGTCATAGACAACATATAAAAGCTTAAGATCAAGGAATTAAACTGAGGTCAATGTCTGTGAGATCTTGGAAGTGAACGTCGCTTCGTTTGCCTCAAAATCCTCATATTGCAGCAAGGGTGTCCATCATCATAGGGCAAATCTGAGCTTTGCCTTATGTAAGTCATGACTGACAGATGCATATAGCTCTTTGTGTTTTTCAGCTATTTTTTCTGCCAGTCTTTAGTTGATTCTAGTGCATTCTGATGCCATCCCACTACTTAGTACAGTAGAATTTGCCTAATTTATCACCTCAAGGGGATTAGAAAAGAGTGACGAATTATGCAAACAGGTGAAAACTGTCATAGAAGCTCATATACTCTATCATAATAACTTGTATACATATTGCTTTTATTTGCAGTAAAATACAACTTTATGACGTTATGGTTGTTTACGTCATGGTTGTTTACTAAATTAAACACCTTAATTCCTCTATTTTATCTAGACTCCTGCATTTAACCTAGTACCTTTGAATTCTTAAATATACTTTCAAGACTTTGTGTTCTCTCAATGGTGAGTCAGGCTGCGCTTTGCACCTCGTGCATAAATTCGATAAACAAATTGCGAGGTGCAACAATTCTCAATTTGTTTGAATTCCCACATGTGTTAACTGCTTAAGAATCAAAACCGAAACTGCAAATGACGGATTACTTAGCCGTACAAAACATTTCTAAGGGATAGAAAGAGGTGACGAATTACACGATGACGAATTAGACGAACAGAAATGCACACAAATAATAGGAATTCTGCCAGGACCGATGAAAATGTGACGAATTAAGCGAATTGACGAATTAAACGATGACTAATTAGACAAATTCTACTGGACTTGTTGCAAAGACAAGCAGATTGAGTGAAGACTTCCTTATGTCAATCATTCAAACACTCTTTTGGTTGTACTTATCCTTTTCTTCTTCATGTTGTTTGTAGATCTCTACAGGGACTTTCCAGATTAAGGCTATTAGGTAGGATGTGTGATCCTTATGTCAAAGAAGAACTTTTTCTCATGTCACAGCTATTCCACAGTCCTCTTGCAGATATATCCAACCTTGCATTGTTGTCAGCAGTGTTGACTTTTCTTTCAAAGTTGTTTTCCTTGATTGGCAGAAGTGTGGGTAAGGTCTGAACATCTCTACAGACCTCTCTCATTATCTGTGTTTCAGACTCTCACTGAGTTGTGCTTCTGATGCGATGGGGAAGCCCAGGCGGCATATGTGCAAAGCTTTGCACTGTGACAGCAAGCAACAACAGAGTTCACATGCCATGATCAGTGATGACTCTATTATAATTGCTTGTTCGTACCACATATATGTGGTGTTATTCTTCACACACATCCCATTCATGGTGAATCACAAATCAACGCAATGCCAACGGAGAGGTTGCAACACTTCAGTTCATTGAAGTGTAGCCGCCCAGTTTACATTTATGAGGCTGTGATCCACAGAATTTGTTTTGTCTCCCTCCGACTCTCAACAAGCACAGTGGCTGGGTGGGTATGCCTTTCACGTTCCATCCATATCTCATGCAGATGGCATCCAAGAATTTTTGTTTGTTCACTGCATGAATGAATGACATCACTTCAAAATCATGAAAATGTCTGAATGACAACGACATCACTTTATAACAGCAGAATGTGGCAACCATCAATTGAAAGCAAGGTTAGACCAAATACAATTCATGCATGATCGCTGGGTACAGCAAAAAGAAATTTTTATTACAAGTACTGCTGACAAGAAGAAGAACAATAGGGCTAAATGTGCTACCCGCAGTAACAACAAGAAATGCAACAAAGAAGAAATTTAAGCAACAAAGGATTTTGTGAACTATGAAAAGAAGTGGCCTATACTCTCTCCACAAACATCTGTGAATAAATCTGAAGAGTTGCTGGAAAAACTCAATCAGCTTAACTCAAAGATGTCTAGGCTAGAGTCAATTCCAAACCAAATTTCAAATATGGCAAGTACTCTCAAAACAGTATCCATAGAGGTGGAACAGCTGCATAACGAAATGAAAGGCCTTAGAAAATAAAACAACTCTCTAAGAGAAAAAAATCAACTGGAGAACAAAATATCTTCCCTTGAATTTGATATTAATGATTTGGAACAGTACGGCAGGAGACAAAACTTGGAAATACAAGGAATACCCATGAGTGACAATGAAAACAATGCTTAGACAGAAAACAAAGTGCTAACAGTGCTGAAAAAAATTGATGAAAATATATCACATGATGATATTGATATTGCTCACAGACTGGGTAAATCAAAAACAAACAAGACCCCCGACATTATTGTTAGGTTTGTCTCTAGAAGAACCAGAAACAATATTTATAAAGAAAGAAGGAAATTGAAAAGTAATGCTCCAAGAAAACCTAACTATGAACGTGTTTTCATCAATGAAAACCTTACAAAAAGAAATAAACATTTATTTTCCTTGGCCAATGAAGAAAGAAAAAAATTTAACTGGAAATACATTTGGACCAACAACGGAAGAATTCTTCTCAGACAAAGCAATGACAGCAGAGTTATTGCTATCCGAAGTGAAAAGGTCACTGAACATATCAAAAACCCTATGGACAACCCTAGAAATCCCAACTAAATTTCTGCATCTCAATCAATTTGAAAATTCACTAATCCTTCCTTTTGATATGGTGAGTGGTCTACATGTCATTTCACTTTCTTGGTGTGTTGTTCTTAATATATTTCCCCATTTATTCTATAATCATGGCTTTGTGCAAAACTTGTGATATGCCCAACTGTTTGCATTGTGTTCACTGTTCTTCATGTCATAAGTATATCCAATCACCAAATGACTCCCCATGCTATTCTAACCAACAACAGCCTAAGACATCAACATCATTTACTTGTTCTGCCTGTGTGTCTTCTATACCATTTTTTAATTTAACCAACACTGCGCTCTACAGCCTCCTTTTATTTGATAACTCTGACTTATCTAATTTTATAGAACCTTTCCCATGTGACTTATCAGCTCAAAATTTTCAAACCAAATACTCAACATTAAATGAAACTGGTAAAATGAA
>Ga0210059_1000449_pt1 | contig 51957 bp, 29 predicted proteins | sample Ectturendosymbi2_FD_188042 | JGI IMG/M metagenome (GOLD analysis project Ga0210059, IMG submission 188042) | Ecteinascidia turbinata endosymbiont from Florida, USA - Sample 2 (SPAdes) (version 2) | ecosystem: Host-associated > Tunicates > Ascidians > Unclassified | place: Key West, Florida...
TAGTGACGTAGTGGCGCGAAGCATACGTAGTCACATGACTCAGCTGGATACGCGCCAATGGTGATGGCACGTGACGTCACGATAGAAGCATGACGGCCTGCTACACGTTAAAAATGCATAGAGGCATCGACGGTATGTTTGCATTCAGACTTCCTGTTGATCTTCGTTTTATATGCTTGTCACATTCTGCAATAATGCGCTGATGCCACTATTTTTCCCTCCTATCTACCTGTATAGTTACTCACCCCACCCCCTGTACATAAGCATGCTTTTCACCACTGTTTTTTTGTTGTTTTTACGCTTATTTCACCTGACGTTGATTTGACGCTTTTTGTTACTTTTATTACTACTTGTAAAACGTCTTCAATTAAAATCTGGTTTGTCCTAGCAGCAGGGCTGGCTGAGAACTTGACCCAGGTGGTCTTTCGTCAACCCTTTGTGATTCAACATGTTAGAACACGATTACTAAGCTGCGAAACGTGAAATTTCTTATTTTTTATATTTTTCATCACTATATAATCAACAACTAGTGATATTTGATGTTGTTGTGTTTCCTCTTGCTGCTTCGTGTTATTTCGTGATTTGAGTCACACAAATGCATGATTAAACCATACCACCATGCCACTGCGCATATGCTTCACCCACAAAGGCAACAAACAAGACAAAAATCCACCATTTGCGTATCCTCTTCCTCAAACCAACCTATCACCGGTCGTCGCTCTGTCTTTCGTGCTACAAACGAGAGCATTGCAATAAACGGGTTTTCTGGCCGCTTGAGCAATCTTTGAAATGAACTTAATGATGTGATTGCCAGTGCACGAAGCTTTTTTTGATTGTTTTATTCAGTACGTGGTAGAATACGCCATGACTACTATAAATTGCTGATTCACTTGCCCAGGTTTTCCACGGTTGTGTCGGTTTCATCAAACATGATCACCATGGATGTTTTTGTGTTGAATTTGATGATTTGAATCGCTGTTTGAGGGTCTGCACAGTATAATGAAAGCATTTTGGTATCGTTGTAGAAGTTCCCGCAGTAAGATGTATTGTCACGTAATTTCTACGAGTTGATGCAGGGAGCAGTTTGAATTTCAACTTGTTCTTTTGACTGTTTATACCGTGCAGACGACGAAACAATCTGCAACAAATCCGAAGAAATGTTCACTGGCATAACTATGCCCAATCGGAAACAGTTGAATTATTTCTAATTCTAAAGGAAAGTTCCAGAACTGACAAGCAAAATTTAACCTAGTTTTATCACATTCAAATGATTTCGTAAGGAAAACCATTAGGGCTGTGGTCAGCACAGGTCTGATAGAAATGAAGGCTCATTCTACAAGAAATGCAACTTGACTGGAGAAAGTAAATACTTCCAACATGTGCGATACGCTAGATGCCCACATTTGAGGCTTACCTCGAATGACTCGGAAATGACTGGTACACGAAAGTGTGAAGATACTCGTGCAACCGTAGCTGCATGAGTTGTCTATATTTTCGCACTAATTTATAACCGCAAACTGCTTGATCTACAGCACTATAAATTTCCGCACTACGCTATAATGGATATGCTGATGGTTCACTGTTGTTGAGATCAACATCCATGGGATAACTAACAACGTTTCTAGTTTGGGTTCAGTATCACCTAGCTTTGGGTTCGTACCACACATACCAACAACGTTCCGGCGGTACATGCGGTATTTCTGACATAACGTGATCACTTTCGGACCGCGATTGAATTAAGTTTCACACTGTTTCATCCGCGGTAAAAGCTTACTCTCCTTCACACACGATACATAAAATAATTCATTGACATGCGGAAGGTTTTGCAGAACTAACAACAACCTTGCGAGAATTTTGTTTCCACTATTTGATATTATTTCGAAAATAATCGAAGTTTTCAATCCTAGAGAAAATAGGCCAGAGTTTCATTGCGTTTTAAAGTTTTTTGCAGACATTTTCCTAAACCTTAATTCTTGGTCAATTTTTACAGTATTAAAATAAACATCATCCTTTATGAAAAGTTGAAGTCCGCTTTTATGAATAAAATCGAGGAGAAAATATGGGATGCGCTTGATTCTGCAACAAGTTATTAGTGTGTTCCATGTCCTATCTAAAGCCATCTTTTACTGTATAAATTGGTTGAAGTCAAGCCGAAAAACAAGAAGGAAAACAAAATGGATCCTTTTCTTACCAACGTCGACAGATAATTTTCAGACACAAGATCGTTTATACTCGGCCGTTAAACTGTGGGTTTCTTCTTGCTGACGCGATATTCATCTTCAAATAGATATTGGAAAAAATTTCTTTTTCACAGCAAAACCACAGTTTTCTTAGCGTTAAGTGTGGATTTTCGCAAGATCTCGCGTTCGAGCATAATGTCGTTGCGCAGTAATGCTCAATGAAAGCAGCAAAAAGAGCATCGAATGTTGTCGAACCAAGCATACTGTGGATAATTACATGGCGGTTGTGCAATTGCAGAAGGCTTGCAAGATTGCACGCAAACGTGATGAGGTGATTACGCAAGACTTTAAATCTAATACACTATTCTTGAACGTTCTCTTGTTATGCATTGGTTAAAATTGCAAATAATGCATTGGTCAAAATTGCAATCAATAACTCTTAGTATTACGAAACTAGCGATAACATGCAATATGATACCGAATAAGATGAGTACCTCACTGCATTGTTTCCTATGCCGTTTAAAGTGATACAGCGCTAGTCCATCAACTCTGTCTATGTCAGGCAACGCCTTGTACTAACTTTGGTTGGTTTCATTTTGTTCCTCCTCTCTCGAACCTGAGGTGAGTATCATTGACGACAGTGGTTAAGTTGTCTGAATAATTCTGCTTCAAAAATTATATTTTGAATGGAATAAAAGCAACCCCTTAACAACGTCTTGCTTCCTAACTGGACAACAGGGTACAATGTGTTAAAATAGCAAATATAGAAAAGCATCTTTCTTACTTCTAGCATGCGGTGTTCTTCACGGATCTGCCCTGGGGTCTTTATCGTTTCCTATATATGCATCCAACGTTATGCTGTTGTTCAGTATATGTTGAAGATGTCAATCTTCATATTTCAGGAAAAAGCTTTAAAAATCTGCAAAAAACTTATCAATAATGATCTTAACAAAATGAATACTGGGTTCGTGATAAGCAATTATGTATCACTTATACCAAAATAATTTCATGCTCAGGAATATCCCAAACACTAACAAGTTTCCGTTTATACTAATATAATCAAAAAAGATCAAAACGAAGTTAGTAGAAGGCTATACCTGGAAACAAACTTGATTGGAAGTCCGAAACAGAAATTATATTGGAACAACTTTCTAAATTACATGGATTGTTTATCAAGTTAAAGCGTTACATCAATATTTTAGTGCTCAGATCTGTTTACATTGCTCGTCTTCATTCTTGCCTGACTTAGTCGATACCTGATGGTGAAAGAGATACTCAAACTACTTTACTTGACTACAGAAAAAATTTGTGAGATCCCTTAATTACCGTATAACAAAATTAAGACGTGTATCTTTTGCCACATTGCACCGCAAGTAGCGCATTAAAAAACTTCTTGGTTTATTTAAATGTTCTGTTGCCAAATTTATGCACTGTTTTAATATCTGCGGGCTGCATGAACATTTTGGCAATCATTTCTGCGAGATTGCATCATTTCACAATTATTAGCTAAGGCTCTCTTCTTCGCTAAATTACCATTTGCTCAGGATGAAAACACCTCTCGGTCAGATTTCTTTACGAAATTCCTGAAACGTGAAGTCTCTTCTTTTCCACTTGGAAAACAGTGCAAAAATGTTTTGTTCGTTTGACAATATCTTCCAATTTTCAGTAAAACAGTGCAAACCCCGTAGCCACTGGTGTTATTCGTGGTCAGTGCAACCCAAATATATTCGTGCCTCCTAATTTGCGTTGCGCTCAGCAAAATGTGTGTGCTGTATAATAAAAACAAAAAACTTGCCCTCCTAAAATTTGGCTTCGGGCCTGAGGTAGTGTATTTTGCTTATAATGGCTCGGGCATCAGGTAATGTAATTTGCATATAATATATCTTCCTTTCGGAGAACATTTCAGCATTCCGGGTTTTGCTTAATTCTCCATATACGTATGCACGTTTTTTACCATCTGTGTTTTTCATTTGATATTGTGCTCTGTCACTAACTTGTCCAAAGACTTCAAATTACTGCATTTTGTCACTTCATTTCTCCCCTTCACTTGTAAAATTCTTCAAATGAGTATTTATTTGTGCCAAAAATAGAGTTTTGCCTGAGTATTTTGCCTGTACGGTCGTACGCCATCCCTTTGCTTCTCAAATGTGTAGTTCACACCAATGCAGAATTGCTAGAATCCCCAAACGTTGCGAACGAGGCACGGAGTCAGCCTGGTCATTGTTTGAGCACTTTTCTGTCTCCTGACTAAGCTTCCTGACATTTCAAGTTGCCCAACGGAAGCAAGGCGTTAGCTCTCACCCTTTCACAAATATCCTGGTGCGCAAAGTTTTATTTACATGAAGTCATTGATCAGCAGCACCAGCACGTCGACTATGGCGCGGTAACAGTGCATGAAAAACGTTGTCTGCAAGCTAGACAGAACGAAACGTAACTGAAGAAACGAGGTCAGCGCACAAAATCTATAAGCACGCACACAAATGCGGCGAATCAGGATTCAATCTGATCTAGAACACACTCAACAAAAATTCACATGGCAAAACCTAGCAAAGTTTATTGCACCCCACAGAAGATCAACTATTTAAAATGTGTTTCTTTATAACTCAGTTAACCCTCTACGATGAGTGACTTTTACTGCATGTAGTCATTAGAACAGTAGTCACAGATAGCAACTTTTATTATTTTTGTCGCATCTGCGTTTCTCTTGAGAGGATCGCGTAGGTAGCAGCACCTTGCGGGAGGTCTCAAAGCATCTTATGGTTTTCAGCAACCTCTGATAGTTCTGCTGCCTCCACGCTAAGGTCGGAGATGTATTCAGGTTACATGCTCATTGGTCGGACTCTGAGACGGTAATTGTTCCTAGCGCAGAAGCAAAACTGCGTGTATCCTGAAGATGTTGGAATAAAACTGCTTGTATTATATTCTCTTACAAACAAAAATCGTAATATTGTAACTAAAAAAGACTAACATTGCACCCTCAAAAAACTATGATACTTTACGTGAATTAGCAGTTGCAGAAAAGAGTTAAAAAAGAGTTGATAGGCGCTTTGTGACAGGATTTGAGAGAGATTTCTTACCCTGACTGTGGCCCTAACGATATAGCTTTTTCTTTGTATTCAGATATTGCGTTTCATTTTTCGTTTAGGTTGATTTTTTTCTCGAAATAGAATTTTCCTTACTGCATCATCTGGTCTACTGTGGGCATCAATTCAGTAAAAGTAAAACTACAGACAATGTCAGCAACGAGTTATGCAAGTGTTGCGGGTATTTATTCCTCAGACTACTTACAATGTTTCAGATGTGATTTTATATGGATAATAAGAATCGAAACACCTCACGATTTTCTGCTAGCTCTGATTGTTCTGCTGGCCCCACACCAAGACGTGACCACGAAACCTGGTCCTTCGTCTGTCTGTCGGTCGCTTTCCAGTTTGTAAAACCAGTATAGTCAACCTCGTCAGTACTTTTTATGGCATTCTGGTTAAATGGACGAAACATCGTTTTTTTCGCAGGGCATTCTGGTGAAATTGTCAAACCAACAAACAATTTGTGTAGCAGAGGACACGCATTGCATTTACTGCATGAGCAGGCATGCAGCAATCACTGCACCTTAAAAAAAGGGAAATTTATTGTTCGATCACTTTTCGTTTTCTACCTGTAAATGCAGACAATTCTTTGGTACTTTTTCCCATAACCCTCTTAACTACAAGATTAAAATCACTGTGAAAATGAACCCAGAAAATCTTTCACAGGTTCCCTTAATTCTGATGAAATTGATAAGCATATTGCGATTTTGTGTTCGAAAATTTTGAAATGTCCCTTGTTTCGTTTTTGACTTGGAATGCACTGCATTGTTGAAGTAGTGGGCTGATGAAACTCTATCCTAGTCTCTGAACGTTCTGTGAAAATACATTTTGTTGCCACTTCTTGTAACGCTTTTTTTGATTGCAGTCCATTTTCCATGACAGTTGCTACCAATCGTTTTTTCGACTGGCTTTTACATCCTTTATGTATAAGAACAACCTCGCATATTAATTTGCTTTTTTCCCGAACCAAGCGCATTTACAACGACGGCAATTAGACAAACAGCAATGTAATCGATTAGTTTCACTTTATAGTACGGTGCAATATGTTCAATATTTCAATCTTCTTTCAAGGGGCCGATTAGATTGTTTTGTTTCATAGTTAAAGCAGTTTGTTCGATTCTTAAATCAAAACTAGAAGGAAATAAAACAACTTTGTGATCGTCAAAACACTTTGGAATAATAATTTTTTAAATATGCATATAACTTCTCGTATAGAAATCTTAAAATGAAAAAAAGCTTAGATCGCATGAGTTGCAAGAGCCACGGATAAAGATTTTAGTCAAAAAACTTGCAATATGCTAACAATCGTTGATACATAGCCCACTATATGGATGGAACGTTGTATTTGCAGTACATACAGTAGCTCGGGGTAGCTGGACGTAATTTAACTACTTCAAATGTAGAATAATTGTGTTGACGCAGGGTCTATCTCGAAAAACGAACCCTTTCTCAAAATGAATAGCAATGGGCAGGTTTGTTTGTACGTTGCTGTAAAGTATATTAGTTTTGTTGAGGAGCCTCTGACTATTTTTCTCAGATCTACAAGAAGTCACTGTTTGTAACATAAAATCAGATCAAGAATGTTTTAACAAGCAAAACGCTTTATTTTGGTTTTTGCCAAAGTAAGGGATGAATGTCAATGAAACGTTAGCACCCCATTGTGAAATTCATGTACTAGCAAAACGGTTGGTGTCCACGCTAAACGATAAGCAGCACAACAGTTCTGTCCAGCGTTCATCGCTGTATTGAGAAATCTCATGGCAGTTGATGTGGATGACGCATTGAAAAACAAAAACTAGATATCGTTTGTTCTTGCGGCACAATCGTATGTACAAAACAAGTTCACAGTTTGTGATCTGTCAAAGCTATTGATGCTTTTTGAGAAGTGCTTAATCAAGCACAAAACAAAGGTCACAAGTTAACGACTACCTCAGTTTAAAATGGTTTCGAAACTTTGATAATGACTTCACTCTCATTTAGAAAAACGGAGTAGATATTTTTATTAGCAGAGCTGCTTATATGTCCTTTTGATACTTCTCTTTCTAGAAACGTTTGAAAGTAAAGCTTGGTTCAATTAATGTGAAGAAGATTTTCACTACTTATAAGATCACATGCAATTTGTTTTGTCAAGTGTAAAACATCACGAAAAGCAGCTGTTAAACACTGTTGGCAGTCAGCTTGAAATAAAAGGAAACAAAAAGATGCCAATGAATTTCAGATGCATCACTGTTTTTTCTTGTTTCTTATCGCTGCATTTTTGCGTCCTCTTTGTCATCTAGTTGACATGTTTCATACGACTTATTAAAATCCAGCACTGTGGCTTTTACGATTCACAAACCAACCACATTGTAACTATGCGTTAGTTCCAAGCGGAATGAGGGAAGTGTCTTTGACTGGGATTTCCTGTGACACCGCTATTGTGTTTCTGGTAAAAGTGAGCAAATAAACACCCCTTTCTTCTGCTAAATTACCACACGGCTGCAATCGGTTAGCTTTAGCTCAGAAATGAATTGAAATCGTGTATGAATACATTGTTCATCAGTAAATGTTGTTTTCAGTGTAGACCACTTTCCATCCTTTACATTTTTACATAAACTTACCATGTATCATTTTCGCTCCTTAAATCAAATCAAAGCATTCCTGATCTAATATGAGTAATAACACCACCTCAGATGACTTCGGACCTTATTATGGCAAGTACGGAGAAGGAAGAGTCTTTGATATTTTGTTTCTTGCTTTCATTTCCATAATTGGAACATTCGGAAACTGACTCGTGATTAGTTCCATTATCTACGGGAGAAGAACCCATAAATGCGGAAGCGTTTTCCTCATCAACCTTGATTTTGATAAGTTTTATACGATAACACGAGGTGATAATGAGTCCTATAGTTGCACGCAGTGTTGTCAACTTGTGTGGATGTAAACCAAATTTTAAAAACTGACATATTTTCGAAGCGTTTGTCATACAAGTTTTTGGGTGGTAGGCCCATAACAGAAACAACAGGTGTAATTTTGGTGTGGTTTGATGGCAAATATACTTGAGCCTATAAAAAAATACTAAAAATTTAAAAAGCCTGCTTACGAACTTATTACATCGCGGGCCACATAAAACCACCTCGTGGGTCGCATGCAGGCCGCGGGTTGGGCAGCCTTGCTTTAACTGTAATTATATAACTTCAAAGAAAACGTTTTTTTGCTTTTACTGTAAATTTGTCGATTGTTCCTTCACAAAACTGTCATAAATGAAATGTGTCACGGCATCCACTAATCTAAGCAATATCTAAGGTCAGTGACGCCCCGTGCGAAGCTCCAGGTTAGCATTTGTGTGACCTGAATTTTGACAATCATGTCCGTGGATATGTTCTGGTTTCTAGGCCAAAGTGATATAAAGCACATGTAGCAGTAGGCTAATTGAAAAGTTCACAGTAACCAATATACTCAACGTTGTTACACAGCTGTAATTAGAATTTTGTAAAAGTATTCGGCATTTATATACCCCATGACCCGCAAACAAAAATCATCATAACTTCCTTCAGAACCACACCAAATCAATTTCAGCATGAAGTTTTTCAAACCATATAAGCTCAAAAATTTTCCTAAACACCCGATCTGTTGCCGTAACAACCGGGGCAATGCAGATAGGTCTGGTGATTCCCGGGGTAACTGCTTGATTGTATACCCCCACCAAATTTTAGTATTGAGGAATGTGAAAAATAGAGCCTTTTGAAAAAAGTAAAAACTAGTCTTGACAAATCAACAAGTTTTGAAAAATTGAATTAGAAAGAATTTAAAGAGTATTTTTTGTTTTAATGTGTTGGGTTTTAATAATTTCTTTTATTCTGCAGGCTTGAGGCATCTGTTTATAAGCAAATTTATTCATGGATCAGAAAGCTATGCATTGAGGAATTAGATATTGCATTTATTCATTCGAGTATGTATCAGATAGGCCCACCAAAAGAAGATAGCACTTACAGCATGTTAAGGAGACAGAGTCTCCAAAACGTAGATTGCGCGAGCGTTTTTTTACCTTTTATACTTCCTGCATATGAATGCTGGTATGGTAAAGCTTATATGTGTGCGCTAGTAAAAATTGCTGCGCGCTACTAACATTCACAGAAAATTTTGCACCCCTAGTCTAGTTACAAGATTTTGATAAATGCACTTTTTAAAATTTCACTCTTCAGATGACCCACTGCCTTGGATGTCCGGGGGCGTCGCCTCTTTCATCCCCCCTCTGCACATCCCTGGTAACAACATTGTGTAAGTTTTATCGCTGCTCTAAAAGCATGCGCAATATAGCACTCTGCATGCACTGTTAACGCTGGATTCCCGTCCCATTGTGACGCAACTATAAAATGATAGGAAAGTCGGAAAGTTCGCAACCCTGGCTTTCTGAAAGCACTGTGACGCACCCGTGAGTCAAACCACCAGTAGGCGCTTATTGCTGGAGACAGAAACTCCGCCTTGAAATGTCATCAAAGGTTCATAATTGTTCGTTTTGCGAACCTTGGTGTTCTTGATGAGATTTGGCAATGACATTCGACAGTTTGTAAATTGTAATTATTAGCATTGACTGACATTTGATATTTCGTAATTATTACGTAACATTCTGACCTCAATTTGGCGCCCCCAAAGTGCTGCGCCCGGGGACAGATGTCCCCCTTTGCCCCCCGTCGTTACGCCACTGGAGATGAGCTGGAACTCAGTTTAAAATATAAGACCGGTGCTGGAGCTATGGCCATTTGAGAGGTAGCTCAGGCTCCAGGTCCTTTCCTAGACACTAACGGTTTTGCCAAATGGACTTACTTTACCTAAAACAGTGCTCTTTACAGCACACTAAAGGCGATAGAGCTACGACACCAGACGGCAACAATAGATCTACAAGCCTTTGATGTTTCCATGTTTCAATCATCGCTAAGGCTGTGAAACCGTAGCTGTCAGGTGTGGTGTTACTTGTAGAACAATGGTTCTCAAAGACTGTTCTAAGAGTCGCGTGCAACTCCCAAGCATCCTTTGTGCGGCTCTCAAAAGAAAAGTTCACTAGATTACTTGCAAAGTCCACTAGGAAGCATTACGTTTGGTAGCAGCTGCATCACATGAAAAGTATAACTAATTGGTGGCGAATGTAGCATTGATTTGCATCGCAGTACATTATCACGAGAGTATAACAAATCATTGTAAACAGATGTGGACTTTTCGTGAAGTGTTCAACTGTGGAAACAAATTTTATGTTTTCAGCACGGTAACCAGTCTTATTTTATCCTAAGCTTCAGGGGTTAAATTGCGCTTTACTTTGTGATTCATCACTGCTCATTTTGAGTGCAAAAGGTAAGAAATCGGAGGTTTGACGCTATTTCACAAAAGTCAAAGGTGAATTTCTTTCTAGAAGCCATACTGTTTCTTTGAAAAAAGGGCTTTCAAACACATCATGGCAGCTGTGTTAATGCAACTTTGTGCACGTTAGAAAGAAAACATGAGAAAGGTAATCGATTATGCGTTTTCCGCTCTTTGGGTGGTTTGCCTGGGGAGCGCTGTTAGCTGGAATCGCAATACCAAGACAATTTGAAATGTGTGAAAACGAACAGAAGCCGGAGCTTGAGCCGGAGCCACCCTCATGATAACCAAGAATTCCGGGGCTGGAGCTGGAGCCAGAGCTTTAAGACGGCCCCGCAGCCAGTTTTTTTTCGATCTTCTCATGGTCAGAGCGCTGAATTTTGAAAAACTGCCAGACTAACCCACTAAACTAAGTTGGACATATTCATTGGTGTACTTGATACATGTCACTTGAAAATGTAAACTTGAAAAACGCCAAGACAATTGAAAATATTAATGTGTAAAAACGAACAGAAGCAGGAACTAGACCCGGAACAGTGACGTGCAGAGAGGGGGGCGAATAGAGCGATGTCCCCGGTCATCCAAGCCAGGGAGGCATCCAAAGAGTGAAATTATAAAATTAAAATGCTGTAATTAGATGATTTTTGCTATTGTAAGGCTACTAACACATGCTGCTTGGATTTAATTTTTTGAAACTTGCCTTTTTTCTCAACACCAGTTTTCACGTATTCAGATGCCAGTTTTCAGATTTTTCAGATTTCTCACATTCTTCAGCACCAGAGATCTATACTCTAGGTGTACGGAGCACACCCGATCGAGCTAATAGTGGCATGGCTTTTTCCAGATCGTGTGAACAAAGAAAATCAGAAAAAAATGATTGAAAGGTAAGTATGGACGTTTGATTGATTTTCTGAGTCAAATTTCAAAACTGTCCTATTTCAACTTGCTTGATTTAGCTGACTGTTAGATGCGTCACTAGTTCCCCGATACATTTTTCGATGTGGCAACTCTGGGTGTGCACTAATGCAGCCGCACACCCTGTGCTTGCAATATGCGCATCATGTCGAACGTCGTCATTAATTGGCAGTTCAGACGGGTTGATCATAACGGTTCACACAAACCCGTCTCTGTTCGTCCCCCCAGTAGTTACATAGAATAGCCACGTAATAAAAATCAACGTTTTTCTTGCATACTTCATACGCATTCTCAATTCTTGTGTAGTTTAGCAAGTTTCAATATGTAAACCCTGGGTGTCCGCCATCTCAGCCACATACCTTCTGTGCTCGATAGCTATTCGGCGAGACATTCGTTCGCAGCCTTATATTTTTGCAGTTGCAAACTGCGCTGACGTAGCACTGAATGTGTTCTACTTTCTTGTTTAAAACGCGTCGCCGGATATTTTTGCAGTTATTAACTGCTCTCTCCTAGCGTTGAGTGCTGTGTTTTGCTCTGGTCTGCTAACTTGGAGCGCTGACAAATTTATGTTCATTACAGTGACACATTATACAACAATGAGTAAGAAACGTGCACGTATAAAAATATGCATGTTTTGTTAACAAACATTGCCAAAACGTTGTTTTGCAAACATGAATATTACGTCATATTGTGACGTCACAAGGAAACGTAGGCTACATCCAGTAACAATGACCACCGTAGGCCGCTGCTTAATACTAGAATTTAGTAGGGGGGTATACACTCAAACTGTCACCCCGGGCATCACCGGATCTCTGCACGCCACTGAGCAGGAGCCATGTTATGAAATAGAGAGCTCCGGACCCGGAATTACACCTATGAAAACCAAGAGCTCTGGGGCTGGAATTGGAGCCATGTTCATGGAAAGGACTCCGGACCTGGAGAAGGGGCAGTTTCATTTTTACGACGACTCCGCAGCCCTGGTTTCTTTACAACTTGGCAAGTTTGCTCCTTGCTCCAATTTCCCGTTCCTAAATAAACCTAATCGTAAAATTCATACGAAAGCTGTGGCCGATATGACAACATTTCGCTTTTTAATTGGACTGACAAATTTGTTTAAAAATAGTTGGCGAAATAGTTTCTAAATTGTTGAAGGTCATATGCACCGCGATTTGCAATGCATAATGAAAACAATTTTAACCAATGATGAATATCATACTCTTCTAGACGAACATCGCTAGAAAACCTCAAAATGACGCATGGATAATGAATCTCTTCCTTCAATATTGAAAATGTTATAAACGTTGCTCCATTCCAAAGCACTATGCTTTTCTCATGATACAGCTCAAAACGGAGTCAAACTTCTCGTTCTGCTTGAACAACCATCTTTATCAACGGTCTTATCATTTACTATTGAATGTTAGGACATTGGATTTCACTTAAATCAAAAAGTTTTGTTTCGTAAAAAAGGGTGCAAAAATGAAAAAATTTGGTGTTTGTCCAAAATGTTCCTTCTGTAATAATTTTAAGTTCGCCAAAAATGAGTCCAGAAAATGAAGAAAAATTTTAGTGGCATTGTAAGCAGTTTCAAAAAATTTTCATGTGGCCACAAACATTTTGGAACTACTGTAATTACTGTATGTAACAAACGGAATTGCAGGCATTTTCGGTTGGGCAAAATTAGCTTATATTTTGTGCAACAAGCAAATTTACTTCAGTCAAAACATGTACCATTAGCTAGTTTGCTTGGTAACGTGGCATTTGTTGTGGACAGAAACGAAATTCCAATGTTTATTTTCATATATCAGTTGGGAACACATTTGGCAAAACTTGGCTTATCAATTGATTGGATTAATTGAAAATTAGACAGTCTTCGCAGCTTACGAATAAGTCAGCAACGGCGAGGTTGATGAGAAAAATGTTCCCATATTTATGGGTTCTTCTTCCGTAGATTATGGAACTGATCACGAGTAAATTTCCCAATGTTCCAATTACGGAAATGACAGTAAGGAACAAAGCATCAAACCCTCTTCCTGCTCCGTACTTGCTATAATAAGGTCCAAAGTCATCTGAGGTGGTGTTGTTACTCATATTAGATCAGGAATACTTTGAGTACATTGAAAAATCTTAATGAGTGATGATAAAAGGTGCTAAGTACATGTAATTTTTCAATGAGAAAAGATGTTAAGTGTTTTCAAATACATCGAAAATAAATATAATCAGAAACCAATCAAATTGAACATGATTTCAGTGCATGTGTAAGGTGAAGCTTAGTAGATCACTTTAAACAAATGACAGTCACCGCAACAGCGTGAATATTTTACTGAAGGAAATGGCGTTCGCGTCTTCATTCCTAAGTTAAACACAAACGAGTTCTCCCAGGAAAGCAGTCACAGCAAATCACGCTCTAAAGCACTTTCCGTATTCTGGACTGAGTAAACGTTGAAAAAGCGAAGTTGACTTAAGATTTGCAACTGCCATCGGCCTGGATTGCAGTATTCAAGTCGCAAAAAACATGTAGCCTAAACTGAATGGCAAAGAAATCACAAAATTTAAACGTTTAACCCTTTGGGTCCCGGGTTTACCCCATTTTGCAGAACTTTGCAATCCTATAACTCGCCAGGCAATTGAGCTAGAGAGCTATGCAAACCATCCACGGATTCAGCAAGTCTTCTAGTTGACATCGGAAAGAAATGTTTTTCGTTTTCGGTGGGGGGATTTCTGGAGGTGACGTCACAAATAAGGCATGTTTTGGAAATTTTGGCCAATTTTGGCCGGCCCTGGTCACCAACCCATTGACCCATTCTTTAGGCTCAAAGTTTTGTTGAAAACTAGGTCAACATCCGCGTCTATAGAGCCCTTGATAGACTTGCGAGAATATCTTTAGCCAAAATTATGGGTCAAAAACCCAGTTTTTGGCCTAATTCAAAACTTTTCAGAAAAGGCATAATTTGCCTTTTCAGGGCAAACTTTGGCCAGCCATACCTCGGCAGCAGATTGAGATAGAGAGCTGTTCAAACCCTGTAATGACTAGTGGCATCGTGTAGTTTAGAATAAATAAATTTTTTTTAAAATTTGGTTGGGGATTTTGGCCAATGGGATCATGACAGGGGCATGTTTTTTGATTAATTATATGACGTCATCATCCGATCCCACTCGCCAATATTTTGGCTCGCAGTATTTTTGGATTCTAGGCCATAATACCCGTTTTTAGAGCACTTGATTGAGTTTCTAGCGTTTCTGGTTCAAAATTTAGGCCAAAAAAAAGCTAATTGGTAAGGGGCTTTTCTCAATACTTTGGGGGATTTCCCCAATTAATTTTAAGTTTTTTTGGCATTAATTTTGGAACCAGGAACGCTAAAAACCCATTCGGACCCTTCAAAGTTCCGAAATGTAACCAAAAAACAGCTAAACTCATAAAAAATTTATGTCATTTAAATGGCGCCTGCGGGTCTTAAAGGGAAGTCGGGTAAAATGCTGACGTTAGCAAAACATAACATGAACATCCTATCATTATATAAGCATTAAAAGAAACAGACATCCCAAACTGAAACGTTTTTTTTTATTGCAAACTACATACCTTCACGAGTCTTTAGAGGGTTTGAACAGCTCTCTAGCTCAATCTGACGGCGAGTTATTGGCTGGGGCGAAATGCCCCCAGAGTAGTTTTTGAGGGAGCAAGATTTTGGTCAATTTTTGGTATATGAGGCATAATTTTCGCTCCCGATATGCTAGAAAGTCATCCAAGTGCTTTAAAGACGCGGATTTTGGCCTAGTTTCCAAAAAAATCTTGAGCCAAAATAATGGCCCAATGGGTTGTGGTCCAGGGCCAGGTAAAGGTGGCCAAAAAAAAACAAACACACTCCCACTTGCAGGGGTCCCCCCAGCGAACCCCAAACCGAAAACAAAAATCGTTTTTTTTTTCGATTTCAAGCAGAAGACTTGCTGAATCCGAGGATGGTTTGGATAGCTCTCTAGCTCAATCGGGTGGCGAGTTACAGCGTTGCAAACTTGCGCCAAAATTTTGGCGGGCGCCGGACTTAAAGGGTGAAACAATCAAACGGAGTGATGTACGCTAACTTTATTAAAAGCCCTTCATTTCTTTTTATTCCGCAATGATTGAAAATGGTGTTTACAGGCCAATTTTCATTAGTTTAAAAATCGGATGCCACAAAATTACATGATATTAAATGAATAGTAAAAGTCTTAATTTTTTTTAAGTTTTTCTATGCAAATGTCATCTTCCAACTTCCCACAGGCACGAAGATTGTAGCAGCCCATGTTACAAAAAAGTCTAGTTCATTTTTCTCAGATATGAGTTGTGGACCTTGCAAGATGACATTTGTATAGAAAACCATGGACCTTGCAAGACATTCAAACTAAGGTTAAAGTCTTGTGAAAGTGACAGCTTTCTGTAACAAACTAAAAAGCCACCGTTTAACTCCCGCGCCGGCCACTGCAGTGGCCGGTAAACCTATGAGCGATCATAACTTCTGAACAGAATGAGCTAGAACGTCACCGAGGGTATCATTGGATGCGTAAGACTGCACAGTTTGAGATAGGTCGCCCCCACATGTGACGTCATTGTGATGTCATTTCCTGGGAAAACCGTTTTTCGCGTAGGCTAGAAAACCTACTTGCGTCCATTCACTAGGCTATAGACCCTCAACCAAACACGTTGGAAACAAACTTTCTGCATAAAAAATGTTTGTGAAGACCTTAAGACCTTACTTTTGCAATGATGATCGAAAAAGTTGACACTTCCTTTCTTGGGGGAGTCAAGGTGGCACAAACCTCGGATTTCGCGGCTATTTTGAGGTTCAAGCCATTTACTGTATCTGCCAGTCGGTACGCACCAATCCCACCAAACTTGCGGAAATGGGGTATTTCGGTGTTTTACAACTTCCCACCAAATTTCAAGCCAAAATTTTGACAATAAAATTTTGTTTGGGCAAAAAATCAAAATACCCACTCGATGGCCGAGCAGTTTTCAGGCTATATTTTTGGCCATAACTTGCCAACTTGGTAGGCTAGCCAAGGTGTCTATGGCCTTCCCAAGGTGTCTATGGCTTCAGAGTAGCTCCCGGAACATTTTAAGCCATGCAGCACCTCACTAAAACCACTGTGGTTTTCTCTAGGCCTAAAACTGTGATCTAGAAGATAATTTTTCCAACCTACGCTTTTGGACCTTCAAATTTCCCCCCCGAAACGGCCCAAATCGAGTTTTTTCGAACGGATCCTGATTCGCATATTCCGGCCCTCGGCGAAGCGCAAAATTCGGAGCGGATCGGCTGGACTAAAAGCGGTGTGCGTTTTTCGCATTTACTGCGGTTTTTGCTAAACTTTCAGTACTGCAAATGCACAAATATGGATTTTTCTCAACAATTCAAATGTAAAGTTATATTTTTGTCATTCCCGTTCGATTCCTTGCTCTCTCGTGGATCCAGAAATATTTTCACTGGCTTTCTAGCCCTACCCGTTCAGCAGTTATGGCTGATCAAAGGTTTACCGGCCACTAAGTGGCCGGCGCGGGAGACACCTTTCTGTAACAAACTACGAAGCCATTGTCGATGGGAATATTTTCTAAGGGAACGATTGCTTGTGTTTTGGTCTTCCAACAAATATTCACAGTTTTAAAAGATCGCAAATCTTTAGGTGGTTCTGATATGATATCGTCATATTAAAATATTTTTCGCCCTGTGTCGATTACGTTTCAATGCGTTGTCCATGCTGATTGTCATGAATACCTGCCTAACGATACGAACTGAACAGAACCAGTGTTTCTCTTGAGGTTTCTTAAGGTTAAACCGTGCTGACCGTTAAGACATTTTGTGTGACCTTAATTTCCTTAAATTAATTTCCTTATATTAACCGAATAATTAAGTGTGAAATTTGCTGATGGATGTTGATCACTTTCCAGGACCGACTTCTGTAAACCAGTCTAGTACTGTATATTACAAACGCATGCCTCCATTCCTACAACTTTTCAATAGGGTTTACAGGTGAGTTTCAACGTGGTAGAATTTAGTAAAAACAGTAATAGCAACGTTTGAAAAGCTTGGCTTCAAGAAAAAAGATTGAGCAAATGAGCCATCAGTGGTGTTTGAACATTTCCTGAACAATGCGTCGAAATTTTTTGCAGAATCCCGAGCTTCGTGTTCGTGAGCTTCGTGTTCGTACGGTATATGACTGCCTTATCTGTCAACACTGCTTTTTATTAAAAGAAATTTCGTCACACTTGTATTTTTCCAGAAACGTTTGATAAACGTGCTAATCAACAATGTGATCTGCTGAGTGTTTCTCCACCACGTCCAAACACAAGCAAGAAAAAGTCTGTCTGATTCCTTTACCTTTTTTGCATTTCCGTCAATTCAATAATGTTTGGGAGACGCAAGTCCAATATATTTAGATATGGAATGAAACATTCAATTCTTTGGAACTGAGTGATGTTTCCTCGTTATTGAACATTTACATCATCAACAATATTCTGAGTGAAAAAAACTAGGCTGGTAATAAACTGCATTTTCCGAAACGCATACATTCCACAACATTTTCTGTTCAGTACACATTGCAAAACAGGTATGTCGAAACAAAGAGCCACCCTGAAGACTTTGAATTGCATCAGGTGATTTGAATCTACGTAGATCTTCATTATAATTTTACCGTTTTAAAAGTAAAATAAAAATCACTGCTTCCACCAACCTCTATTTGCCTTATGCGACTGATCTCAGATCGTTAATGTCTTAAGCAGAATTATGGCTTAGTTAACACTTATAAACAATTTTGAATTTTGACGTCAGCCTTAGGCGGCCAGACCTGCAACATTCATCACAGAAACTACATTCAAGTAGTCTTCTGCAGATAAAACATTTAAACGTTTGGATGGATTTAGCTTTCCAACTAACCACTGTAACTTTCTCGACAATCGAACTGGTACATGTACGAAGCTGTTCAGCTAGCGTTATCTTACTTTCCACGGAACAATAAGCTGTTTGTGCAGGTGATATTGGGTAGCCCCATTGCAAGTCATGTATTATTTTGCAGAAGTGACAAACCTCATGATTTCAATTCAGTGAGAAAAAGCTATTCTTTGCATTGTTTCGCAGAAAATTATGATTTCGCACAACGAGGTTTGACGTCTTGACAACGAACAAAATTACTGATAATGAAACTGGTTTGCCGCATCACCCAAAAATATCTCCGGAGATACAATAATGAAACAATTGGTTGCATGTGTGACCTCAGGCAACCAGCTTAGGGCGTCTCGACAGTTAACAACGTTATTGATAACAAACGGAAACACCGTTTGACGCAAGCGGTATCCGGAGAAATTTCACACCAATTTCGTTCGTGACGGCGTTGTTTGAATTTGCACAGAGCTCCTGTTTTGCGTATCGTATATCTCAATTCACTCATGACATTCCAACCATACGTGTATTTAGAAGAAACGTATTCGTTTGTTTTGATTGTATTGGCCGATTTTCCGATTTGATTACCTTGTATTTTCATACATTTCAACTCCAACAATTCCAGCTGAAAGCCTTGAAGGGAAATCCTTATGATGTCATCGTAGATGGCTAGTGCCTCAAGTAATTTTGTAAGTGCCATGTTATTCAACTTAAGGTGTTAAATAATGCAAAGCAGGTATTTCAGCTATTTCAGTGATTTGCTCCTCTCTCAGCGCCGACTATGTTTATCAGCCGAGGCTTACTCTGTCATGTGTTGCAAATAACCATTTTTTCGTTCCTGCGTTATTCGATTACCTTTGTGATATTACAATGAGTCTGAATCAAACATGCAATACCCTAAAAAAATTGAATGACTAAACGTTTTTGAATATGCACTTTTTCTATTCAACTTCCAAATATGAATGTTGAGTTTCGTAGGTACAACCGACCATTTCCACTGTTTTCTGTCGAAGGCAAACTTTACCAAACGTGCATGTCAAAAACTTGGAACGAATCTGCCTCGTGTTTATTTTGAAATGAGCATGAATCAGAGGTACATGCAGGGCCAGCCCTAGCAGGTGCGGGGCCCAATGCAAGACCTAGGCGCGCGACCCCTCTGAGCAGTTGTTTTATGACGTCATCGTGTTCAGTCAACCGTGCTTTGCGACCATGGTGGGGCGCACATATAAAGCCTTAACACGAGAATTGAGCACGTTTATTAACGTTCGATAATAGAGGAAATTCATCGCTAGTTCTAACGTGAGCGTTGTTTGTTAACAATGAGATTTATCAACCGTTTCTACTGAATTCTCGAGCGCAAGTGATATCTGGAAAAAATGGAAAAAATGAACAATCTACGTAAACACAATGGCGCGAGGCCCCAGAGGCGAGGGGCCCCTAGAGGCGCGGGGCCAAATGCAGTTGCATCGGTTGCATTGGCTTAAGGCCTGCCCTGGTGTCACAACTTTGAAAAATTTCCTGTTGCGGGTACCCCTTCTGAAACGGTGCGACAACTTACTGACTTCTTTATAGGCGTGCAGACTTTGCCCTGGTTTGAAAATTGTGGTTTTACTTGACACTTGTTTGATGTGAACTTCATTGCTGGATACCTTTGTTGTAAACAAACGAAAATGTTCTGCAAACGTCGAGTGATTTGCAATAGCTTCTGTTTTTCACAACACTGCACCAAACGCCTACAGGTATGCACCTATGGCCAAACACGTCATTGGCACGATCGTGACACCTGCGGGCTTGAAAGGGGCCAAAGCAGCTAATAATGCAATGATATCGAATCAACAAATGCTTCCTTGTTCACGTTTGCAATAAATGTACGTGTTTCAGGCTTAATTACAAGACTGCTGATGTCGTGAACCAATCATAGGCTGATGAGGAACAGTAAATGATTTTGCAATTTTTGTTCAGTAAAGATTTCCACATTCCGCAGCTTCTGCGTTGTAGATTTTATGCTCTGTGCTGGTCTATTGCAATTTATTCCGCTGAACATATATCGTAACCCATGTTCTATACAACAATCTAATTTTCCTTGGCTCTACGTTCGAAATGACTTTTTTGAAGATTCGTGCGTCTTCGATCACAACCAAGTACGCAAAAACTAATATCTGAAGTTACTCGCTCTACGTTCGCCAAGTGATTCAGTCTTAAATTAATTCTTGAAATTAAACACTGTTTGATGGGAATAACGCGCAAAAACGGTTTCGTATCATTTCATTGTGAATCAAGCAATATACAATTTGATCGACTGGACGGCAGTCAAATTAAAAGTTTGCCATGGGCGTGAGAAGGATGTTTCCAAGGGGAGGAGGACTAGGGGATTCTTCCCAAAATTTTCTAGGGGTGGCAAAAACTGACAAAATTTCTTTTTGCCACTTGAAACAAAGACAAAAAAATGTTTTCCTGAAATTTTCAAAACACAGGGGAGGACAAGCCCCCCATTCCGACGCCCATGACGTTTGCCACATCTTTTTCAAATACAAACAAATTGGTAAAATCGCTTTGATGAGAACAATCCCTCAAAATCCAATGACCAAAATACTGATGTCGTCAGGCATATACATTCACATTAAGACAATTCCACGGACGTTAAAATTCGGAAAACATTAGCTTTTACTTGCAACGACTGTGAACTGTTAATTTAAGAAACACACTCATTGCAAGAGTAGTAACCCAAGATCAATAGAGAAGACTTGCAAAACTGCAACGTCATTGGATGTACTTCAATATCGTTAAGAGACAACATCATTAAATGCAATGCATCATACCACTTAGCGAAAACGGAAATTGCAGTATTGATAAGTTTTTGGCAGATTCACTTTCGCATTCACCAGATTTCAAAAGACAGCAACAAGATTTAAGAACACAGGAAGACGAGAGACTTGTTTCAAGTACATGAAATATTGGACAACTCCGTTTCATCAACACCATTTCTTCATGTTTGTTGTGATGGGCAGTAATTTTAGTACAAAACAAGAAAACGTATTGAAACACTCGCACACACTGATAACAACCAATATTCAAAATTAACAAAACTATACCTCGAATCAATGCTATGAAATGAAGTGTGTGTCTAAGTCTCACAGAAACGTTTTGATCACAACGACTATTTGAAGAGAAAAAAGTATTCCAAAGCATTTATGCAACTGGTAAACGTCCCTATATTGTGCCATTTTAGCAATATATGCAGGAGAAAAACGTGTTTCTGGACGTCGCTGACTTGATGTCAAACGAAGTTAAAAATATCTACATTTCAAGGACTTTTGATTATGCCTGATCTTTCGCTGAATTTTCCCTTAGAACGTCGTGTTGATGAAAATAGTTGATTCTTTCAGAGTGTCTGCATTTCTCACCATTTGACAAGAACCAAACCACGAATTGAGGGATGTCAGTTTCGAATGTTAAATGAAACGATCATTGTTACGACACAAGCCTCTTTAGGACAAAGAAGACAGTCTTAGTCGACCTAAAGAACATCGTTTCACATTAAAACTTTTTAGTTTTGCCGTTGTGAAATTGAAATTGTTTTTTTTTAATGTTTACAACCTTATAATGCATGGAAACCCTTTGCATCCCACAACCAATGAAAACAAGCTGTTTGGTATAAACAAAAGCTTGCACGAAATTCCATTTTCAAAACACTTCACTGACGTTGAATTCATCTTCTAGAGTACAAAGATTGGGACGTGGGTTTCTTGCCCGACCACCTGCATTTTGCCATCTGTCATCGACTGTTGGAATAGGAGAAATATAGCACTGGGTGTAGAGAGTTACGCTACCAGTGTATGATTTGAATAGAGGTTAGTCAATAATAGTATTCGCTTCAGTCAAACTGTAAGAAGTAATCTCGTAAAACTTGAATACAAAAAAACTAGCAGTGATGTATTTTCACTTGTTTTATGTCTATTTGAGGGTAATAACTCGTATTTTTAATGATATAAAAATGAAAATCTTCGGGAAAGCGGAAATATTATGAACCCCTATTGATTGTGCCGTATTTCCAGGCCCGTAACCAGCTTGGGACGCTAGGCGGGACGAAGAGCTTTCTGATAGAGGCCCAAAATTTTGAACTATGTCCAACATTTTTCCAGGGGAAGGCAAAAATTTTTCAGGTGGTTTGTGACGCCCCCCCTCGCCCCCCCTTAATTACGGGCCTACGTATTTTTATTTTACAATTTCACACGAGACGATCGTGATGCACAGCCGTCATAAGGGGAAGTGTGAGATTAAGGAAGGATTGCCAGTGCGGCTATGCACCTTCTATCGTGAGAAACAATATATAGTAAGATCGTTTGTACTATTGGACTGAAGGATGACGAGCTGCTCATTTTCTTTGACGGGGTGTTTGCTTTAATCACACTTTCTGTATGACTTGAATCAAGGTATGGATTAACAGAGATTGGGGTCAAGTAACGACCTGGAAGAGAGCATGAAAAAGACATTAAAACATATTTGGGAGCCAAAGTATGTTTGAATGCGTTGAATTTAGAATTGTTTGGAATATTTTACATAGAGGTTCTACACTGTTCGCAGACGTGATTACTTTTATTTTATAAAACACTCATTTTCTGATGGATTTTAAATCGTTGTCTGGCCCGTCGTTTTAAACATATTTTCGACTTATTAAAAGTCAAAATTTTGTTTCAACAAATTCGATAAAGTTCCCTTTGTTTTTATCAAAACTGCAGATGAACTTTCACTAAACAAAACAACATTGCTGTTTATCAAACATCAATTCAATATATCCTGTGAACAGGACTTTTACACAAAGCCACAGTGTGTACAATAGACAATGTTTTCTTCAAAACCAAATTTGCAGTCTCGTTCTAATTCTGCTGAACGTTTTTTCCATCTGCAAAAGATATTGCTTTCTTTTATTTTTTTAGCACTTTTGAATGACTGAGGCACACTTTCGTATGACTCATTGGAATTTCGCAGATTACGTGCTGCAATGACAATAAACATCATGTAACAGGGCACTTGATCGCGAGATATATGCGCACAATGGGCGATACGGCAATCGTGGTAAAAACGTTGTTATAAGAAAGAATTATTCCGCAGTAGTCAAAATCTAAATTTACGCCAGACGTCACAGGCTCTGTATGTTTCATCAGCAACAGATGTTGGGTGGACGTGAATGCTGAATTTTTTTCTTGGCTGGATCTTTAAGGTTTTCTGGACTGAAAAATAGTAAAGAAAGTTTTTTTTCAGCCAGTGCTACTTGCAGTCATGAGAAACAATTGAAAACAAAGTTTTTGAACAAATTTAACCACTAATATAAAGTGTTATTTCATTCTCATTGGGCCGAGGGCTCAGCTGTCTCAAGAACGGCGTCCCACAGGGATCCGCCTGGCACCCTTCTCGTCGACATATGCATCTGTGATCTGCGAACCACCGTCTCCAGAAAGTATGCATATGCTGACGACCTAGCAATCATGGATGCCGATGGAGATTGACAAGAAGTGGAAGGGGTGCTTAGCAAGGACATGGGAACCGTAAACGAATACCTCCGGATTTGGAATCTAAAGCTCAACACTACAAAAACGATGTAGGCAGTCTTTCACCTCATCAACAAGAAAGCCAAACGTGAGCTAAAAGTCAGCCACAACTACAAAACCCTGCCCTTCTGCTCCGATCCCAAATACCTCGGAGTAACGTTGGACAGGTCGCTCACGTATCGCCGACACCTTGAGTCACTTCGCAAAAAGTTGGCATCACGAGTCGCACTCCTGAGGCGGTTTGCTGGCTCTGGCTGGGGTGCTGGAGCAACAACTTTGCGAATAACCACCCTAGCCCTGGTCCATTCAATTGACTGCGCTCTGGTATGCTGTCGCAGTGCTCATACCCGACACATTGACCCTGCCATCAAGGACGCCTGCGAATTGTGACTGCATGACTGCGTCCTACACCCGCGGACAACCTTCCTATTCTCGCAGGCATCCAACCTGCTGATCTTCGACACAAGTGAGCTAAACTTTCTCTAGCACGCCGTTCCATGGAGCCTAGTCACTTGCTCTGCTATGCGTTCACTTGTCAACCGGGGACGAATGCACAACGTCTCACGTCGAGACACCCATTTGTGTCAGCCGCACAACAACTCATCAGTTAATCTGACAACAACAACATACAGAACGTGCGGCGCACTCCGTGGATCACCAATGGGAAGCGGAGTGGTTGGACAACCTTGTGACACTCCGTAGTTTCATCCCCGACACCAGCAAACAGCTCCTCAGAATGACCCTCCTAAGAACAGACTGTGTCCGGCTTAACCGCCTCCGAACCGGTGTCGGACGTTTCCGCTCCTGCTTGTATAAATGGGGTATGTCCTCCTCTGCCACCTGTGAGTTTGGCGCAGAAGAACAAACCGTCGACCATGTCGTCCTCCAATGTCCAATCCATCGACCTCCTCATGGACTGCATGGCCTGACGGTTCTGGACGATGAGACATTCGAATGGCTGCTGAGCATCTGCCCTGAGATCTAGTGCGGCCAAGCAGTGGATTGTAGCAACTTGCTCAAAAGAAGAAGCTGAGGCTTACCGTACCTTCCGTTTCCGATTGCAATATACCATAGACCAAAACATTATAAACATGCGAAACTTGCTGTAGTAGTATGGTTTGTGTTTTATTCCAATAAAATATCTGCTACTTACCTTAATTCGATTGCGATTCATCCCGAAAATGTCTCGTGCTGCAAGTGCACAAATGATACAAATGTCTGAAATGAAAGAACAAGTGCAAGTTGGTAGCTAAAAAACCTCAACACATCGGCAAATGGAGTCTGGGTTGGATCCAACCAGTAGAATTAAAGGGGGGGGGTGATTACTGTAATATTTGTTATTAAAGTCTCATAACGGCTTCGCTACTGTAAGAGAAATGAAGTATACTTCGCAACACCCCTGTGATAAAACAATAGAAGCCAAAAACCTTGTATCGCGAATGCTGTTTTCCGAATTGTACAAAATCATGGTGACTAACATTACTTTCGTAGGTTTTAGGAGGGGGCGTTCGCCCCAATCACCTCCCCACCTGAATCCGACTCTGAATGTAGTTCAGACATTTCAGTGTTTTACACTATTTTCGTTGCCACGTATGATATCAGTGTGCAAGATTAGTGAAAATATATAATGATTGCAAAACTGAATATTCTCCACAAAAGCGACACTTAGAACTTTTCGCAATAGGAATTCGATTTTTCGTAACTCTGCACATCCTCAGTCCTAAAATCTGCAAGCAATGCTTACTGATTAAATGTTGATGTGGTAAAGCAAGGGCAGAGAAAGAAAACAATTTTAAGACCAAATTGAATATGTCAAAACACAAGCTAGTGCAAGTAAAAACTAGAAAACACGCTCTTCTGAAATATTTGCTTTCACTAAATGTGAAAACTATGTCACGCCAATTCTGGAGCTCATAACCATAGCTACTGTCACAGCACAAATATTGGGAGGATGTGTCGCAAAGTTGACAGTTGGACTCTATAGGGAGAGCCTTCAAAGCTGAAGGCTGGGAGATATACGAATCGTAAAATGGAAAGCTCCATGTGTGTAGCGAAAATGCAGGCCAAACCAACGGGCAAACAGAATGAAAAAATCAATGTACATCGCAAAGTGGCACAGGAATTATCTTACACGAGGCAGGATCATGATTTGAATATTAATTTGTGAGTTTACTTTGTTTACTTTGGCAAAGGTTAGGTTACCTATAAGTGTCCCATTACTTTTGGACAAAAATAACCAACTACAAGCATTTTGATCTGAGTAAGACAAAAATTACCTGCAAGCAAATATTACTACCTTGTAGCTATTTTTGTAAACCGTGAGAAATCAAGGTTTTAATATTCAGTTGCGAACGTGTTACGGACAATTCACATATGTAAAAACAATGCGTTTTTTAATAATTGTTTTTGAAAACAATATTGTGATAGATGAAATTTTGTGTTGTGTGAGTTTGAGTTACAGGTACCTGTGGTTGCAGAAGGCTGATACGCAAAAAAAGAAAATTCCTGTACATGAAATTTTTCCATCATCTTTGAACAACGCCTGAAACATTATATAACTAAGACAATTATTAACGTTGCATAAAAACTGTTTCACCGCTGAATGGCAAAACCTACCGCAAAAAGTCAATGTATCCTCTGCGGAATGTCGTGTTCATCACTCCATAGATGATAAAATTCATAGCTGAATTTGTGATAATGAGTCGACTAGAAATCTGTAACAAATTACTTGGGGTAAAAAACGTGCAAAGGATCATCAAGTTAAGGTCATAATGATGCACGTCGTTCATCACGTGACATGATTTGTCGTTTGCGTGATTTCTTGACTTTATAAGTACATCAGTACATTTTTTTAGCTTTAAGTAGTACACCGTTCGTGCTCGCAACCACTATTCAGAAGGCGTTGCTTTTTATGCTGAATGGTTGCATCAATGTTTGTTATTTACTTCTAGATTGGAGAATTTTTTACTTTGATTTTAGGCTTTACATAGGCACGTACAAATTGCATGATACAGGTGTTTCTGTAAAAATAACATATCATAATATTCATGACGTAGCAGGTTCAGTTGAAATAACAGCATTTCATCTTTGTGTTTTGAATTGTTCGTTTCATTAATGGTCTATATTTGGCTGGTTTTCAAAAAATCGTTTTATTAGGCTTTGCACTACTTGATGGTTATCAGCAGAACTTATCAAATATGTTTTATAGATAAAATGTTAGAATTAAGAATTCAGCCAAGCTTTGACACGCTTATGGGCTCAACAGATACTTATGTTTTAAATTTTGAACTTCCAAGACACACCATTCAACATAAATGAAGCACGCATCTGGCCGCAATGTAAAAATGTAAAGCTTTCATAAAGAAACAAATGCTGTTTCAACGATTCAGGAATTAGGTAAACAGTTTCATTACCACGGAGAGGCAAAAGCTACGTGTTGCACCTGGCGATCACCCGTGACAAAACAGCATCAGGGCTAAAGAAATGCGGACTTCTGTATCAGTACGTTCGATAGGGATTCAGAAAGACACCAGCAAGTTAATCATAAAAGTTAAGTTAAATGTTTGAAAATTTATATTTTGCAATACAACACCAATCTAAGTTTTGACAATTTAAGAAAAGCATTCAGTGTTGATTTAAATTAATTTAATCTGTTATCATTCACAACAACGAACGTAAAACATGGCGGAAAATTTTTCAATGAACTTATACTTGCAATAAAGAATGACGAATGAAACGATAGCTTCAATAGTATCAAAAACTTATAATACCTCAAAAACAAAAAAAATGTTGTTTAGCGAGCACACAAACAACCTAACGACCAAACCTTCGTGCATCAATTAACCCAACAAATGAAATTTCAAGTAAAAAACAACCTTTTTTGCCATGTTGTTGGGGGCAAATGGATCAAGTAGCATAACAAATCCATAAGGCATCCAACACAAAATAAATGTCAGAACAGTCACTGACAGAGTCTTGGCTAAATTGAGCTGCTTCGAGAGTTTGCGTTGTTTTGCTTCGATTGCTAAATTATCGCAGGAGTGTTCACGTTTAAACTTGTTTCTTCGTTTGAAAGCCACTCTGCGAAATTTAGAAAACTGTTTTCAAGCAATGAATATATGTTTACTGTACAACATCCTTTGCAAACGATTGCATCTTTCCAATTAGGAGTATTATCACTTGCGTAAAAAATAACAATATTCAATGCTGCACTACAGGATTTCCGAAACTACACGAACCGGTGTACTTTCAAATTTTCATTTGAATTTACAATTACATGGTTTGTGTTCTTTAATTACTGTATACCTACTGTCAAATATGCAATAAGACCTTCAACGTTTGTTTTCTGCAACATTTCAGAAAATTTTTATCTTCTCATTATCTCGTTTCATAGAAACAAGTAAAACGCAGCAAACCACAAAATAATTGGCAAATATTTTTAAATGTGTGAAAATGACTTACACAAACAACCTACAGTAGCTTGGAACAATTACTAAAACAGGAAGAGCAATTCCTAGAAGCACTAGAAAAACGGTGTATCCATATGCTTTTTCGCCACTGTGTGTACAAACCATCATGCTTTCATCGTATCTGAAACATAACATTACACATGCATAGGTCTCCCGTGAATATATTTCAGGAAGAATAAAAGTTAAAAACTCTGAATATGATACGTGAACAGGACGTTGAGCACTATTTTGAAGAAAACACCGAGAATTGTCTTTCACTACGGCAAGAAAAACCGTCCATGCCACCAGAGATCTGTTGATTTCTGCTCTGCATAGATGTGAAAAGCAGCACGCATCTTAACCTGTTTTCAGCTTCAAAGTAACAAAAGCAGAGGATGAAGCTGCCTATTTGTACGAAGGGCGGCGGTGAAACATAAGTTGCTCTTTATCCCACCCTATCCACAAAACACCTCAAGCTCTAGGAAATTGGGTAGAGTAGATTTGGTGAAGCTGGCCTTGAAGCGCCAGGATCATAATGTTTGCGTTTGCTGAAAAAGGAATTGAGTCGGTTTCTTCATTAAATCTTTTGCTGTTACTTTGAGATTTTTCAAGACAAAACATCATCCACCTTAGTTCCCACTGTAGGCAACATATATTTAACGCATGAGATATCTAAACAGAGTGCGCTCTTCTAAGAAAGCCGAATGTCTTCACAGTTAACGAGTTGCGTTTCGTAACCAACACCACTTACTTGGTCTGATCTTTCCACTTTAAAACTTCCCTGAATTGTGTAAAATCTATGAAATTCAACAAAACAAAACAAAAAAGTATCTTTGACGTTGGCGATGATCTTAAAACAGGAAACCCCTCGCATTGACTGACATCATTTCACTTTCGGGAGCGCAAAGTTTACGTGCTCCTTTCCGCAGCAAAGTAATCTTGAGTGTGGTTTTCAAGCAATTTTCAAAACCAAAAAGTGCATTACAATAGCATTGACGTTTTGATCCTCACTGACAAAAGACGTCAAACGCAAATTAATTAAAAACAACTAGTTTCAACGTTTTGTTTTTCACTGTATAGTTTAATCAAAATAAAACGTGCCAATAATAGCAACGTCAACACCCAGATCCAACTAATTGTGCAGTTTGTTTACAGTCAATATTTTCCCGTTCAAAATTATGATCAAGGACTTAAGTGCAACCTTTTGCTCATCTTTATAAAAACATGTCAAGAACTTATCATACTTATTGGTAATTGCCAGCAGTGTGCAGTATGCACATCAATCCACTAAATTTCTCAAAACAAATTGATCCATTTCAGTGTGCAAATTGTGGGTCGCTAGTATGAAATAAGCTTGTTGCCACTGGTATTTACGCGTAGATTCAAGATAGAAGATCATATGTTATCTTTGCAGTGATGTTCCAATTCCACAACAGAAAAACCACTTTGGAAAAGGGAGCATATCGCAAATGCTTCATATTTTTCGCACTCGCAGCTTTTTCCGCGTGGTTTCACATTTCTGTTAAACTTTGAAAAAAGTTAGATTCAGCCAATGTTTGCACATCGGCCCGGAATCATTTTAAATAAGTTGAAAACAAACACGAGCTGTGTTCGTTGTCACTGCTTCAAACCTGCTCTCTTCACAGTAAAAGATTCGACTTTCGCGAGTAGCTAGAAACCATTAGACGTAGCGCTTGTGGTAGACCAGATTTTAGGTCTTTCTTGCCTGTGCATTGAAACAATGTGTGTGCCAGCCGCACTGCATTCAGGGCCGGCCTTAAACCGATACAACCGATGCAGCATTGGGCTCGCACCTCTGGAGGCCTCGCGCCATGTTGTTTGGAACAGATTGTTCATTTTTACCAGACACTCCTTGCGCTCGAGAATTGTAGAAACGGCTTACAAATGTCATTGTTAGGAAACAATTATCTCATTTGAACGAACGATGCCTTTCCTCTAATTTCATCGAACGTTACCAAACGTGCTCAATTCTAATGCTAGGGTGTTATATCTGCTTTTCACCATGTCCCACTCTTTATGGATGGAACCAGGATCTCTGGGAGAAAATTTTCCAGGGAATAGTTAGACCGATACCAGACTCCTTTCTGAGGCCCTCGTCGAAACCTGTTTAGCTTGTTTTATAGTAATCAGAAACTAGATAAAACAGCTACCATTCTAAGATTTAGAAACAGATCAATTTTTATATTGGCAGCCGGGTTACACTAGTAATTTTGGTCTTATTTACAGAAAAACTCAGTGTTTGTACTTTCAGGCCCGTAACTAAGGGGGGCGCAAAGGAGGCTTCTCCCCCTTGAAAAATCTTCGCTCCACTGGAAAAATGTGTTGGATATAGTAAAATTTGGGCCCACTCAGAAAACTCTTCGACCGCCCTAGTGTCCCAATCTGGTTACGGGCCTGGGTGCTTTCATCTTTCCGTGTCCCAGTACCTACTGATACCGGGTACGACATACTTCGCTTCGCCCCACTTGTGCCCCCTAATTACGGGCCTGGATATACCTACTTTATTGTAGCTTACCTTTTCTCGTAGGCCCTGGTTTGAACCTGTTTGTTACTAGTGCCAGTTAAGACCGCAGTAGAGCTACGGCTATTACAAACAAGTTTATGTAGTGATTCAACTGGCAATGAACAGGTCAAGACGAGTATCTCTCGTATTAACTTTAATGACAGTTCGCCAACGTAAAGTTGTTCATTTCTCGAAAGATGTTTATTATGTTTTGGAAAGAGTTTAGTTGGTTGCGGGTCATCTACATGTTAATAAAGACTTGTAGTTTGTTTCATGGCAGCTTCTAACAAAGATTACATATTTTAATATTTTGTCAAAATGAAATTAACTCTACAACATTGAAACAAATGAAAAAAGATGAGAAGGTGAACCTGTGGAAGCCAAAAAGCTCACGAAAACCAGTGCAAAATTTTGTGAAGTGTTCGGGTGTTCGCACTCACATTTTCTTCCTTTTCGTTGTCCACAAAATTGTTCCGCGTTATTTGTTAGTCGTGCAAGTACATTTATCATTTGCCGCCCCACCAAACGTTCATTGTGCTTTGCCTATTGGCGAGCGTAACTAGGTAGAAAAATCATTATTTCAAGGTTCAGGCTCATAAATGCAAAGGACACTAAAATCTGCCTATCAGCTTAACTAGGCAAGGCAAAAATTGTGAATGTCATCCAGCAAACTAGGTCCTGTTTATCATTATATTAGATAATTACAAATTATCATTATATTAGTCGTATGATTATGTTTCATCAATCAAACATGCGCATAATATGAGCAGCGTGTGACAAGTGCTTCTACATCTGTCACTTCGTAGTAATATCTTGGTCACTACATTTCTATTCCAACAGTTTGCACTCCAAGTCAATGTACTAAGAGTAACTATAAAATTGGGCTTTTGCGAAATTTGGGCGGAGGCATGTGTTGCTCTCTTGTAAAGTCGTGTTTCTTCGTTTATTTGCGTCATAAAGTCGATAGCGGATCGTGCGCCCAGACGTCACCACGTTACCATGATACAAGAACGCGTCTGTGCTTTAGGTTACCGAAAGCGAGAAACGTAATCGGTTCCTAGAACCAGTTTTCTGCAAGCCAGTCATTCTTCGAATGAATGTGCCGTTTACTAAGAGTGAACCAACTGTATTGTAAGTTCAATTCGCTTGTCAGTTCGGTGTGATTGACGCAACTTTGCACTTGCGCTAGCCGCTCGGATCTCCACTGCAGAGCTTCCTTTAGATTACGACTTTCGGCTTGATTGCGACTGGTAATGGTACACTGTCTTATGCCACAGCAGCATGCTATTACTTTAGTCACAAACATAGACGTAGTTAGGGGACACATGAGCTATGCCCACGGCCCCCACCCCTCCAAATAAAAAAACTGTTGTGTTATCATGCACATACTGATGAAAGGACTTCAAAAGACCACTGCTCAGGGGCCCCACGCCTATGTCTTGCATTGGGCCCCGCCCGCGCCTGCCGCATCTCCTGCACTTCACAGCAAATCCCTTTCCAGGTCAGCCGTCCCTGTTTTAAATATTTCTGACTGGCCAATAAATGATGCCCTGTAGCAGCAGCAGTTTACGTAGACGTGTTGCATTCTCTTCGAAACACGTTCTCATTGGAGATGTTCTTTGAATGTGTTCGCATGCCTAGTGGTTGAGCGCTTTGTACTGAAAAATATTCGAGTCGCACACAAAATATTTTTTACATTGATTGAAAACTCATCATCTAAAAATTGTGAATTTTATATGCGTCTAACTAGTTTTCAATTAACAAACTTGCGTATTAATACAGATTGTGCGCTGGTTCCAAAACAAAATCACTTCCATAATGATTTCCTTTGCTTCGTGGTGAGAGGGCCTAACTTGGTCCGTTCCTTTAAGTGAAAAACTGCTATTAAGTGAACATGATCTCTCGGGTTATGGCAATGGGTATCATTTCTTTTGGCACTTCACAAAACAACTAGCACTACACGTTACTGAGAAAACACATGAGACTTAAGTGTAGTGTTTATCAATTTTGCACAGTGTAAAAATACCAACCAAATTTAAGTGATATCCACCGTGTTATTTCTAATTAAATCAGCAATATAGAACAGTGAGATGTTTTTCAATCTTAAACGCCTAAGCTGCTCGCCATTCATCATTACCTAACGGGTTCTCTATCGTTCCTTGGAGAGTTTTACTTGATAAGTATTGCAATAAGAGAACATCAAACAGGGGAGGTAAATTACATTGTAAAATCTGACAAGGTTTCAACAAAATCTTAAAAATTACCTGAAGAAATGAAAGGTTCCACATGAATAAGCACAGCAGGCTACCTTATTGAAAAAATACCGTTTACTTTGTGCACTTTACACACAGCACTTTGACAATGTTGTGTTGGGTGCAACATGCTTCCTCGCAGTTTCTGCAACAGTCAACAGACTTGCGGTCGTTTGCTGATGAGCAAATGAACCACTTTCATCTTTTCTGCACTTTGGATTGTTCTGTCTCAATATTTTGTTGCTGCGTATCTTGTTATCCACATTATTGCAAGGAGCGTTTTGTTCCTCTGAAGTGAATAGTAGCCATTGATAGCAACGGTGCATAAAAACTCCTTTCTCAATGAACTACCGCTTGCGTTTTGTCTACGAGCTACTGTCATGTCCACGATCAGATATCCAAATGAAAAGATCGTGGGATAATATTAAGCTGCTGATTATATTTGCATTTTACGTTGATTTTATGAGAAGCAGAAAAGAATAAGGTGGGAACATAACGATAACAACCTCACTGCAGTGAGAGAAGTCATTGGAATTTTTACTCCCTGTGTTGATGCAAAGTGTTTGTGGTTTCTCACTTGATGTTGATAGACCGATCACGCCTTTCTCTGAGCTGCAATATGTTAAACAAGCCAACTCGGTAAGTATGGTTCAAAATTTTGAATGCTTGTTGGTGCATCCGCTTATGCACCTTTAATGCACATTGCCTTACCTCGGTACACAAAAAAGCTTATTTTAATCATGTGCGGTTGATGAACGTACAGAATAAGAAAGGGCTTGTATTTACCATACACGCATTGACTGTTACAAGCAGATAACGTGATTAAAGTTTGGTAAGCAGTGCACGCGCAAGCTGTTTCGGAATTGTTACGATCGTAGACGAAAGGGCAAAAATAATATGCGGAAACCGTGTGTTGATTAAGGGCATGACCACAGACAAATGTTTCCACTTACATCGAGTGTCGTCATTTATCGGCGGTTCAGATGATGGTTTACATCCTTTTTTTGCTTTTTAACAGCGTGACGTTCCCAAGTTTTCCCAGTAATGTTGTGCAAGCGCTTGTGTTTTTCGGTATTTCTGAGGTTCCGCCAGAAATCAGCTTGCAAGAAAGACAAAGCCGTCATGAAATTTGACAGATTTTGTGCAGCAGTTTGTCACGTGCTGCTAGTCCTGCCATGTTTGCAACTGCCAAATAATATTTTTCAGATAGGGCGTCTTTTTTCGTGGTTCATTTGTTCAAAGCACTGGCAGGTCTTTGTCGACGAGCTTCCACGCTTGATCTGAAGCAGGTCTAAGAATTTTCCGCAACTGCTGCAGTAGTTTCAAACTTTGAGAAAAGCACGTCACTGCTTGGATTCACTTTTGCGTTAACCTTGAAGTATGCCAATGCTTATATTCTTTCTGTTTCCTCTGTAATGAAATTGGTGTGGCAACTTTAGTACAATTGTTTTTCCTTGCAGCGTTAAGTAGATGTGATGATATGAATGACAACTACCGAATCTTGACTCAAGCGCATAACGGTCACAGTTTTTGTCAGAGAGGCTAAACAGAAGCTTCCGTTTTCAAGCATGCGGATCCTTCTAGACTAGAGGTGTGCAACCCCATGCAGGGGTATGCAGCCATGCAGCACCGCCGGGCCAAATGCACATAACTAGGTTTTTCCACGGGCCACAACTGAATGTACTTTCAAGTTGTGGGCTTAGACAACTCACTAGCCACCCACGAAAAATTGGCAATACCCCTCAAAAACCATAATGCCGGCTTGTGGGGCAACGGGGATTTGACTAAGCGAATACCAGGTGCTGGCGTGGTCATAAGGAAAAGAAAACAAGAATCTATTCTTTTCCTAATATATTTTTGAGTTTATGGTACAGTGTTTCGCCAACCTAACGTTACTAAACCAAGCGCTTCGTTGCTTTGCGTTCCAATTCGACTTTTCATGAATGACTAGTGTGAAAAAAACATGTTTTACAAACAAATTTTATCAAACTTTTCGCAAAAAAAACGAAAATCATTTTTTGTTTTCGCAAAAACACCAAAGCGAAGCAGTAGTGCAATGTGCCAGCAAACGTTTACACCAAAGCTAGGATTCTGGCAAAAGAACACGAGGATATATATGTGACGATAGCAGAAAAGTATGCGCTTGATTGCGCACATACATTTACTTTGATGAAACACAAAAAAGCAACAGATATTAAGCTAAAATCAAATTCACAAAAACCTTCTCAAGTTTTAAATTGCAAAATTATGCTAACAGCTCACCATACCATGCCAACTAATTAACTGAGAAAAATCACAATAAAACTCGATTTGCCTCAATGCAGGCAAAGCAACACAGCAGCGGTACTGTCAAGCCTACAAACGTTTTGAAGGAGCAATACGGTAAGTTGGTAGTGCTTGCGTGGACACGAGACTTTCATTTTTCACTTGATTATGACAATTGATTACGGAATAAACAATAACGCAAGTACCTCACACCTACCAGCCGCTCAACAAATTACCTTCCTGCTTAGCCTGACAAAAAATGATTGGTTCAGCTCATTTCACACTAGTTGAACTTGTCGGGTTGTCAAGCAAAAAAACTTTATTTTAGCGTTATAAATTTAAGGGAAAGATACAAAATGGAAAATCGTCTCGAGGCCACACTGCATTTAAAACTTGGATCTTTCCGCGGGCCACAAAACTTTAGCTGCCGGGTCACTTTTTGTCTGCGGGCCATGGGGTTGCACACCCCTGTTCTACAGCATTTCAGGAATTCGTCAACAGCACTAAAGGCAGCAGTTGAAGTAGAGATCAACGCATCAAGTAAACCAAATAAAAATAAACGCAACACAGCGACGTGGGCCAACGGTGAAAGCGTTAAGTAGTCCACAGTTAGTTAGAATTTCATGAACACTTGTATAATTTCTCCACCTTTCTTTCCAACCACTCATGGAACCAAATACTGCTTTTGCGAAACACTGCTTAGAATTATGTTTTTGAATAAATACGTTGACACGAGCATAATTACCGAAAACATGATTTTGCCAATCGTAAAAAAACGCCAAAAAGTACACAACGGTAAGCATGATGGCTGATCGAGTTTGTCATATTTTTAATCTTGACAAAACACCCAAACAAATGAAGTAGTTAGCTCGTAACTCAAATACCACCTATTTATATCTGCTTCCTTAGTTCTCATCGAGCTTTCACTGGTCGTGCTTTCAGACGTGCTTGTTGATGGTCGCAGAAACGCGAATGTTTCATTAGCATACTCAACTTCACTGTACTTTGAAAAACATATTAAGCATCCAGTACGAGATGATTGGAAAGCATTAGGAAATTTTGAACTGTATCAAATGATTACGATTTCTGGACATTCAAAACCTTGCAGAATCAATTTGCTGACATTTCCTGTGACGAATTTCTTCCTGTTGGCAAACAAACCTTGCACAAAAGCCGTGCCTGGAGGCAAAGGCACTAAGTGTGTTGAAATTACGCTTACAAATGGAGTAACGTTTGAAATGAGAAAAATGCGATTGAAATTGGTTTTTAATGTCACACCATTGTCATCTTGTTGCTTTGATAAGACATTGAAAGATGTTGAGAAACCTGCATGAATGAGTTACGAAAACCGTCAAGCGTGTCACTGACAACCACAAACTATGACTACATTAAAAATCGTTGGATAATTCAGTGGAGAATAAGATTGCAACAGCTTTACCCAAAGTGTATGAAACGATATCATTTGGTGTTTCAAGTTGAGAAGGGACAATCTGACAGTGCAGGAAATGTTTCTGATTGAACAGCTGACTTCGTGTTGCAGCGCAATAAAGTCATGTTTATTTTCAACTTATTGAAAGTGATTCCAAGTCGACTCCCAAACCTGGGCTGAAGTCAAAATTTTTCAAATTTGAACAGAAAAGAGAAACCATTTGGAAAACTTATAAGTGCATGAAATATGCAGCATTTGCGATGTGGTCGATTTTCCAAAGTGGATTTTATGTTGTGGCATTGTGCACTATACTGCTACCATAAAAATATTTTGCAGGACTTGGTTCCACGTGTCAGTATGAGTGATACTGAATCGCATCAGAGAAGCGAACCATATTTGGTAGAACTTCATCTTCGAGAAAATTGACAGAATTGATACGTCCTGTTTGGCGAATTTGCACAAAGACAACCCTTCAATGGCGCTTGCTCTTGATCGCTCGTTTCACAATTTATCCAAATTAGAAACAAATCAGAGCGATCGTGACGGATGCTTTTGGTTGCCTTTGTTAGACTCGAAAGATCTGACACACATCTTTGAAGGTACGTTGCAGGGTTGCCAGGTAGGCCTTCTGTAGGCACAATTTCAGAAATCTGGCCTCATTTCAAGTTGGTTGGCCTAAAATATTTATATGGCTCTTTGGCCTTTTTTTAGCCTCATCTCAAGTTGCTTGGCCTTAAAAAATTGTTTGGCCGTTTGGCTCTTTTTTGGCCTTTGTGCGCGGAAAACATTTCCTCTGAAAAAGAAAAAATTACTATTCCATTTTTTTTTCGGCAACACATATGCCAAATTTTTGCAATGAACAGTATATCATACCGACATCCGCTTTTTGAATTTCTCATGTTAGTATGATATGAAGGACACGAGACCTGAAATAATTTTTTTGCGTTATCGCTGGAAATACAGTAGGTGTGCACTGTGTGGGCCTATTGTGTTGTAAGCACTAAGCAAGTTCAATGATTGCATACCGGTATGCGTTTCCGCGATAGAAATGCGGCAATGACGTCGAGCAAGTGGAAGGGCTGTTATGATTCTGGTCGTTACTTGTGAGTACAGTAGTGAATGGGAGAGTCTTTCGTGGAGAAAGCTCCTGATGGATCAGTACGCAAGCTGTGGCACCATTGCAACCAACGTGTGCAATATCACAAACCTTAAAATTTCAGATAAGCATCAGAAATGAGCTCCAGTACAAGCCCAAGCAAGTCGTACTCCAAATTTCGATAAAAATTTCTAATGATATTCCTGTAATTTAAATGTTTTTTGTGACAAAGAAATAGCAATGCTACAAACAAAGTTTGGCTTATTTCTGGTCTTAAAACAATCGGTTTGGCCTTTTCTGGCCTCTTTTTATCCCTGTTTCGCTTTTCATTGCAATTTTTATCTGGCAACCCTGGTACGTCCCTGTGACAATGAACTATTTGTAGTGAATGAACCAGAATTGATGAAATGTCTCTGATAAAGTTGACGGGGTATGCTTAAGGAAATGATGTGCACTGTGCTGGTATGTCCCTTTAAGTCAGATGGATGCTTGGCATTTTCTTCACAATGCTATTTTATAGTATAAAATATGTTGTAGTTATGTTCTCGATCCGAATTACAAACAGGGAAAGACGATTGAAAAACCCTCATTGCCGGTTAGATCTGTATGTTAGTATTTCCAGTTCAAGCAAAGTTGAGGGATGTCATATCTTGAAAAACAGAAGTAACAGGAAGAGAAATGATCAATGTGTTCAATTTCCTGTTTCAGCAAAGGCAATGCGCTTTTAAAACATTTTTATTCTTGCATATCGATGTCCGCCACTCTGCTGAACAAATCAACCCTAATTCTGGCAATTCAGACGAAAACAATGTATGTTCACAAAACCTTCTCAGTTAAAAGCATACAAACAAAATCTAAAAAAAAGATGTGATTACAACAAACAATTGACCTCTCCACTAGAAGAATAACATCCTTCACACTTAGTGTAAAGATGGGGTGATGGGGAATAAGTCCGCTAGGGGATCGTCGTGGATAGGCTGGCTGGGATAAAGACCAACAAATATTTTAACCCTCTGCATCTCGCAGAAACAGCGAGATGGTTCCACCTCTCCTATTACCACCTATATCGCTTGACTTTTCAAGTCATTTCATCTCTTTTCCACACAATTGTTGTTGCACTGTTGCTACAAAGATTGTTTAAAAAAGTAGATGCTAGTTGTTGAGTGTGTAACGCAAATAAGTCAATGTTGTGAAAACTGCTTAAATCTGATACTTTTCTATTATCTGTCCCCATCTTACTTTCAATTGCCCTGACTTTGTGATATTACTTTATCAGAATTTCCATTGTGAGCAATAAGGTCTCTTATTTTTCTCGGTGCAACCATTTTTCAAATAAAAGTACCAACAGCATTTCTTCTCTGCTAAACATTTCCAAAGTAAATATTCAGGAGACAATGCAGACTCAGCTCACGTTAATTCCGTCCATCCTAATAATGTGGGTGATGTAAGTAGGTTCGCCCAGACCCAGTTCATGGCTGCAATGCAGTAAATCACTCTTGTGCTGAAAACGCGCTTGTAGGAATAGTTTCTAACGACGAACCAGTATCTGCAAAACAGTTGATAATATGGTGGTTGAAAACAAGTTTACAAGAAAATACTCCTCAATTATAATGATTCCTAACATTCCTGGCGATGAATCATTGGTTCATAAAACGTTCTATGTGATTTGATTGAAATCTTTGGCTGTTGCGTCATTATTTCTGATACGATATTGCAAGACGTCCAAATTTCACTCCCTTCTGAAATGGTTTAGTGTTAAAAATGTCATCGTCCACAATTCTACCTTTAAAAGCGTTTCAAAGCAATTGTCAAATTTAACCTGAAAATTTTGAACCAAGGTTTAAAAACGGTTTAATAAAAAACTGCTCTTGAGGTTACAACAAATAAAAAATGACGTAAAAATTTAGAAAATTTCACAAATTTTGTAATCAGTTTTTGCTTTCTGTCTTGAAAGCTGCATGATATCTTCCGTTACTGATTAGTTCCTTGCAACTGAGGGTAAATTTGTTGGTTTGTACTCCGAGGGAACTGCCAATGTTTTCACAATCAGCTAATTTTTAGCAAAATCTTTTGAACCTATTCTTACAGCTTAAATTTAATCATGACAGAATCTTGCAAATTTTTAAAGCTTCAACTTAGTGTTGAATTCATATTACTTTCGTACGAAAAGCTGTATAACAAAATAACGAGGAAGGTGCTTGTGTAACCTGGTTGTTTTCTTATGACGGAATCACATCTGAAATATTTTCAAAGTTCATTGTTTGAAGCGCGAAGGAAAAACCCAAAAAACATTATTTTGACGTTCACGACAAAATCAAAAAACATACAAGGCTGCTGCGTTGATACTACAACCACCCGTCTTTTTAAAAGATTAAATTAAAAGCAATAAGTTAGGCTAGTACTTCTTCGCCAACAACTTCGGCATGCCGACCATTTGTGCTATTCAGCTCGAGATGCACACGAAGATCCATCTAATGAAGTTATGGAAACGAATGACAAAGCTTCAGGCATTGAAATGAACTTAAAATGATTGTAATGCACAATATAAGCAAATATCCGGTTGAGGTATCATCAAGCAAATATCAAGCTGCAAACAATGCATGAATGTTTTGAATGAGTTCTGCATGTGATGTATTATCAACACCAGTGCCGGATCAACAATAGTAGCAAATTTAGCAATTGCTGCGGTCCCCGCGCTTTTAGGGGTCCCGCGGTCTTCTGTTTTTATTACATTATACAAAGATTTTTTCAGTCTAAGCAGTCCGTATTTTGCTAAATTTGCCATATGTAGTAACCGAAGGTTTGCAATTGAACGCTTTCTGTGTCCAAAAATTCTTGTTTGATTCTTTTTGTATAGTGATGCAACAAAAGACATAAGATTGCGGTCAGCAGTGTTGCCATTTAAGCTGATTGCTGCTAAATCTAGCAGGATTTTCTCACTGGTGGTTGAACAAGTTTCAATCTAGCAGTTAGCTGATTTTCTAGCAGGATTTTACCAAGCGCTTGGCAGGCTTAGCAGGTAACAAATTCCTACCAAAAACCTGCTTCAACAGTTTTAAGATGAAAGCTTCACACCTCCATCAATAAATACACTTCTCTTCTTCATGATGCTTTTAATTGGGTAATACCAGGACAAAGCATAACCAGCTGCCTGCAATTATTTGGAATTTTTATTATGATGCAACAAAGTTGCTTCAAGCAGATAATTGTATAGTAATAACAAGTAAGTAGATGGCTTGGTGAAGCCTAAATGATTTCCGTGTGTGCTTAGTGAACGCGTTAGGTTAATATGTTTTTATGCCACTGCGCGATATTTTCAAATGATTCAGCTACCGCTAGTAAGTAGCAATGTCCGGTAAAAAAACTTCCTGCTAAACCAAAACTGCCAAAAGTTTCGACATATGTGGTTGTAAGATTCAGATTTTAAAAGTTGGCTCAGTGCCTACTGCCTATCCTGCTGATTCAAGAAAAACCTTTTGCAAAGTTTGCAATAATGCAATCATATCGAAACATCGTGAGCTTAAAAGGCACTTTTGGTGGTAAACACACAGATAAGACTAAAGAACTTTTTGCATGCTCCCTAATGTAACACAAAGTTTTACGTTACATAGAACAGTCTTAGAAAGTTGCAGGGCTGAAGCTATGCTCAGATTGTTTATCGCTGAGCATTATTCTAAACATGCAACTGATGCGATCGGAAATCCCGAGCGGCATATGCGCAAAGCTTCGCACTGTGGCAGCAAGCAACAATAGAGTTCGCATGCCATGATCACTCTATTATTGCTTGTTCGCGCCACATATATGTATGGTGTTGTTCTTCACGCACATCCCATTCGTGGTGAATCACACAATCAACGCAACACCACCGGAGAGGTTGCAACACAACCATTTCAAAAAAACTGTCAAGAACTGTGTGTCATACAAAAACGAGGAAAGCTGCAGTTACGTTGTTCAAAATGTTGACTGAAAGAAATTTGTGGGCCGAAAAGTGTGTTGGCCAAGACCGGCATTTTCAGCCCAAGCTGAAAGACCGGAATTTTCAGCCCAAGCTGAAAGACCGGCATTTTCAGCACATGATTGAGAGCGGGTGCAAGATGAAAAATTAAAATAATGTACAACTTATAGGTTTCTTTATCATGTTTAAAAATAAACAGATTTTTCAACAAAGTTCGCTGCTTTCAGCAGATTTTAGATGAATATTTGTGACAAGATTCTTAGCAGAATTTGCAGTTTTTTGTGACACCATTTAGCAGATTTAGGTCGCAACCATCTGGCAACATTAACGGTCAGCACGATACACTCCGACTGTCATGTCACGATGCGACTGTGGAGAGAGGATGCAGAGAGTAAAGCTAGTAACACAGATGCCTCTCCCACACCCTGTATGATGTAGCCGGTAGTGAGATATTTTTTAAATTTGGGGCCCCGCGTTACCTTAATCCGGCACTGATCAACACTACTCTACTCATTATTATTCTAGTTCGAACTTAGCTTAACATGTCTGTCCATTCCACAAGGTCAATGAAATAGATTCAAGTTTCAAGTTTATAGTTCAAAATTTTGAAAAGCTAAACTCTTTTCCACAACTGCGCAAACACAAACATGACTAACAGCGAATTTTGTAAACAAGTGCGGAATAATTTTCGAATTGCTGAATCAGTGGAACAAGAGATTCCCACGTCACCTGTGCGGCAATATGTTAAATTTATTTATTATGAGGTGGGGTTGATGATGGCACTTTTTGACTGCTAGGTCTTGTAGTGCCAGGGTCGGATAAAAAGGAATCTATATACGTATGCCTGACTCTCGCACAAACGTTTCTACAAGCTTTGCAGCAACCGGCTTCGTAGAATTTCCGGGGCTAAAAGTAACACCAATTTGATTGAGAGTGTGTTGCAGACGTTGTCGCGCCTCCGAGTATTTGGGACAGACTTGGATAACGTGTTCTACCATTTCTGGGATTTCACACTGGTCACTGAGCCCGTCAGGATGAAGACCAATGTGTGACAGATGATGGTTTAGTTGACAGTTACCTGTACACAAACGAAAAATGGTAGTAGAGAGGAAATGGATCGGCAGAGAAGACCGCAGCAGGGCAGGAGAGATAGCTTTGTAATCATTTCCTTTTGTGTAGGTCTCGTAGTGAAGGTCCCACGCATAGAAACAGTGTTGGTGTAGAAAAGAAAGCAGATCAGAAAAGTTCAGGCCGGTATTTACATTTTGTAGAAAACACAATTGAGAGGATTGGGTGAAGGTTCGGCAGTGGGGACTTTCGCCAGCTGATCAGCTATCTCGTTTTCTGGGATATTTTTGTGGCCAGGAACCCAAAGGAAACGGACTTCGTAGACCGAAGCTGAAAGCGTCGAACAGAGAAGGGCGATTTTATTTGTGAAAATATGCTTTTTCCAGTTCCAATTAGTGATCGATTGTAAAGAGCTGAGACGTTTATAGGTAACACTTGTTTCCAGTCTTCCCTCAAGATGTTTAAACAGACATTTCCTTCAAGATCAATATTGGGATGATAAACCATTGTTTCACACTTGACTTTAGACGCCTCGTGGAGGTAGTTTCAACCAACCTAAAATGAAAAACCAAGCATTCCACCTCTGTAGTATCCTTCATCACGAATATTGATCAGTTTAAAATTCAACAAATCTTTCGGGTCCGGAAACTGTATAATACAGGTTTTGGGCAACTGCAAGTCATCCAAATCTTTTATTAAACGTAGCTGAGCAGCAGTGACTTCTCTTTTTCCACCGGAGGCAACTTCATCTTTTTTTGCTGTTTCAGTGAAAAAAGTTTTATCATGTTTAAGTATGGGTTCCAAAAAGAACTTTTGACCAAATCAACTGTTTTCTTCCAAAAACCTCAAATGTTTGCATCAAAAGGTGCAGAACCTTAATGTGGACAATTTATGGGTATAGTTTGGTAACATGTTCTTTTAAAAACAGCACCTCAACTACTGTAGGCCTACAACTAAACAAGATGCACAGCCTGCCTTATTCAAATAAAATCTCGGCAATATGTAACGCAACGAGAAGCACGTGCACTTGATATAAGAGCAAAGCAAGGGTTGCATGAGGGACAACCAAAAGGTTACTGTTGTGTGCGCTGATGCGTGTCGATCTTCGCCTAGCAATAATGAGCACATACCTGAAGAGTTCGAATACTTGTGTCTGCCAGTAGAAAATGTTAGACTACGCAATGAAATTGTAAAACACACTGCTTATTCAGCGACCTCAGTAATCCCAAGACTGCGGGTGTTTGAATTAGATATCAGTTACCATCACAGTCAAACTCCATTCGAGCAAGTTGCTCGCTTCTGGAAAGTTTGCAGGCCGGGTCATAAGTAACTTGTGGCTGAAAATCAACTACCCAATGACTGTGATGTACCGTGGATTTGCCGATAACGCTTGTGATGTGGTTGGAGGATATTGAGTTTAGACAGCCGTTCGGGGAAGAACGACGGTCATTGATTGCGCATGCGCACATGTAAATGTAACGAATTAAAGGTCATTCAATGTGTTATTGTACATTGAGGCCAAACTCACAAGAGATTGAAGGGGAGGTTGGGCGGTTTTCCATGTACTATGACCTACATTTAACGTTGTTGTTATTGCTCAAAGATGAAAGCTGAATAAGAAATGGCATTAAATAACTGCAAACCAGCTGTGGAATTTGTGGACTGTAGAGAACGTTGAGACGCATTGGCACGGTCTTCCCAGGCTGAGTCGCTGTGGAAGATTTGTTGGAGCAAGCGATTGGAAAACTAAATGAAAATGAAATAATGGCTGTTGTGTTAATGTGTGCATGGCAGGCATCCTTGGAACCGTATGCAGATCCCTTCGTTATAGAGTATGACCTCAACTGGCGAAACCGTGATGTTGGGTTGTTTGAAGCCACGAAAATATTTTCATCTTCAAATTTATTACAAAGTCGAAGCTTCTGACCCTATCCACAGAATGTAAGTAATTTTTGCAACAAAAAGCGCTAACCTTTCGATTACCTCCTGTCAATACAAATTTGATTAACTCGTGTACACATTTGGAACCAAGCGATACAGCGTTGTTTGTTGCTTAACAATTTCCAGACAAACAACAACGGACGTTTGACAAAAGTGTGAAACTATTCAATGTCAAGATAATAACAAGCAGTTTACAATAAATACCCAAATACCATAAACGTTTCTGGCAGTGTAAGATGTTCACCTGTTAAAAGCAATGCACGCCAAGTTGCTAGCAGAGCAAAGAGCCGAGACTATCGACATATATCCTGAGGCATAACAGGACAACTCGGGAAAGGCATTGGTTGTTTTAATGGCGTTGACGACGGCGGTTGGTGCGATGTAGGCGGTCATCTATGAACAAAATGCAAACCTTGAGTAATTTACAATAATCATCCCAATATCAAACAACTAACTGGATAACCTGTTGTTGGCAAGTCGCGCAAGTTGTGTTTGCTAATGTTAGCGCATGACGGTATCTGGAATTGCAAGAACTCTTAGAACAGAATAAAGCTATGACGCTTTACAGGTTTCAGAAAGAAAAAACAAAGTAAAGCATTGTTTCTGGTTGAATTGTTCAAATGAAATATTCCTTTATGAATTAATTCAAGGCGTAATTGAACAAATAAGAACAATTAGACCAATCTGCCAGACACGTTTAATAAAAAAAAGTTGTATTGAAAGAACTTCCAATAAATGTTTGCTGACTATGACAACAGTTGATTTTTATGAAACGTGTATTATGATTTCACAGACATCACTGTTTGTCGGGTTTTTGTTTATTCGCAACTTGGCAAGACTTCCAAGATTGGTTCTTTTTTTAAATAAGCTCGATCTTGCAATTGATACGAAGCTATTACTGATGTCACAAAAATTTATTTCGCTTGTGCAAAATTCGTGTGTACCTTTTATAACAAACCTACTTCTGTCAAAAAATGCAACATGATATTTTCTACCAGCAGGAGTTAGCTTGCTTGGTAACGTGGCATTCCCACGTGTACAAACAATAAATTCCATTATTTGTTATTGTGAATCAGTTGCGAACTGGGGTGAAGCGGTCAGAGATATGACATTTTCAGTTGATAAGATCAATTAAAAATTCGACAGTCTTTGCAGCTTACGAATAAGTCAGCAACGGCGAGGTTGATGAGAAAAATGTTCCCATATTTATGGGTTCTTCTTCCGTAGATAATGGAACTGATCACGAGTAAATTTCCCAATGTTCCAATTACGGAAATGACAGTAAGGAACAAAGCATCAAACACTCTTCCTGCTCCGTACTTGCCATAATAAGGTCCGAAGTCATCTGAGGTGGTGTTGTTATTCATATTAGGTCACGAATAGGTTTGGATGGAGAAAACTTAATGAGTAAAAATAAAACTTGTTAAATCCATGTAATTTTGAAAAGACGAAAGATGGAAAGTGTTTCCATCGAAATCGAAATCGAGTACAATGAACAACCAACAAATTCGAACATGGTTTCCGTGCATTTCTGATCCGCCGCTCACCAGGTCACGTCAAACAAACAACAATAACTGAAACAGCGTGACGATTTAACAGATGGAAATGGCGTTCTTGCCCTCACTCGAAACATAAAAAAATCGAGTTGCCACAGAAAATCACGGTCTAAGACACTTTATGTATTCTGGTGAGAGTTAACGTTGAAGCAGCGTGGTTGATTTATGAATTCCAAATTCCATCGGCCTGGACTGCAATATTCTAGAAGCAAAGAAACATTTAAACAGGATGGCAAAAAGCTCGCAAAAACGGGTCTCTTTAAAGGAAAAATCAAACGTAACAATGGATCTCATTATTATTATCACAGCTTGTTATTTCTTTTTATTCCTTATTGACTGGGAATGTTTGTTGCAGGCGTATTTGGTCACGTTGAAAATCAGATACAACAAAATTGCGTTTTATTAAATGAATAGCAGAAAGCGTTATACACGTATTTTTCACGTTTTTGCAAACTAACTGTTATCTTTCAACTTTCCCCCAGGCACAAAGTTACCATAGCATCTCGTGGTACAGATAAAAATAGATAGTTTGTCTCACATGCGCGTCATATCATTACCACGTTCCTTCTAAACCAATTAAAATAAATTTTAAGTGTTGGTAAAGTGTCATCTTTCGGTAATAAACTAAGAAGCCATTATTAATGGGATTCATTTGCGTGTGCATTGGTCATTAACAAATATTCACAGTTTCAAAAGATCGCATTTCTTTGAACATGTTTTGATGCAATGTCACGAGATCTAAACTATGTTTCATTCTGTGTCGATTACTTTTCAATAGGTTGTGCATGTCAACTGCCACGAATACCTGCCGAACGATACACATACTGTGAACAGAACTGCCGTGTTGGTGATCATTTGGTGTGAAAGCCAACCGTTTGCTGTCGCAACAATTTTAACATCTGGTGCTAATGTCAATATACCTTCCCTACGTCACCAAATGGAAAAGAGGCAAGAGATTTGCTTGATATAACTTCCTTGCTTTGGCATCGAAAACAAATTCCTGTAGATCTACAAAAACCAATAAGAAACTATTTAGAAAAAGTGCGTCTCTCTAAGCGTAATTTAAAGCTATGCTCCAAACGACCTGCCCGTTACATTTTCAACAGGGATTTCTGATATCTCAAAAACACTTTGCATCGCTGAACTCAAGCTACACACCAAATAGCTTAAAATAAGTGCCACTGCACACTTAGTTTCAGGGAGTTTAGTGCCACTGCACACATCACTTTTATTCACTGCACCGATAGTGAACAACATCCTTTGCGTTTGCATCTATTCATTACTCATGAAAGCTTGCATCTCCTCAATTCAGCGTCTTTTTTGTTTATTCATTTATTAATTGTTAACCTTTCTTAAAAGAATAATTTTGTTTTTATTTTAAGTTATTCTGGTAAATATTTTATGTACTAAACATTTGTTTTGCTTGTTTCATTATTTGATTCAAATAAAAAGCTAATTAATTTAAATATAAGAAAAATTCATCAACTTGGAACACTTGAAAGACTGTAAAATTACACAATATGCATCGTGTTGCACAAAGACACTGTGGGATTGATTAAACTGTTCGCACGATTGTCTGCGTCAGAAAAGGCAGTACCTTGATGCAAAATTTTCGATTTTTCTTGTCACACATTTCCGAATTGCTTGCTGCATATACCGAATACAACAATTTGTTGCGATCAGATATTCATGCCAATGACGCACAAGTTCCTGAATCAATGCCCACTGTAACCTGATGCGATTCGGCAATACTTTAGCTTGCCCGGAACACTATGCGCTATTTCTATCAAAACAAACATCGTTTGACAAAAAAGCACTCAACAAATAAAACACTGAATATATTTGAATGTTCAACATTTCTGTATAGGCCATGTCAAATCTTTCAGAATCAAGAGGCAGATAGAGGTTTCGAATAAAAATTAAGACGTTCGAATGCTCTCATGCTCTGTTCCACGTTATCCCAACAATGTGCACCTCAAATCCTGCTGCCGATTTACCGTAAGTAGCTGGGTGGGCTACAAGCTGGGGTTTCATCAGCAACGGTTGTCCAAATTTTTGTACAAAACGAATATGAATTTCTTCACTTCCATGTAAAGAAGACTACCGCTTAGAAAATACTCCATATGCAAGATAGGTTAGAAACACTCCATATGCAAGATAGGTTAGAAACACCCCATATGCAAGATAGGTTAGAAATACTCCATATGCAAGCTGGGTCATTTTGTTAAAATTATAAATGTTGAAATGGTGTCGGTTCGTATGTTGACTAGACCGTGTCTTTCCCCTCAACTCAGTTGCTGCGCCTTCTCTTTCAGGAAATTTCGCGTTTGAAACTCCAACATCGAATTGATAAATTGAATAGAAATCAGCGTCACTTTGCTGATACCATATCGTCATATGCAGTTGTGCAGATTATGCAGGCAAAGCGTGTAATTAAGCATTTCAGACTACCATGTTGCACAGTGAAGAACGATGTTTAATTTTCGACTGTTAAAAGTGAATGGCCGTGACGTGTTTGAACCTTTACCTTGCAATCGTTCACTATCGCCGATCACGAAACTGGACAGGCAACAAGCACCGTTTTTCAAGTCTTTATAGGTATCAATCGAACCCAGCTCACCAGCTTCAGCGCTCAACACATTGTCTTTGGCCAGTTTGCTAATGTCTGAACACTTCCTGACCATGTGACGTGCTTCTTTACAGGATCCCTTGTTGCCGAGCTTCTAGTTCTTCTATGACTGCCTGATCTGTTAACACCGCCTTCTGTGTATAGGAATTGGGTCACACATGCAGTTTTGTAGAAACGTTTGATAAACGATACTGAACCACGTCCAACTTTAAGCAAAAAAACGCAGTCAAATTCCATTACTTTCTGCGCATTTGCGCCGATCCAATTCATGTTTTATGGCGTAAGCCCAATACATTTTTGATTTGAAATGAAGCATTTAAACGCTTCGTTGTAATTGAGTGACGTTTCCTCTACGTTGAATGTTTACATCATTGGCAATTTTCTAGTAGCTGTGAAAAACTACGTTCTACACTGTACAGCAGTAATGAAACCACACTTTTCGAAATACCTATATTCTACACAAAGTTTTCTGTTCACTTTTCTCAGCATTACTTTGAACTTGCAGTGCTTACGACAAGACGGCTCTGTTTTGACACAAAGAAATATGCTGAAGACTTTTGATTGCATCAAGTGATGTGAAGCCATGTAGATCTTCATACAAATTTCACCTTCTTAATGTGACGTCAAAATTACTGCCTCCACAAACCTCTATTTAACTTATGTGACTGAAGTGATATAGATCGTTTTATTTCACCTTAAGCAGAATTATGGTTTAGTTAACACTCAAACATTTTTATGAATTTTGACGTCAGCGTTATTTGGATAAAACTACAAGCTTTAAACACAGAAAAGACATTCAAGAATTTTTCTGCAAATAAACTACTGAAACGTTTAAATAGATTTAGCTTTTCGCCTAGCCTTCTGCTTTCTCGACAAACAAACTGGTATATTTACGAAGCTGTTCAGTTGGCAGTGTCTTATTTTCCACTGTGCAATGACCTATTTGTGCAAGTGATGTCGGGCAGCCCCGAAATAAGTCATGTACCATTTTGCGGAAGTGACAAATGTCATGGTTTCAATTCGTGTAAAGAAACTATTGTGCGCTTGCTTCGAGGAAATTTTCTCACGCAACGAGGTTTGAACGTTTTGACAACGAACGAAATCACCGATGATAGGATGGGATTGCCGCATCACGCAAAAATATCACCGAAGATGTAATGTACCAAACAGTTTCTTGTATGACCCAGGGCAACGAGGTTATGACGTCTTGACAGCTAACAACATTATTGATAGCAACGTGGAAATGTCGCTTGATGCAAAGGCATTCGCATACATTTCACATCAATCGGTCCTTGTTGACGTTGTTTGAATTTTCACAGAGCTCTTGTGCAGCGTATCGTGCAGTAAGGCCCAATTCAATTTTAATTCACTCCTGATAAAAAACTTTACCGAAAGTCCAAAGCCTAATATCCGTCCGGATGTCATCATGAAAATTTATGTTGAAAGCTTTCTTCCGGAATTGTTTGTGTTGAACTGCTTGAAAACAAAATGTAAGTTTATCAGAAAATCAGCCACAACAATTAAAACAATCGAATACATTTCCTTTGAATGCAAGCGGTTCACATGTTCCTAATAGAGCAAAGCGTAATATTTAAAACTGTCTTTCCACTTAAAAATATAGTATAGGCTGCAAATATACGTTTATCTACAAATATGCACGGCAACGTTCGGCTGTTATGGACTGAGTAATAGATTGCGTAATTTTGTTTTGTTATAGTCAATTTATCACTTTTCTTTCTACTCTCCGTTTTCTCCCGTGCCTTCGCAACGTTGCTGTCGCCAGGGCAACCAAAAGTCAATAAAGTCAAAATTTATCTGCCTTTTCAAACGTCCACAAACCAAATTTCACGCTCATACCATGAGCGAATACAAACTTATTAGGTCAAAAAAAGTCAAAAATTATCAATAGGTCAAAAATTCTTCAAGCACAGTTTTTTCTTTTTATCGACATTTTATTAAAAGCTACAACAACAGATATTGATATGCTTTTGCAAGTTTAGGTGATATGTTGAGATACTTTTTGCAAGTTCTGACATAGTATTGTTGTTTTTCCCGCTACTGGACAGTTGAAAGCACGCCAGGCGTGGTAGTACTTGACATTGAAGTATGACATTGTGGAACCTTCGCAGTGACCTCAGGAGATTTGTTCACACTGGATATCTCTCCTGCGCGTTTGGATTGATTTTCGTCTGCGGTTTGTTACCTCTAGTTTCATTGGGTCTTTCATACTTTTGATTTTGGTTTCATTTCAACAGAAAAAAGATATTTGACCTACCGGTTTGATTTCTGATATAAGCTTTGTATCTGCTTTCAACTGCAAACGCAGGAAATTGATAAATTTGTAAATTATAAAGTCAAAAGTTACAGTTTTTAGGTCAAAACATTCGTTGCTCGAGTTATCATTGTTATCACTAAGACATTTAATCAAGCGCGTTCCGTGAAATCTATTGCTCTCCTGTTGTCGTTGACATAAGCACTGACGAAAGCCTACTGTTAGTTGGCTGAAACGCCGGTGTCGTTTTCAAAAAACGTTTTAGCACAGTTGAACTTATTATAGCTGGTTCTGCAGCATGTTTATTAAAATTTTAAACGGAAGGTGGTTTATGTGCCTCACAAAAACTCCAACGCTGACATACGATCGTACAGTTCTCAATACTTTACAATGGATACTTCAAGTAGAGAAATTTTTCCTAGATGTTATAGTGGACACATTGGTGCTTTAATGTTTTGTGCATTCTTACTGCGTAATTCCCAGTGATATTCCATTCGCGATTCAACGCGATGTACTTGTTTGCGCACAGTTCGACCGTCGACATGTTAGCCTG
>Ga0210059_1000450_pt1 | contig 51872 bp, 34 predicted proteins | sample Ectturendosymbi2_FD_188042 | JGI IMG/M metagenome (GOLD analysis project Ga0210059, IMG submission 188042) | Ecteinascidia turbinata endosymbiont from Florida, USA - Sample 2 (SPAdes) (version 2) | ecosystem: Host-associated > Tunicates > Ascidians > Unclassified | place: Key West, Florida...
CAACTTTTCACCTGTAAGCTTTGCTTGCAATTTTCAGGACTGAGGATGCGTAATTTTACGTGAAATCGATTTCCTATTAAAAATTTGCTGATCGATTCCTTGCTTACACCCATCGTGGAAAGTACATGCAGATAAATAATCTCACAATGCGCGTTTTTCTATTCTGGATTTCGCACTTCGCCACTTAAGTTTTTGGGAAAACTTTGGGATGAGCAAATGGCGCAAGCCAGCAAACTTAACAATAAAATAAATAAACCAAACCATAATCTTAACTGAATTTTCTAAGAATATAGGTCTCTATCTCCACTACCATATTCCTCTCTCAAAGCTTGCATTCTTGGTATTTTGTCAGTTTAACATCGCCTTTGAAAGCTCAAGTACATTACACACCAGACATTAGATATTAATAAATCTGCAAACCACGGCCATAGCAATGGCATCATAATTGAATCTTTCAAAATATTGTTTAAACTTATCCTCAACGCCCACGGCCATGCCCTCTTCCCGAATAAAAATTTCGATACATCCGGTCCATACGTCTGCACTCGACGGTACTTTACAAGTTTCGATACCAAGTGCATCTTTGGACTCACTTGATGAATGTGCACAAATATGCCGGTGGGGGGTACGTATCTCGATCATGCCATCGTGGAGGCCGCTGGCTCGCGCCTCTGACGTCAATCATGATTAACGCAAGATTAATACGCCCGCGAAATATTTTCATGCGTTGATTTTCTGCAGTAAAAGTGGGACACGACTCGGAAAATGTTCTTTGCGACATTGGCAACAGTGAGATATGAAGAAAGACTTGATAATTTCAACAAAGCATTGTCTGTTGAAAAGGCAGTAAAACGTATCTCCCTTGTCAGTCGCTATGTCGTCTGCTGCGTTTTTTAAACGCACACGCCAAGAGACGTTTTTAAACTGATTATACTGAAGTAAAAGTGTTTAAAATGTTTACCGCCCCCGGTGGACCTTGATCGTTGGATTTGAACCAGTCGTAAAGTCCTTTGCCGTAGTATGGTCCCCAGCAGACCAAGAAGGACAACGTGACCAGAAACCTCATCAAGATCGTTTTCCGTTTTGCGCGTTTGATTGACGTAGTGCTGACGCTGTTTCGTCGTCCCATTAATTCTGGAGATAAAAGAAACAATTGAAAAAAGAGAAATATCATAGGTCAGTTTTCCTTGCAACATAAAACATTCAACTTGAGAAAATACACAGCCCGATAAACGGCAACCACAGCCATATGCGGTTAATCGTACTGCTATGAGAGAACCTGAAAAAAACGACGTTTGTTTAACCAGCGAGGCAGTCACGTCTCCAGTGGGGTTTTGTATAACTCGCTTTCTTTTTGAAAGCGCGGGCAGCTTTCAGAAAAAGTAGCTTCCATCGTAAGACCTTAGACTTTCTACAACAGATGAAGGGGAAGTGGCAACTGGTAAATTGCTCCGTCAATGAATCTGTTTGTTGTTACAAAGATACCTTCAAACCACACATCAATGAGCACGACATATCGGCATTCTTTACGATAATTGTCGACTAAGTAGAGTGCACAGCACAGCACAGATCAAGATTTCCTTTCATTGCTTAGTGTGGCGAATAACGAGTTTATCTGGATTGCATTGCTTGAAAATATTGACAGAACGCTCATTATTTAACACTGACCTCAAAACAACGCAAACACTCTGATTAACTGTCTTCTTACGAAGATCGATAATATAATCTATAAAACTGACAGTTGGACAATGTCACAAATGATTACCATGGTGATTCCTAATTGAAGCGATTTCGTAAACTTTTGCCATCTCAATTCTTGGTTGTTGAGCCATCTTGAAATTCGCAATCAAAACGTTTTTTTACAATTATTTTGGCATTCCGCGTCCGTGACGTAATAATTTCCGTTTGGTTTATCGCTAATCGGGAATGCCCGTGCTTTGCTAAGATCATTCTCGAATTTTCAATTCCGTTTATTCCTTCATTACGTAAACTGTTTACGTAATTGACGCGACATATGATTTGGGTCCGAAAAAAAAATATACAAATGGGGGTCTATGGCCGAATAAGTTTGGGAAAACCTGATTTGACGCTTTATGTCCAAATGTTTTAGTTGCATTTCCGGAAAAAGAAATATTTGAAAATTCTGCTATTTAAGCTAATCGATGATTGCATGAGGAAGAAAAAATGCCTTCAACTGCCTCAGGTAAAAGACAAGAAATCGAACGGTAAGGAAAATTAGTCTTCCGAAATATTTACGAAGATCGTTGATAATATGTAAATTAAGTGACAGCTCGTCTCCTCTGCTTCGACATTTCAAGATGCAAATAGACAATATTCACGAAGTTGCTGTCTTGTCCGCAGACAGGGTGTTTACGATTTCAACTAAAAAAAAATTCACAGAAACCAAAGAAAGAAATCGTGCGGCGCGAATCGGCGCCGACATCGCTGACGTTAGTCAAGCGTATCCAAACAAAGATCTAGTCAAGCGTGTCCAAACAAGATCTGGTGTTGCGTTTTTCTTTCAACTCACCTCTATCTCTTTCTTTCATGTTCTGTATCTCACAGATGATAAGCGAGTAGCTGATCATGCTACAGGTGAATGGTAGGAGGAAACTAATAAACATCGTGAACATATAATAGGAAGCTCGGGCGGGTTTGTGCGTTACCACAAGAAAGTCGACGCATTGATGAAGGAATATGCCTTCGCACGTGGGTACTTCGATTAAGGAAAAAAGTACGCCCTGAAAATGACAAAACTATGTTAGTTCATTTTGTTTTAACAGTGAGGTGCAAGTAACAACGCCCAGTAAAAGCAAACTTATCAAACGAAACCGAATTGGAAATCTTTGCAAGGAAAATTGTTGTTTTGCAAACGTCCGACGTGGTCTTGTTTAAATCGTTGGTTTTCGAATTATTTTTTTATTTGTAAATTTGAAAAATCCTTTTTCGACCAAACAGGTAACTTGTGCGAGCAACATTTGCTTGTCAAACAAGTTCTCCAAAATCGTGCTTAGTTGTAAGAACAGGCGAACTTACAGCTGGCAAGCAGCAGATGAAGCTTGTGGCCCAGGCCATCGCGACCAAGATGACTCCGCGCCTGCGCTGGCCGTTGTTTGTGAGGGGCGACAAAATCCCCGTCACCCTGTCCACACCAATCACCTGCGCACAAAAAAGAGGATGCTTTTAACTGTTTCCAATCAAAAAGGATTATGCTGACGAGGAAAATACACGATTTCCAGCGAAATTTCCGGAAACCTGAAACACATCTGACGTTTGACCGCGTTCGCCGCCGCTGAAATTTCAGAGTTTCGGTCAAAATGGGGGATTCCCCGATCGCGGCAATATTCCCAGAGATAATCGGTTGTTCGAGAGTCAAAACAGAAATGTTACGTCATGAATGACGGCTGGTAGCTGACAATCGATCGATTGTGTCGTAACAGATTAGGTGCGATTGAAAATGCAGTCTGTCTGGCTCGCAACCATTCAAGTCGCACTCTGCTGAGAGACACATGCACGAGTTTCTTAGAAATGTACGTGGTGTGATGCCAGAAACCTTTTACGTCACAGCAGTGCTGCAGTGACGTCAGCCGACTTTTCTCAGACGGAAATTTTTACCGACTGTTTGGTTGGCTCAGACTCAATATTTTCAGCATCGACAAAACGGCAAGGAACAACTTTTCTTGCCACCGGATATCAACAAGTACATCCTCTTCTAACCACTAGCTCTTGTTTCGTAGCTCAAGCTTTAAAGTATTATGCGTTGCTTACCGTATTTATTCGAGCGTAAGCCGCCCTTGATTGTAACTTGCAAGCCACACGCTGTTAAAAATTAATGTAAGCCGCACTTGAGCATAGGTTACCTCAGCTTCTAAGACATTTTCACGTATAAGCAAGATTCGCGCTTAATTGGCAACCCTTGTAATGATGCTTGCACCATCGCAACTGGTTCTGTTCATCATAACTCCACCTGTGGCGAGTGTGCACGTGATGTTGAAGAGAAGAAAGATAATGCCAAGAGAGTTTGTTTGACAAAACGTAGCCAGAGAAACCTTTGCGTAATCTAGACATTTCGATAAGCTAAAGAAAAAAAAATGTAAGCCGCACGAAATGATGAAAAAAAATTTTGTGAGCCGCGGCTTACAATCGAATAATACGTTAAGTCATGGTTCACTTTTGAGCTGAAACAAAACGTTTGCTTCGCTCAGGTTGATTGCCGCCTGTGGTGCAGCGACCACTGCGGAGGAACAACAACTTTCATTTGCTAATAAATCGATATACGCCGTATCACATTTGCAAACAACGACCAACCAAGCATCATTTTATCGCTTGATTGCTATTTTTGTGTGCATTCTATCGCACAGTAAACAAAAGAAAACCGCACTTTTTTCTTCAGTTTTCCGAACGAATTTAAACGAACATGTTCCGGAAAACAACTCGTTGACTGTTTTTCCGCGAATCCCATCTGCTTCTGTTGTTCTTAGAATGTCTCGTTTCCTTGAAACTTGTCCAAGGCCACAACCACTCTTTATTTTATTGCATAAGATGCGTCGATCGTTATAAATGAATGTCATTATTTGAAAGAAAAGAAAGGATAAAATGTTGCTTATACTTAAAACTAAAACTTTTTCCCCGATTATTTAATTTCTTTCCTTTGAAAGTTTTCTTATCCGCACGAATTCAAAGTTACAGCCTTTCCAAACTGTAGTTTCAATTTGGACTCGATCGCAAAATCCCTGTTGACGTCAAACAAAATCAATGAGGTTCCTGGAACCATTTAGTGAAACCAGTGAAGCAGCAAAAACGTGATTGAAGCAAATATTGGAAAATGCTGTGGAACTGGTTTCAAGAAAAAGGTTCTCGAATGAAAAGAAACAGATGCCGACACTCGTTGATCAACATATTCGAATATTATTAAAAGAATGCTATTCTCAAAAATTTTTTCACATCTGCGATTGACCCGGCTTGCATCGTTATGACCGAACAGTCTGGTATGATTATGATTAAACAATCATGCATCAATGTGATTAAACCAGTGGTTCTCAAACGTTATGATTAAACAATCTTGTATCATTATGATGAAACAGGCTTGCAACATTATGATGAAACAACCTCAAACGCTTTTGCAGGAATGTGTGCTGTTCCCACATGTGGTAGAATGCAGCAGAAATGAGCATTGAACTGAACTTGCGTTGAACTGGATCCGGAATATAACAATTTTTTGGATTTGGATTGGATCTGGACTGTAAAACGCTTCACAAACTTAGGATCAGGACCGGATTTGAACCGAGTTAATGAAAGGGAATTGCGGCATATTTTGTAGTTGAAAAGCTGTACTTTGTTAAGATTTTGTGGACTTCGTTTGGACTTGGACCTTACATTCAAAAGTGTTTTGTTGATTATGATTGAACTTGGAGTGAGTATTATAAATTCAGGACTGGATCTGGATTCCGAACTTCACCGACGAAGGGTGAAATCACGAGGTCGTCGGCAACAAAAATTCTTGTTCGACACGAGGGGGTATAAAAAAAGAACAGGATGTAATTGCAGGGGTTTAAACTAAGAAGACAAGGCCACGTCATGCAAAACACAGTACTTCATTCCGGTTTAGGTCTTGGGTTTTTACACAAAGATCCAACTAGTCTTTTGCCTTCAAACCAAATGTTTCGTCTTGCGTTCAAAAGTCTGCAGCGGCTCATTGTTTAGTAAATACGTCGTTTCTGCGAACGTGGAGTACACATCCTTGGTGAAAATGCTTGAAAGATGAAAAATAAGTGCTGAAACAGGACACGGTCTACTGCGTCGTGGCTATTTCCACAGCTGGTAAGCAACACGACTTGTAGGGCCTCAAATTGGAAAGAATGCAACTAAGCCAGTTCATGTATGAATAACGTTACTCTCCTGTGAGACCGCTGAAAAAAAGCGCAAGTCAGAAATGGCTGCGTTGCACCTGGCTGTGGGCGATGAGAGGGACTCACGCAGAGCAGTTTTGTTACTGGACAGTGTCTCTTCTCTAGTGCCTGATTATTGTTCGCTGGAGGTTCGCTGAAAGGTCATCAAAACATACCATGCCCTAAATGGTTTGCTTTGTGACAAAACAAATACTAACAGCACGCTTCAACGAGAAGCGCCCTTGGCAAAAATACCCGGATGTCTTGGAATAATATTTTGCGCACAGCTTTTTATGCCAGCTTCGCCGATAGAAAGATCTTAAGTTACAGGTCATGTGTATGTGCCTTGTTGGATGATAGCGCTTCGCATGCAACTGAATTATTTAAAAGAAAAATGGGATAGCGCTGAAAACGTCTACTTGGGAGTTTAGTTACGCGATCAAAGTGAAAAATGGTGAAAGCTCGAAAAACAAAGTGGGTGCCTCCGCGCAAGTGCAGGTAAACCTCAAACTTTTTGAAGTTCATGCATTTAAATAAATAATCTCCGTTCTTGCCTATAGCATTGTCCGAAACAATGAAAAGACCTTTCTTTTTTGGTCGCAAATCACTCATGCAGAACCAGCATCGCCAGCGGCGAAGCGGTGGGCTCGAGAGCATTTGCTTGGATGGACCTTATATCGTGTTTTTTATTTTCTCTTGCAGCTATTGTCATCATATTGGACAAAGCCACGTGGCTTCACAGTCAGCCTTACATTCTTTTCGCCAACAACATTTTTTATGAAAAAATACCACAGGATAAAAAAACTGTTGCCATTCATGAGCTATGGCTCAAACATCGGGATTTTCTCAGTAGACAACAGAGAGAAAGATTTTGACAACCTAATTTTTTAGACATGCGTTTTTTTGGCTTCAAATGCGTTGCTTTCGTTTTCCATTTAAGCAGATGTTCACAACGGTTTTCGTATAAACCGAACGCAGAAACTTTAACTAAGTTCGCAACTGATTATTAGACAGAGTTTCTGGGATCGAGTACAGAGTGCGCAAAGCTTGAATGAGGAGCTTAATGGAGTCCGGGATTCTGAATGAAGTCTAAGATCTACTAAAAGTCGAAAACAATTTGACAGAAATTGCTGTTAGTTTAGTCCGTGTTACATCCAAGCACGGCGCAAATGCTCCGGAAAAGGCGTTTGCGAACGCAGAAGAACATCTTAAATTGACAAACGAGACGAGAAAATACTTGCTTGACGTCCTTGTTGTTTCTCGTAATGGTTGGACGTCACAGCACGTAAAACAGATTTATAAGAGCATAGGCGACAAAAGAACAGACAAATTTTTTGAGGTGCGAAGGATTTTTGCCTGAATTTCCCCAAACTTGCCCGAAAAGTGTTTGTGTGACTTTTGCCTACATATTTTCTCCCACAAAGATCATAAAGACCTTTTTTGGTGTAACCTCCAAAAAAGTTATTCATGTGTTTTTCTGCAAACGTTGGGCGCCATTTTTTTAAATAAAACAACATTGGGGGTCATTTTTGCCCGGATTTTGAAGGATTTTGCCCGGATCTTGAACAAATCAAAACTTTTGGGGATGCGCTTGCACCTTGCACCCCCGCCTCCCACACCACAGCATAAGAGAAAGCGCGTTCGACACTGATGAACGCTGCGGTAATCGCCCCGCACTGTAACTTGCGTGTCGCGATAGTTGGTAAAACTTTGAAGGCGCATATTATGGAGGACATGGCCGAGGCCTGACTTGATTTCAGAAAGCCGCACCGCGTGACAGGAACAGTCACAGGAGGAAAGTAGATTGAACAGTTTCAACTTTCCGGGAACAAACTGAAAAAGCAAAACTCAACTCACCGCCACCATGAACGAACTCGAGTACATTCCAAATTGCTTCATCATTTGACAAAGGCGACACATGAACTCACCGGCGAGCCACTGCATCGTTGTGTTCCACACGGCGTCTGTAAAATGCAATAGGTTGTGGTGATTCGATTCCCAATGTAAGCATTGCAAGACTTGTGCAATAGTTTCTTTTCTGGCAGGCATTGTTTTTCAATTTAAAAAATATTAAAAATACGCCACGAGACGAAACGACAAGCGCGTGCACAGTTACGGGAAGCTACAGATAATCAACCTGGTTGTACTATGAAGTGAGACCTAACTTAAGTCAGTTCTTGCAAATGTCGAAACGTGTTTCAACATCCGCAAGTAGGTAGATTCAGATAACCCTTACGTAATATTGAAGCCAGTAAGTTGGGCGACCTCACCTGACGGCATAACGAAGACAGTGTAGACCAGGTCGCTCAGGGCCAGATGGAACATGATGAAGTGGTTTGCTCTGCTGCTGCGTTTGCGAAGACACCAGACCACAAACACATTCCCGGTCAGACTGAACAGGAACAGAGACCACGTGACCAGAACTCGCACCAAGTGCAGCGTTTTGAACTGGAACCACATCTGAAAGAAATACATTGTACGCTTTTTACATTTTTTGCTTCTAATTCTGGTGATTTCCCTAACGTTCTGTAAAATGCGGTAGCAAAACCAACCTTTCAACAAATTGTTTCGTTTTTTTTGTGTTTTTCACCAAAGTTTCATGGAACAGAAAATGACACAACTGCTTCATTCAAAACAGAAGCAGTGACTTTAGATACATAATTAGCTTTGAAACAAATATTTCCAAGTGTGCATACAGCATTTTTGAGAAACACACACAAGAAACTGCTATGAACATCCAGGTGAAAAATGTTTGACATCTAATGTTGTTGTTTTAAGTTTTTTGAGTGATCTGTTCCTGTCTGTGAAATAAAATCGAGTTTTCCTGTCTGGATATTAACTTCTTAACAAAAAAAAGTTCTGCTCCAATCTTTTTCTTCCAAAGATCTGAAACATCATTGAATGACCGGTAACTTAACAAACCAAATCGGTCTGGATTTGACTTGATTCGAGTCTTAATTCATATCAGGTAGAGCCGTATTTGAAACAATTCCATCGCTTCTGCAAAATTTCCAGGTCCATACGTTATGCTGACTAGCCAAGCATGTGCAGAGATGATAAACATTTTGGAAAACCTGTTGTTTCAACCAGGACGGATCCTGGAAGGGAGAGATTGGGCGACCCCCCTAAAACCTACGAAAATTACTTCATTCACCGTGATTTTGTACAATTCGGAAAATAGTAACCGCGATATCAGGCAATTTTGCCGTTTAGTGCTTTATCACAGCGGTTTTGTGAAATGTACTTCATCTCTCTTCAGTAGTGAGCCCGTCATGAGACGTTACTACCAAATATTACTGAAATCGGCCCCCCCCCTAAACTTACTGGCTGGATCCGCCCTTGGTTTCAACTCAGCAAACTAAATGACGTCGGAGAGAAAAACTTTGCATAAATGGTTATTTTGTTTGATAAATATTTGCAAAGCATCATCAAAAAAGCGAAGGCACCGAGGAAGCTTGAATTTACGGTAAAATTGCGAATGAAAATTTATAGAGAACTGCATACGGCCAAAAAGATACATGTGGCGATAAAGAATCGGGTCGGTAGGTAGTTCGACATATCCGAGAAGAGAGGCGTTTGCTGGCGGGTATGAGCAGGTTTATCCGCTCTGCGACATTGTATCCTACTATCATAAGTTACCTGATTAACGAGCATCTTAAAATTAAGCAATTGTGAGTTGATAATCGCACTTATTTCGCAAACAACAGTCTTGCCAATTCACAGAGGAACCAAATTTCTTTTGTATTCGGACAACGTTTTTGCTGCGACATGAAAAGGCATCCTTTTAACAATTTTTGTCATACATTTTTTTCACTTTTCACTGTTTTTTTTCCTCGTTTTGCGTTAATCAAATCTTCCCTTTTTCCGCAGGCTCAACGACACCATGGCTCAACTTCACCGACTCACCTTCACTAGGTCGTCATAGTGGTCGCACATTGTTACGTTTGTAGCCATCGTTACGTTGGGCGCTAGCGATGTCGAGTCGCTTGCGAGATAGTCGCTCGTGACGTTCATATTCAATCTTTAAAATTCGATCAAAATCGAAACGGAACAGGTTGAATCGTTGCCAAAACTAACTAAGCACTGGCTTCGCCAAACCGAAACATACTACCCTATAGCAAATCTGTTCTGAAAGAAAAACCAATTACTTATAAACAGGGAAAACTCTGCGTTTGCAAGAGCATTTTAGTGCTGTCGGTGATCGCAACACTGTTAACTCATTTGAGTGGTGTCGGAAAACTGGCAAGAATTAAACAATTGAAAACGTTGGCAATTTCTTACTGCGATCAAAACCGTCAGTAGCGAAGTCACGCTTTATTTCCGGGACATAGGGTCAATTTTGCTTTTTATGCGCAGTCAATAAAAACTTGGTTTTCCACAAAAAGTAAATGTATTTAAACAGCAGATGCTCCATCACTGCTGCGTCACCTGCTTCATCACCTGTGGTGCATCAGGCATCAAACAGTAAGCACCGCACTCGCAACCACAAGACATGTTTTGTAGCATTCGGAAGAGAAGCGAAGTTCATTCTGTTCGCATTTTCACAAAAACTGTTCGCAAAAGCACCTGTGTTTTCACATCTTCCCCAAACAGCAATGAAATGCCATTTTCTTTTTAAATTGCAAAAGAGGCAGCGTTTGCTCTTCTCCCCTCTTGACTCCATGACTGAATATCACGGTCATACACTAAAGAAAGTTGAAAAACAATCAGGACTTCCTTATTTGGAGCATTACATGACATGAAAAGTAAAATGACTGCGATACTATCACAAATTTTGGTTTTCCTGAGAGCAAAGTGTTAATGAAGCAAAACGTCATGAATTCAAGTTCTTTGAATTGGAGTTCTTTCCAAACAAAAAAGTTGCGAATTTCGACCTTAAAAAATGAAACAAAACAACTGTCTAAACAAACAATCGCTCACAACAAGGCGCTTATCAGCGCAAGACTCATTTCTCTGACGAGTTAATCAGACCTCTGCAATTAACTCATCAATCGCAGTGAAGGTGGAAGGCCGCGTGACCACGGTAGCCAGCCTCTCCTGGGACCGGACTGGTGTGAAAGATCAAAGCTACCTGACGTCAGAGGATCAGGGCTAAACACAGAGTGGGCGTGAGTTTCCATACGTAGTATAAACTCAGGCTAGATTGCCATACTTGAAAGCTGCTTCGAGTTTGCGGTCATTGCACGTGTCTGGATCGAATCGAACAAGACCGATGCAACTGTTCTGCAGTTGCTCTTTATTTATCTATTTCCTCGGCCAGCGTCCAACGCATCTAGCATCGCAAAAAATCGTTTTTAAACACATTTGCCTTCGGGGCGCCAGCTGCTGAAACGCAGCACTCTGTTTCTGTCGAAAATACGATTGTTACGAACGTGAAGGGCCTGTCAGGGCCTGCACGGCGGAGTGTTCCCGAGATGCCGTCGTGTCTGTTGCTGCCTGCTCTCGCGAACAACGTGACGGAACGCCCGCTTTGACGAGCGTCATGGGTTTGCTGGTTCTTGCTTCGTTGGGGGGGTCGGAGATCACTGCGCTCCTGCCCCGCACAAACACGCAGGTCGTTTTTCTTCACCCAAGGTTGCTTCAATGAAGACATTAAATGTAGCGAAATTTCATACCACCAGCTGTTCTGGAAAATGTCCAAGACAAATTTTCGGATAGTCTCGCAATTGCCCACTGCGTCATGGATGCGAGAAACAAGGTTTGAGGCAGAACGAGGCACCTTTCAACACAACGTTCGTATGAAAACGGTGTCAATTCCAATGTAAGCTTCGTTTCATGCTCACGCTGATGAAGGCTTTGACAAAACTGGACATTTCAGGCTTTTAACTATCACCAACAAAGAAGAGTGGGGACTGGTGTCGATTCGCTGAAACAGCTTCCTCATGAAATCGATGTTTATCTTCGGAAGTGCTTCCTGCAAAAGTCTCTCGCATTGGTCTCCCACGCATTGCTCTTGGAAGGTGGTGACATTTTATAGGAAATAAATTCCGAATTTCTTTACACACCTGAAATCTGCTTGTCTGTTTTCTGAGCTCAGCTGTCGGGCGCTATCCATGCTGCCGCCTCCACTTCGCGAAGTGCCCTGCATCGTTAACACGATAACAAACTCGATCAAATATTTTTACTTTGTTAGCTGCCAACCTTTTCATTTCGAGCCTGTCGGGCAGACAGGGGTGCTATCGCTGCGTTGACTGATCGCGACATCATATTACTGCGTCGTCGCCTTGCTACAAAGGTGACTGTGCTGCGCTAAACTGCATGATTGTCCGATTTACATCAGCTTAGTTGCGTAACACAGCTCGAATAGCTGAGAGAGCTTTGCACCAAGGTGACCTAGTCATGTCCTTGCAAAAGTGGCGACAGGATGGTGTTAGGCGTGTGACACTGGTACGACCCGTAAATGGTTCAGCCCACAGGGCTGTGTTCATTTGTGTGATTGTATGGTTTCTCGATAGTTCATTGCAAACAGCAGCGTTAGTGACTTGCAGCGCAGCAGCTACGTACTCGCAAAATGTTAACTCCACTAAGAAGTGGCTCTTCCTGACGTTCTTTCGGATTTATTTCGTAAAAATTGCATGACGCAAACAATGCAACGCTAACGTTTCCATTGCTTTTCGTTTATTCGCTTTTCAAAAAATCATTTTTCAAATTAGAATTGCATATTAGGTACACTTTCATGATCACCTTGTTTCACGTTTTGTGTTTGAAGTTCTGTTTTTTTGTTCGACTCGAACGCTTCATCGTGAAATGTTTTGAACACTGCAGGTCACGTATAGTACTGTGGTCGCACAGCACGAAGTGCACGCGACGCGAACGGGAGGGGGTGATATGGGGGAGGGTAATATCAGATCAAACAAAAACCCGGGTCAGTCCCGAGTCAATGAACAATGTTGAAAAAATGTTGTAACATCCGCACGAGAATAATTTAAAATCGGAGGCAATACTAATAAGCCAGTTGTTAATCCTTAATTTTTCATTAATATGTTGACAAACTGCCTTCATCTGCGTCACGCTATAGTTAAGGCAAGGACAGTAACCAGCTGTACCCTCGCCTTGCTTACCAGAAGTTGTCACTGTATGTGTTATTGTTTATACGAATATTTGAAAAATTAGCGGACCGGAAATTTAGCACTGTGTGTGTTTTTTTTATCAACTCTTCAACCGCTGCCTTTTCTTTCGCTTGCATGTGTATGTTCGGTTCAGTTTCTTTTATACTCTGTCTTTGAATTCCTTTCGAAGTGTCACGTGTAATCTGCAGCGTTAAAGTCCGCTTACTTGCGCCGTGGACCACGCGGCTACTTTCGCAGTGAATGCTGCACTGGTGGCGAGTCAATAGCAACAATGCTCATGAAAGGCTGACTGGAACCCATCCATCAACGCGGCGCACCAGGCTGGATAGGCCGTAAGTGCCGATTTTGAAGTCTGCCGTATTGATTGGAATTATCACCGATTGTTTATCGACATTATTTGAAAATCTAGAAACATTATTTGGCATTTCTAAATATTTGCAAGGGCCAGCAAAACTTTCCAATAGATGAATCTGATGACATTACAAACCATAGCATGTACAACGTACGTAAGGTATTATGTCGTCACAGTAGAATGTGGTATAAAATATTATGCAATTGCTGAAGCCACCTACCATCAACACAAAACTTTGGTTAAAGATTCGAGCAAGTAAAAATCCAAAGATAAACAGTTGTATGCCAGTGTATGCCGACACATACAAACATAAAGACATAACAAATAAGATCATGAAGAAACACCGCAATTGTCTATAAGACCATGATGAAATGCCACATTTGGCCATATGGACATCGGGGTCATTTGATACTCCACAATTGATTTCTTATTCCCAATGAAAGCCGCGTTGAGAAGTCCTTACGTGGAACGCTTTGTCATTTCTGTTTGGATATTCTTTCGCTCTAGCCAACTTTGCGTCTGCTCGAAAACACTTCTTGTGTTACGAAAAGTTTGAGATATCGCGCGTGCTTGTCACAGGTTTTATGAACAGTTTGATTTATCGCGAGTGATTTCCGTTGTATGTGCAACCAGGCAAAAGCTAGGCAACGAACACAGGATTTTGACAAAGGACTGTGCAGATCATATCAGAAAAAGGGCAGAAAAGCTGAGGAAAGCTTTACGTTTTACTAAGATAATCATGCACACAAAAACTCTAAGTCTACGCAAACGCGTGACACAAAAACACGCATGATTAACGGCCGCTGTTTACCGATTTCACACGTTTAGCCAATTTGTTCGCACGGTCATCAACGCACTGCTCACGCCCTGCTTGATAACTCCACACAACAGACATGTACTTGAACTGGCTGCGGAGCGTCTTAAAGATGCTCATCATATCAAGGGGATTAGTCTGCCTCAATTAGGCTTGGCAAAGCGTCAGTCCGGCAATCAGACCCTAAGCGCACTCTCCTTTCATTCGTCCGCCGAAACTAATTGAAAAATCGATGTTTCAGTTCTGTAGACAAAGCACTTGTTGGCGGTGCGTCATGAAGACTAACAATAGACTTGCACTACACTCTAAAGATCCAAATCATCAAAAGAAAGATCAAAGTCGAGCTTTGCAAATGTCAACGCCGGACATATACTTCTGTGTGAAAGCAAGCTTTGTTTATTTATTGTTGCGTCAGTCTTCGGCACCTTTGCGACCTCAAAAGAAGCAACGGAAGGGTTCATTGTTGCTGCTTCTACTGTGACATCACAACCTTGAAAACAACAAAGGCTGTTGGCGGAAGATGGGTCCAGAGGTCATTGCGTTCGTCTACGCACGATGCGCGCTTATATAGATATATTTTCATCAGACAACCATGGAAAAGACAAGTAGTTTGCGGAGGCACATTGCCGATATAATCTCTGTGATTATGACAAAACAGTCGCAAATCCACGCGGGTTTGCTGGAAACAGACAGAGAAGCAACGATTGCGTCAACGTGCTAGGCCAGCAAGTCAACAAGTTCATTTAAAACGAACGTAGGAAAAGGCTAGAGATAAATTCCCTGTCACTCACAATAATATTCGCCGTAAAAAGACGTAAAACTGTTTCTAGTAAGGCTCAGGTACCGCCTTTGTTGCGTCAGCGTCATAATGCGGCCCTGTTTTTTTCAAGCCCTCATTTCGCTCTCGGAGCAAATTGAGTTTGAGATCGCAGGTGTGTGATGGCTTATTTGCGCAATACAAAGACTACAAATCGATTTCTTCTCAACCGAAGTTTGAGCTTCAATGCATATAAAACGTACATCATCGCTATTTAGTTTTAAAACAGTACAAAAAATATACGATTTACATTTAAGGCTACGGCTTATGCTGGAGACAAGAGCACGATGCACAGCATTTGTAGCACGCCAGAGTTATCAGAGAGGAGAGAAATTTTTGCAATGGGCTTGAAATTATAAGTTTACATCACTATCAGGTGAGATTCAGCAAGCTGGTGCGTCAGAGACAGCTGGAAAAAATGTTAGTCCTTGTTTTACTTTGGTTAGTGATTACAAGAGGTTAGATACAAGATCGTATTTCATTATGCCTTGTAAAACGTTGTGTTTTGTCTGTTTTTATCGACCTGCGTTCTGCAGAGTGTGTGTGTTTATAGTATGGACTTCGTTTTTGGTCATAAACAAATAACTTAAAAAATTATCACTAACTTCCACACGGAGCTCAAACCTCAGGAAAATGTCAGCCACGACATGAATTCTCCAGCATTTACAGTAAATCCACAACCATAGCCGTCGGAAAGGGAGGGGAAGAAGGGGTCTTGGTCTCTCCCTGCATTTTGAAATTTGACACTTTCCCATCAAATTTTTAGCAAAAAAGGTTGTTTACTTAGTTTCGAGCGGGGCAATGAAATTTCACGATTTTTGCCCACTTTACGAAAATCCTTGGCTTCACCTGGAAAATTTTACTATTTCCCCCCTTGGCACACAACCTTTGATTAACCATGGACAATTGGTGAATCACAGTGCTTTGATCAGGTTCAACGAAATGATGCAATAGATTCCTTAAGCATTTTTGGTGATTTGCGCTGAAATATTTCTTTGACTTACATATCAAAAGCTTGATCACCCTGAAAATTTTTGGTGCAACTTTTGGAATTGAGGGGGGGCAATTGCCCCCATTGCCCCCCCATGGCTACGCGTCTGAGCAGCGCTACATGAAAACGAAACTTTGTCGATGTTCGCTGTGTTGGGGCGACTTTTGTTTCGCTTCGCTGCTTAAATCAAATCTTTTTCCCTCGTTGTGAAAAGCTGAATGCAATTGCAGTTGGCAAAGGTGACATTAACACAAGCGAATTTAAAAAACTCTTGCCTTCTGCATGTACCCACACTTCAAGAAAACTGCAATGAAGAATGAAAACGACCAGACGGAAAGCTCGCGCCTTCCAGCGCTCCACGACCTCGGCGGAAGTAGCTCTGCCAGTTTGACGCTGCTAAGTTCCTTGGACCAGAAAGGTCAACAAAAGAGTGGCTGAAAAGATTGCCGAAAATGCATGGAACCTTATGAATCTGTCGTGAACCACAGGAGAACCGCCCTCGATGCAGTTCGAGGCAAATAGAATGGTGCTAACCTTCAACATCTCATGGACATTGACTTCAGTCTAATTCGTATGGACGCTATTCTTTAATGCTGAGCTGAAGACAATTTTTCCCATCTCTTATAAGTGTGTGATGAGTAGATGTGTCGCAACAACATGAATTATTTGTTTTTTCAGACTTATTTACATTTAACTCATTTAATAACGAAACCCATTATTCATGCACCCTCCTCCCTATTGAATTAACTTTTGTTCTTTAAACTTTCCGTAACCTGTTGGAAAATCTGAAAGCTCTGACTAATTGATATGACTGCCGCCCTTGTCTATCCACCTTATGCAAGGTTTACTCGATATCCTGTTGGCAATCTACGCAACTATGGTACTTCATGTCCTTTGAGTAACTGCGTTACGACTCATGGTATGTACTGTACTTTTCAAGAATTGCGTTTTGACATTTATCATGCATTTCCACTGACCACATCCTCATTGCAACGTCGTGGATGCTACAAGGCTTTCCGCTTCCTAACCTGCATTACCATTCATTTCCCCCACCTATATGCATGACTCACTTCTTCATCTGTATATTACTCATACCTTCATATAATGCTTGCCGTCCATCTTCGTCGTTGTTGTTGTGTGTGACAGATTTCTACTGTTTCCTCTTTTTCTATTGCATTTAACTTTACGTTAAAAACACAAGCATCAAAAAATGTTAATATATAATAGCCACAAATGAATGGCATTTGAAATACGAACGATAGAATAACCACAAATGATTGATGATGAGAGAATGACGTTATAGTGAAGAACCAAGGTGAACCAGGAAACCAGAAGAGACAAATGGACAACGGCAGGAAAACCATAAAAACTAACATGGAAAAAGTGTCAAAAAGTGAAAATAATAGATTCGCAAAAAAGCAAGCAATATATTCAAAAATCAAAAATATCAAATGAAAGGAGACCATGGCAAACATGAACGAAATAATCCCATCAATTGAACATCATATATTACAGAAACATAAATGTTAAATAATTCACATTGTATTCATTAACACAGCACAGATGATGGTGGGCAAGAAATGGGTGAGTTGACGTTTGTACAGGTGAGCAGGTGAAGCATGCACATAGGTGAGAGAAGTGAGCAACAAAAAGGGTTATGAGGAAGAGAGCAATGCAGTAAATTCGGCTTCAAATCAAAAGCGTGGCCAGAGCAAACTTTACGTTTATTGTTCAATTGTGGTGGGGGTTTTTATTTGTACGTTATTTCGACGTACTTTGGGTGTGGAAATTTGTCTCTTATTTTTTGAGTTTTGTCTCTTTTTGAGTTTTGAATTGTCTCTTAATTTTGAAATATTATATTTTTGAGTTATTCATACTTTGTTGTGCCAATCCTGCATAGGAAATTAATACTACTTAGATTAGATAATGAGTATTTAAAGAAATAATATGTATCGACATAGGCACGTTTTTTCTTGACGTAAGTGTCGTCATACGTGACGCAAGATGACTCGTCATACGTGACGCAAGAGTCGAAGCGAGATTGATCTTGACAACAAATGTGTGATAAATAACTCGTAAAATTTTATAAACAAGCGGCATCTGGGTCGAGAACAATGGCTGAGAACTTTAATGAGCTTTCAAAACTATATTCGTTTTTTTGTCGTGACACACATGCGTGTAAAGCTGCTGGATGTCTGGTGTGCAGTAGTTTAAAGCAGGAGTCTCCAAACTACGACCCGCGGGCCAAATCCGGCCCACGAAGCCATTTCATTCGGTCGCAAAGACATTTTGCCAACGATGAAAAAATAATATATTTACGAAAAATTTGTTCATTTGGTATAAAATAACATATCCCGAGACAATCATGTTACGTAAGATGTCGTAAGACATATCCCGAGACAATCACGTTACGAATTGTTGTGTAATATCTTATGTGGCCCTCGGATAAAAATGTTTGGATACCCTGGTTTGAAGCATAGAATTGTCAATTAGTCGATGCTGTACTTTCACTTGATCTCAGCCGCTAATGACAATGAAGAAAAAATAATTCGCACGCATTTGACCTTTGACCTGGCGACGCAAAGATGAGTCATAGTTTCCGACGTCGATAATGACCGGAAAAGTGCCGTCCTCTCCAAATCGCACACATAGATGAGAAATAGTGTAAAAAATAAATGCAGGTGATTCACACAAGAACGCTGCTCTACTTCCTCACACTGCAACATTAATGAGCGCCGGTTAGCGTGTGGAAGAAAACTGAAATAGGAACACAGAGGTTCCATGAATGGTGGCCTGACTGTCCCATATTCTGACTTACCTTCAAGCCCCAACGTCCCTACGATGAGTCTACAAAGTTATAACAATCTAAACAACCATCACAAACAATTGCAAGAGGAACAATTTTTGGTACTAGTGTTGCATCATTATTTCAATTAGTTCGTTTTTGACAGACGCAACGACGAAACAAGATTTTTCTTACTTGCAGTTCCTGGTGGCTCATCAAACAGCCTCTAACAATGCATTTTCCCTTTTTCTGGGTAGATCGTCAATCATTGGCTTGCTATTGTCCAACAACTTACATATTTATGTGCAAATGTGAAACAGACGAGTGTGTTTAACTAGCTTATAGGGAGAAAGGCATGCGCCCGACATATTTCAAGCAAAACGTTTTCCTGTTGTAAACTACAGCTCTTTCGCTTTACACCTTCGTAATATCCGTGCCATCAATCAGAATGGGCATAGCGATTTTTGGGAGCAGCCAACAATCTGAAGCTATCGTAAATAGCTGGAGGAAACTGCTGTAAAATGCGAAACTGTTCCTTGCTTTCCTGATAACTTATGGCTAGCTTTGCTCGCAGAACTAATTAAAAATTTTCACCATTTCTTCATTCATGAAGCTGACAGATTTTCAGCGCTAGAGCCTGGGCAACTGATCAAAAAAGTTCCCCCATGGTTTAACGATAATACTTCGACGCTCTCTAAAAACCAGCTTACTTTGTTGCATTCCGTCGGAAGCGGTTGATCAGAAATGGTCGAACTTGGCCATGAGCGACAACTGAAGAGAGCGGCGATACGCCGACCCTTTTTTCCATTGTCTGCCTCGCGAATCCATTATTGAAATCGGCGGAACGTGCTGTTTCGCAGCGGACCGAGTACCGCCCAACAGAAGGTAGTAAATTTGACACGAGGCTGCAAAGCTTTACACCCTTTTGGCTTTTGTTCTTTCTAGTACAAAAGCATGACTAGCTGCACCTTTATTTAATACCGTGCTTCCCAATGATTTTTCGGTACATGCTCCAGACAATTTTAAATAAAACGACGTGACCTACTATCGTGTTAGTCTCGGTGCGTTGTTTTGGTTTTGCGGTTGCTAAAAAGCGGAACGCAGATTATTCTAAATGAGCAAATTGTTGCAAATTCGCTGGAATGACCTTTCAACTTCCACTAGTAGCGCCACCTCATTTAGCCAACTGCTTTTTGTTCCTGTTAAATGTGACCCACAGGTTTGACACAGCTGCTCTAACGAAAGTAAAACAAAACCATGTGGGATGAAAGTCAAAGATGCGCGTAGAGCGAAGAATGACTTTTTCATTTGTTACTTTGCGTCATTTTATACTTGTTTAATTTATTATTACCTTTTTTCAGAACAAAAATACTATTTTTTCATTTATTGCGCTACTGCTACGACATCTTACAGCCTGGCAGTGGATAATTTTTCATGACACAAGCTATTGTGGTAGCAGTAAAGTCGTGGCACAACTGGTGTGGGCGGGAAGCAAAATTGATTTTATAGAAGCGGTGACATTTGCTTTATCTTGCTGCTGTAAATGCTCGCAAAACGCTTTGGTTCGGTAAAGATGTAACGTGGTGTTACATCCTCATCTCATGACTACGTGTTAGTGGCAACGCGTGCTTTGATTAAACAGGTATCCGGTTCAATTTCAGATCTTCAAGTGCCAGGAACGGTCTCAAAATGAGGTAAACATCAAGAGAACCGCACGTCCTCCCAGTCTAGGCTTGGATCCTGAAATAGATTTCGAAATCATAAAAGCATTTTTTCCGTGAAGATTGACAGCTTCTTTTAAAGCGGTCTGTCTCTTCCGGATAGATTTTCCGTATTAGGCGACTTTTCAATTCTCAGACAAACCGCGAAGATACTACGAAACCTCCAACATTGCACTTTTAACTTTCTCGTGCTTGCAGATCCCTTCACAAGAGATGAGCAACTGACTTGTTGCATTATCTGTGCTCGCATGGTGCGCCGGGGCGAGTTTTTATCGTTCGCCGAGCGACAAGTGGCCGCTCGTGATCTGTTTCCTAAACATACATCACCTTCAACTGTTGGCCTGGTGGCGAAGAATCGCTGGAAGCGGGAGCATTCGAAGGTGGAAAACGTCTTCTAGGTAATCGGTCGTCGGGATGATGCGGCCGAATAAACCAAACGTAGCCGTCAACGTAGGTGAAGATCTTTCGGCCTAGAACGCTGGAGTCAACATGTTTCGGCACGAAATACCACCTGACCGTCTTTTCAACAACGACTTGCATTCCAAAACGTTTCGCAGCTTCAAACGCCGTTGCGAACCGAATGCTACACTTGTACTTCCCGGTGGAAGTACTTTTTTTAGCTAAAGCTGGTCGCAAATGAAGTTTATTAATTGCGCGTCGAGAGAAAGGTAAAAACTAGGCGACACTGATGGTTTCCGAGAACAGTAAACAAAGAGGATCACTGCTGTAAATATTTTCAGCTCAACTGCCTGAATGTGCGACTGGGCGTGTCACGTTCTGAGAGTTGTTAATTAATCGTCAACAATTCCGTTAAAGACTTCAAATGTTTTGATTGGTCTGAATCCGCATTTGTTGCGTCACATGACATGTTGACTCATGTACGACAAAATGCATATTATGACACAACAACAGGGGCGTTGTACAATTGCTTCGAACAGTTTGCACTTACACAACTACTCTAAAGCAGGGGTGAGCAATTAGCGGCCCGCGGGCCACATGTGGCCCACCATAGCGTTTTCAGTGGCCCGCGGAAGCATTCAGGAAAAATTGTCAAAATCTAAATTGTTAAAATTTTTGTTAGTTTACAATGATTTCCGCCCTTTATAAAGTGTGTTTACACAAGAACAGTTATCAAAAAAACATTTCTGTATACCATTACTCAGCTGTTTTATTGATTTTTCGATCAAATTAGACGGTATACGGCCCTCCGCTGAACGCGGCCTTCTGAGAGTGGCCCCCAAGCAAAATTAATTGCCCATCCCTTGTCTAATGGAAACCTATTGACTTCGTACGAGCAGCAACTTGTGACTTTGTTGCCAGAAAAATTTTATTGAATAGATACTTTTACAATTCTCTGGGTGTAAAAGTATTACGGGTCGAAAATGATAAATAGAGTTGTTTGTTCAAATTTCTTTTCGCAATTGACCTTTTCGCAGAAGCAGCTGCGGTTTTCAACACGTTTTTTAACTTCTCGTGACATTACCTTCCAACCGTAAAACAACACATATTATCGCGATCAAAGTCCACTGCCCTGCATTCTCTTCGACCGCATAAGATGCTTATCAGCAATGGTGGGAAACAAACTTTCCGAGAGGTAAGTTCGTCGGATAAGTTCCGCTTCATATCTCCGATCAATGCATGTACAGCAGCGCGGACTGGGAGATATTTCCAGCTGTGCGTTACGAAACACTTTTCCTGCATTCGCATCCTGCTCAGGGCGGCTAATGCTGACTTAACACGGATCGAGTTTCGTAGGAGAGAAATCGAGATTTTTTTCAATATGGTAAAGCAGCTTTTTGACTTTAAGTAAGATCAAAAAACGTTTTAAGCCTCTTCGGTACGAAGCAAAATCATGATAAGCAGAAAACTGGTTGTATGATCACTGCGTGTCGGATGCTTTCGCACTTGAAAAAGCAGAAAGCAGAAGTGCAAGCGGCTCTTGGCCCCGTGTCTTGCAGCATCCAACGTTGGCCGGAATCGGCCAATTGTGGCCCCACCCAAAAGCATCTGATTGTGAAGCAACGATATGCAGTAATAGAAAATCTTGGAAAACTCCAAAACAAATTTATTTTTGTTCTATTTCATTTGACTACAGTCACTGCACATCTTTCCGGGTCAGGTAAATTTGAAAAAAACAGAAAAACAGTTGGTTGTCGTTCACCAGAAGGTGAACAGGAAGAGACAAATTATTTAGAACGAAAAACAAGCTTTTCACGTAGAACTTCGCTGCAGCCATAAAACACCTAAGAAGTTCGAAAGTCAGAAAACTCGAATGAAGATGTTAAAAAATGCAGTTTGGCCGAGGAAACGATGAACGTCTATTCTGAGGACAACCTACTGCGTTTCTCTCTTGTAAAAATCACTTAGGTCTGTTTGTTTTAGCTACATTTCTTGATTACGTCGTTGTAGCACCACCACAGAGGCTTTTAGGAAAATGATTCCAAAGCAATCGACACAAAACGGAACACCTCCTGATTTGTTTTAGAAGTTTCATGTTGTTAGAATGAGCCGAGAAGAAAAATCTTAAAAACCAGCGTTTCGGTTTTAAATCATTATTAGTTCTTCGTCTCGCAGTCCAAACCTTTTCTTTATGGTTCTGTTCGGCTGTAGTGTTCCGCTTGTGACGCCACAAGGACATTACAAGCAGGCGTTGGAGCGGGAGGTGGATCGAACTCTGACAGCGACTATATTTGGTACAAGATTTAAATAAGGATTAGTTTTAGCAATGAAAGGAAAATTAATTTTATTTTTTGCTTGATTTCGTTATCGAAACATTCGATAAAAATATACTTGACATCCATCAGTTCTAATCTAAACGTATTCAGCAGGTCAAGCCAGGAATTAGCAAACCGGTTTTGTTTTGTTACTAAACAAACGGCACCACGCGCATCAACCCGCGCCAGCCCGTTACCTAACTGCGAAAATAAACTCTAAAGGCAGATGATTAAAGCGGGAAGCTGCGAGAACACGCTATTGTGACATCAAGAAGCAACGCACGTGAACGTGTGTTATTTCAGCTTTGCTTGACATCTGCTCTGCTGAGCCCTGTCAAAGCTCACACCTTGCCACTCTCGACGGACTTCGCACGCACTGTCAAACTTTCTCACTCAGCAAACATCATCCAGGAACGTACATGAAGCCTGTCTCAGCGCCTGTCAGATCACTTTGGCGAACACTGGTCGAGATACAGTTCTGGAAGTTGTTGTCTGAGAATTTTTAGGTCATTAAGTAACAACGTCAAATGTTAAAATAGAGCACATGTCTAATTCTGCAGCATTAATCATATAGTATAACCAAGATACAAAAAATCTTGGATGGCAAGATTCAAATCTACTCAACAACGAAACATTGTCAAATTATGGAAAATATTTTTTGCGTCCTGGCCATAATTTTTAGCTTTGTACACTCTGGCTCTGCACGTAACGCCACATTAGAAAAATACTTTGCGTAATTTCATCAATTTCATAGTAATCTATTCCGCGTTTGAAAATTTTTGTATGGCAAACGCGGAGGAGCACTGTTGTGAACCCTTTCAGATCAACTGCGGTCGTCTTATCTTGTTTCACAACTTTCATGAGGCCTTGAAACCAGCTGTGTGACCGGAAACTAAGCCTAGACCAGTGGTTCTCAAAGTGGTCGATATCGACCCCCAGGGTCAATTGGACCATCCAAGGGGTGGATAAGTAGTCACGGGGTCGAATGGGGGTCACTGATTGGCCAGGGGGGCAATGAATAACTGCTGGGGTCTACTGGAGCAATGAAGCCTCCAATTCAAAATTATTGTTAATCGGGCAAGAAATGCAAACGGCGTTTTTCAACAAATCAAAGAAATTTAAGAGGGCTGATCAAAGCTCAGCTACAGTAGTTTGAAAGTACAGTACATTCGATTCGAAAAGTTTTTCATTAAATCATCCATTGTGATGACATTATGAAAACTGTTCTGTTTGTTACGTCACAAACAATATTGTAGTGCATGTGTCGCAGTAAGTGTTGGACTAGGCCACGGGGTCTACAGAAAATTGTATACTTTAATTGGGGGTCAACGTGCAGAAAAGTTTGAGAACCACTGGCCTAGACGGAAGTGACGTTGGCACGACCAACTGTAAAGCCACTGACTTGATGACGACGTGACGCTAAGACGTGAAACTGGCCTGTTTTTCTGCAACCTGGCCAGCAGCCAAGTGGAAGGAGAGCGGCGGCGAAGTAAAAATGGCTGCCTTTCGTTCAATGTTCAACCAACGAGTTGGACACTTGCACACATTCTGGAAAGTGTGTCGTTATTTCGCGAAACAGCTTTGTGGTGATTTCAAATATTTAAGGCGTCAGCAACGCTTCGCGCCCCGTCGCCAAAGACTAACTTGCGTGAAAACGAGGTATGTAGACCCAGTTCTCTGTTCGCTAACGTCACAGACGGGACTTAAACGTTCTTGCAAATACAGCGAGTTCGTGTTCGGCGAGTTTTGCAACAGAATTTGATCAGCGAGCGATCGCCGGTGTTTGTTGTGACCTTTTCGATGTGGTTCACGTACAAGCAACTTGTTTCAAAGACGTGAAACCTGTCGTCGTACGTGAAATTACTCCTTTTTTGCAGAAGACGAAACGTTTCTACTGGCACGAATCTGCTGCAGCGCATCGCATTCGATCGGAATCATATCAGTCATTGTCAAAAACGTCAGTGGTGACGTTTGAATGACTAACGTTCGCCAATGTCCTTTCATGGCGTTTTTGGCCCTGGCCATTCACGTCCTGATGGCCTGCGTTACACGTAGGCAAAGTGCGGTATTCGACGTTTTTGAAAATCTAGCCAATAAAAATTTTTGTGTTGTAAACACGTGATGCAGCAGATAGGCCAAGCGAATCTTTTATCTCGCCTACAGACCGCCTAACGATGTTGACTCTCACACAGTTAAACAAGGACTGAAGGCAAAGGTTTGGCTGAAAACGATGTCAATCCAAAGAATGTTATTCACCAAACATTCAGGTGCTGGAAACGCTGTGCTTGGTACCAAACGTTTTTGGATCGCCGAATCGTAGCTCGTTAGCGGTATTGGCGAAAATCAAGTTGGGAAAAAAATATTTGAAAAAAAATAAACGCTTCTGTACTCGGAACGGAATTCTGGGGTAACATCAACACAATCTTTAGGTTTTAACCGCACAGAACAAACGATGTAAGGTAATTTTCATGTACCTACTTCAACCGACACAGATAAATTTCACGGTCTTGTCAAAAATTTAGCGTGAAACCGCAGTGAGATACCAGCAGTGCAGTGTTTCAAAATGATCATCGGAAGGGGGGGCGTTTTACGGAAATTACCTGTCGAACGTTGCGACGCACAAAAAAATCGCTTGTATTTTCAGTGCATAAATTTTTTTTCTGACGCAGAAAATACTACCGGAATTTGAGCTTGTCGAAAACCGCCAGGCATTACGCATCTTATCGCAAGCATCATCACGGGTTTGAGCAATCTAACTCTCATTGACACCGAGTTGAGGCGGTGGCACAGACGACAGGTGTGCGACTTGCTTTGTAAATAGCAATCAAATTACAGAGTATATTGACTTTAAACCATGACATTAGCGTCATCTTATACAACTGAACAAAGCCACAGTGCCACGCCAAGTCAAGAAAGTAATTTTGCAGGAACTGGCGTAAAAAAACTCTCTGATATTTCTATTTCTATACAAAAGGCAGTCAACAACTTTCTGACTGAGACAAAACGATCAACTCCACATGGTGAAAAAGCAAAAAATTTTAAGCACCCTTGTTACTTCAGATATGGGTTTACAGGGACGTCAAGCAAAACCATCACCCTGAAACTAATTTTGCTAGCTTCAATCAACCATATCGAACATGAAAATCAGAAGCATTCAAATCGAACATAAAATAGAAATATTTTGAAACGAACGTAAAATGTACTTTTTTAAATCGAACATAAAAATGGTACTTTTTACTACATATATTTGCGCAATCTGCTTCGAATCAACCAGTCATATATGACAGTGCTGTCGCACTTCTCAAAATGTTTCCGTGTGCTGGACGGCACCCATCTGTTTGCGCCGACCAGAAATATAATCCAGTCTACCAGCTGCGGACGCGGGTGTTCAACCTACTGCACCACTCAGCCAGTTTTAGTGACGTTTACCTCAAAGCGTGATCTTTCGTTTTATTTTTGTGGAAAATACCTGAATTTAATTAATTATTTTTTACACTGGAAGGCAATCTTAATGGATGCCTTTTTAAATCACAGTTCGACTTTTTGCAAGAAAGTGTGATGACAAAATCTCTGAAGGATTATCTTGGAAGTGTGACGTAACTGGATCTTTCGGTTGCAAGGTTTAGGAAATTAGCTTTGCTTCAAGACATGACATTTTGTACGTATGAAAAAAAACGTACGTGTGTGGAAAGAGTTTCTTTTTTTGCAGAACGCTAACTTTTACTCACGGACTGATATTTTCGGGGGTTAGGTGGTAAAAATGATTATTACTTGTTGTTGTACCTAACAACTAAATACTTTTTTGAAAATTTCGGGGGGGCAACTGCCCGGTTCCACCACCCTGGTTGCGGGCCAGACTTTGATCACGTATTGCAAAAGTTTTCATACTTATATTTGAAGACGTAACAAAGCCATGATCAACTTTGAACTTCCGTGCGCGCTTCCAAAAACGTTCAACATGATTTTAAAACAGATCCATTCCCAGATTTTCACTTCCAAGCAAGTGATGAAGTCACACACGGTAAAAAAGCACAGACCCCTTTACAAACGTTTATAAGTTTGCCAAGGCCAATCTTTTGCTTATCACATTTGAATAAAAAACGTTACTTTCCTGTCTGAGCGGCTGACACTCAAGGGCAAGTCCACATAAATCCGACAGTTACATATTTGGGAACTAGAAATAAAAATAGACGGCAGCTTATTAACTACTTCCAAACGGTTTCCAAACGTTCTAGGTCCATTCGATATTTATGGATTTTACCAACAGGATATTTGTTGAAGCGGAAGTAACCGGGCCAGATATACGAAGACTGTAGCAAAAAAATAGCACGTTATGTCCGAACTGCGTTAAACTGCTTGAAGTGCATTTGCTGCTCGACCTCTATTTGACCTCTGCTCGACCGGCATTTGGCAGCCCCGAGTTGCTTGTGAACACGATTTATGACCACCCGTAACATCAAGTGTTTTGGGAGAGGCAGTGATGAGCCTAGAAAAACAAATTTCTGAGGACGACTTGGATAAAATCTCCTGTTTCGTTCCGTCACAAACAAGCCCTTAACAAGGTCGTCAACGTTGGTCGCACGAAAATTCGCAATTAGTATCTCCAAGAAGAAAATTCTGGCTTGGGAAGTGCTGTGACTGGGCAAAAATGTACGAAAGACCTTTCATGCCTCGTTATATCTTGAGCTGTCGAGAAGACCTTCTGAATGAACGGGCCATCAAACCGTCCAAGCACTAAAATGTATTCAGAGATTTCTATTATCTATTTTCTTCGACAGATAGTATCGGATAAGTACAAATTCGTAAATGTAATGGATTTTTTTCGGTCGAGGATAAAGTCAAACGACAAAGCTGTTTTGCGCGTCACAAAACTATTTACGACCCGAAGCGTTGCATCGTATATTTGCCACATTTTGCAAAACTACTCTCTCGATGTTATGATAACGAAAGCCGTAATTTAAATGTTCTCGCACGTCCAAAAAACAGGATGTTTTCGGTTGCAGTAACCAGTTCGAAGTGACACATTTCATCTGTGGTGTGACAAATTCAGAGATGTTTCTGTAATTCCGCCAAAGAGGAACGTAACAGGAGATTTTCTCCAAGTCGTCTCCAGAAATTTGTTTTTCTAGGCTCATCGCTGCCCCTTACAAAAGAAAGGTATTTTGGTCAAAGGCATTTTAAGGTATTTTGGACGTTCAGTCCAGATCATGCTTTGCCGGATATAGACGGTCAGGACTATGTCCAAATACCACTTTCACAACTGCTATCTGAGTTCCAACAACTGCTGAGCGATTTTAATCCTCCGTATTTATAAGGGTGTTGTTGTCTTGAATTTACAGTTTAGGTTTCCGATGTAAAAGGTTATCTCATGCCGGCCACAATACAAGTTTTTGTTCTGAAAGTTTTGAGAAATATTTTATCAAGTTTTTGCAAATCCATGGCGAAGAGGATAATTCGCATTGAGGTTATTCAAACATTGCTTTCTACGTGAACCAAGCTCCGGCGGGCCATTTTAAACCAATACTGTATGACGTGACAGTGACTTGTGACTGGTATACCAAGCAGCACCAATATTGTACAAGAAGACTGTCGTCCTTATCGGCACAAAACGTTTTGTCCATTAAATTTTTACGTTGTATGTTGGAACGTTTTGCAAATTTTTAATTGCTGTGGTGTAGTGCCTTTCGCCTCTGCCAATGTCTTTGAAAGAAACTGTTTTTCAGTCCCTAATCAAGTTCATATTAGAAAATATGCCAGCACATTTTAAGCTGGAAAAGCTTCACCAATTGCGAAGGTTATACTGTATCATTAAATTTTATATTTTAAATTGTGGGTATAGCAAGTGCTCGTTTGCCAAAATTAACCAAACAACTTTTTGAAATAAACTTTTTTTTCGTTTTTGAAACAGCAGCTGACACCTCTGGAAGAGGAATCTTTCAGTTCCACCCGTCAGTAGCACTATGTCATTAGGAACGATTTCTTTTCAGGATTTCGTTTTCAGAAAAGAGCTTTTTCATTTTTATTTGCCGAGCATTCAAATATGCAACTGTCAATTATTTCATCAGATATACAGATGTTACCAAACACAAGAAATGCGGATTTTTAAAATTTTGCGCCTGAACACAGTCAAAGCCAATAACGTCCAAAGCTACACGACCCGACCAAGAAAATAAAATCAGGTTTTTCTTTTTGTCGCTTTTTTTCAGGCTTCAATCTCTGAACACTAAACTGCAAGAGGCAGTCTTTAAATAAACCGCGCTAAACGGAAAAACAGCCTCACTGTGAAGGTTGTGGCGCAAGAAGCTAACTCATAAGAATTCTCACAACCAGTGTAAGATTTTACAAAACGAATACATCGGCAAGTCTCGTAATGGGAGGCTTCAATTCTCCATCACGAAGCCACCGCATCTGACAAGCCTGCTGCAATCAGATAAGCTTTCAGAGACCTTGCGCTAAAAAAACAATAAGCAAATCGCTCGTAAACCTTATTGACCTACTTTTTCCACGCAAAACCACTGAAGCATGTTTTGCAAGGATCGTGCCACCGCTATTTCTGCGCAAGACCGACGGCTCTGATGTCAACAGATGTGTTGACCATCACGTCGTGCACCGGCGAAGAGCAGATTTGTCGCGAGCTTTAATATTCTTCTCAAAAAACTGATCTGGCTTTGATTGACCACAGCGGCGACACGTCTCGCATCTTGTAGCGTAACTGACCGAAGCTGCGGACACAAAGCGCCCTGGCCAAAACAGACTATCCGGTTTCGTGTGCGAGAATAGATCGAGCGAAAGTGGGGGAGGCTATTTCGTCGATCGCCGAACCATTGTGACAGAGAAGCAGCTCGATTAGCTCCGATGATTTTATACAACAACAACGTTCCTTCCATTGTCGGGTCTTACGTTGACAGGGGATGATGGATCGCCGTAGACTGAAACACGGCAACAAGATATCGCTCAAAAAAGTTCAACAACAACCTCCCCAGCGTTCGCAGGATGAGTACATTCTGCAAATTCGTTTCGAATCAAGTTCAGATACACGTCAAACTCCAGTAACACCAGCATTGGCATTGGAAGATGAAAGTACCTGCTCAGTGCGCGACCGTTTATGTTTTGTCGAAGATAAATGGTTGTGAATTTCTCGGTCGCCTCGAATTTTGCCGCCACCCGCCCTACGGTATGGCAGCGCTTTTGCTGTTCATGTGATTGTATAGCTTTCCACATGATTCTAGAGCTGCGCTTTCTATTTTCATATGACTTTTATAAATATTTGCAAATATTGCGTGAAACATGACTTCAAGTGGTCGTGGCAACGCTAAGACATTGTAAGTTGTTACGAATTGACATTTGCTTCAATACAGGGACGAACGTTTTGAAGACTTAGAGACAGCGCAGTCAATACTTTTGTTTGGGAGGGGCCAGTCAATGATGTCGTCAATCACTGATGTCTTTCTAACAGTTTAAAACTGATACAAAACACACCAGAAAACATCTTAGAAAGTTTGTTTCGGAAGGGGCATGGCCTCTTCGGCCTCATTCTGGCTGCGCCACTGCTGAGAGAGCTTTCAAATGAAGATTCTGGCGTGCATGCTTGCATGCTGCGAAAGATGAAGCGAATGCTACAACTATTTCGTTTTCTCCCCGTCACTGTGCTTTGACACAAGTACGAATGACACAAGTACGAACTTGCATGCGCTCAACAGCATTCGACCGACACCAACCTGCCTTCTGACATTCTCAAGAACAAAATCAGCTTCGCAAACTTGCTCGAGATTTTTCATTTCGCCTGATTTTATTCACCGATGTCGGTTATTGGTGACGTCGACTGATTGCGGAGCAACGAACGTAACAGCGGCTCAGCGCTAAGTGCGCAAACAGAATACAAGCAACGCGTCGCTGATGACGAAATAGATTTCCGTTAAGAATGCTCTATCTGTCCGATTCCTTGCCAAGTGACCGTTGAGCTCCCAAGTGCGTCCACCAAGCATCAGCTACGTCCAGCGCGTGTTACGCTTGATTGACCTTGTCCTCGACTGACCCGGTCAAATGCGGTCAGTTGGGTTTTGCAACATCAGCAGATTTGTCGGTGTTTTGGTGAAGCTTGAAAGGGCAAAAAATTTTGAAGGACGTCCTTCGGACAAGAGGTTGTTCAGATGACCAGATGATGAGTAGATCCGCGGTGTGGGTTGCCAGTGCTTTTCAACGTCTTTTGCTGGGCGAGTCATGTGGAAATCGAAATATTCACACCTAACTAACGAAACTGTGTCGAACGCATTTCACTCTCTCTCGCGGGTTTACAGGTAAGTTTCAACAGCTCTACTTATTACTTGTAATCTAGGCAATGCGACTTAAAGGTAAACAGCCGAAATATCTATTCTACCAGATGGCTACGTTCAACATACACCACGAGGCCGCGGAAACATTTTCAGCATGACGAGGTGATTCCACTTATGTCACAATAAAACAACAAAAGTTAACGATTTTGTGAACAAAAGCAAAGCTTCATTGTTGCTAGCACTGCCAACACGTACCCGAGTCAACGAAAGCAAACCGCACACACCTGCATTGCTTGTTAAGTTTTAACTGCAATCTTATTTTGTTTTTTCTAAATCAAACTGCAGCGCAGTTCAAATTGCAGCACGTGTTCATTTTTTCTAATCGCTGCCTTACTAGAAGCAGAAGCGTAACAAGGGTCATTAAACACAGTCCGACTTGGAATGAAGTTTGAAACCACAAATTTCAAGCCAGGCGATGAACAATTAAACTTCTGGGGAAGTGGCTTTAATAGTAAAAACAAAGTTGATAAAAAATGGCTTACTTTGACATAATTTTTATATCTGTACGACACCTCTTCAATTGGATCATATTGGAATGTTGTTTCGAAAGTCATCTGAAGGCCTGGCAGAAGACATTATTTTATCGTTTCAATGCCTACTGGACGATTGCGTAAGTATTTGTGTGTGCAGGTTTTAAACTTGACCAAAACGAGTATTGCATGCAGGCCCGTGACCAGGGGGGCGCAGGTGGGAGAATCCCCCTAATTTTTTTTCACCCCCCTGGAAAAACGTGTTGGGCATGGTTTGAAACTATTGGACACAGTTAAAAAAATGTGGGCCCCTCTCAGAAAACTCTTCGCCCACCCTGGTGTCCCAAGCTGGTTACGGACCTGATTGTATGCTGTACGCGCAATGCCGCAATGCGTTTCAAAACAATTACTGCACATTTACGAATTTGTAGGAATATTTCCGCAATGCTATTTGATGCCGATAGTGACAGAAAAATCAAAATCCCGGGAGTTTTGAAACATAATGTACAAAAGTCAATGCTGGACTTCATTTTCCTTTTGTCGCCCACGAAGCCCTCAAGGCATAAATGAATGTTTGCTTACATTATTTCTGACACAATTCAAATAATTTGCCAACCACAAGTCGTCTTTTCTCTGTAGAAGCATAAAAGTAAACGTTCAGGTGGATACCAGATTCCTGCACTGTTAGAGTGTCGTCAGTTTTAAGACTAAGAGAAAAACAACAGCAGACTGTTCTGCGTACGAAGCGATCGACCGGAGCGAAACAGTAACGATCGACACATTTGCGCTGATTACCAGCTCGTAGAGTCGCTTGTTGCCGTGATCGCGGTCTTCCATTTACTCACAAGAAGCCATTTGCGAAAATTAATCCGCTTTGGCCAAAGTCGTGTCCGATTGCCTCGCCGGTTGACGAGAGCCGCCTGACGTCACGCGCGCGACAGGGAATCGCCGCGGGCAACGTCACAATGCAAGGTCAAAAATACGTCAGCTGAACTCTCGGCGTGCGGGCGATGCGGCGCTGACAGCGCGTGCGTTCGTGCGAGTTGCGCAAAATGTTAATGAGAAGGTTACAAACCCTCCTCTGTGACATCAATGACGCTGCTGCCAGCTTTCAAAACACATGCATACTTGACTTGCATAAAAAAGTGCTGACGGATGGCATTCACGTCTCGTGTGTGAACATGATATCACACTCCTGGCTTCTATTGCAGATCCGAGTCAACACCACCAGGCATTTTCACCTTTGGTTTTGCAAATCGACATAAAGTCACCCAATGTAAAAATACGTCCAAGGCTATCTTCAATTTCCACGTTACTCAGAATCAGGTATTTGCGCAAGTGATCAGAGAAAACTTACGTTTTACGCTTGCAACTGAAATTCAACGTAGGTTGACCTACTCCCTGATGAGAGGGACACAGGCGTTGCCAGGATTCTGATGTTCGGGGAGGGGGCCAATCATGCAAAGACCAAAACAATATCGTCACCAATGTGTAGCGGGTGGGGTCGTACCAACCCCAGGTGGGGGGCGACACATTTATTGCCGACCCATGTGGATGCCACACAATGCCTCTTGTAAAAACTGAAACAACGATCGAAATAACCGGGTTGCGTTTATGAAAGGCTCGAATATATTTTGTTTTTTGGTAAACAATGCACGGAGTTGCTATAGATTCTTATTGTGAATAAAATAGCCACAATAATCGAAAACATTATTTTATTCAACGTTTCGGCTTATGCGTAAGCCATTTAATTTATTCCTGATGATGGCTTACGCATAAGCCGAAACGTTGAATAAAATAATGTTTCGATAATTGTGGCTATTTTGTTCGCAATATATAGTTTTACAACACAATGTGCAGCTGCTTGTGCACATCAGCTGCAGGAAAGCAGAGACATACTGGAAGTGTCCAAGATTTACGGTGAAGCTGTGCTTAGAAAAAAACTGTACATCGGTGAAAAGCATTGTTCGTTTGGCTTGCAAAAAATTCTCTCTACCACTGATTCGAATGGGCTTGCACGCATTTTATTGGTTTACGAAGACATTTAGGTTATGTTCATTTGTACAGTAGCAACAACCAGGGTTGAAAGATTATAGCGTCGAGCCAAGAAAATGCCGCTCCGAAAAAGCTATCGGCAAAGCAGATATTTTATTTATTTATGTTAATGTTTGAACCAGACGCGAAGTCCACAGAGCACAAGTTCAAAAATCCAAAAACACGATATTGCACACGAAAAATATTTAATAGATTTCTTACAGCCGAACGACTTTGTCAGGTGGAGTTGTTAAAGGTGGCGGCCAAGGCTGAATGAGAAAATTATGCAGCTAGAGTTATGTTTTCACAGTTTTTACCCCTTACTGAAAAACAGCAAATGGTGGTACACGAACGCAATGTTAAGGCTGTGCGCCAGCTTGCGGTCACTCATTTTGCTTCAACACCCAACAAGACACATTCATAGCGAAACAAAGCAATCCAAACCGACCAACACATGGCAATATTACCACGATCACCACCGCAACTTCAACTGATGTTGCTGATGTTTGGAAGAAAGCACAATGTGTGTGGATAACAGTTAGAATTGTCATCAGTTGCTGCCCTTCAGCAAACAAACCATTTTATTATGTTGCCTTCTGTTCTTCCCATCCTATGATGGAGTGGATTTTATCCATTATGTTTTCCCAAGTATTTTATACTTAACAGGTACACTTTCCCTTTCTAACTGTACATTTTCCCAATGGGATTAGTCTTGTTCATGTGTCTGTTATTTGATATTTTTTAAACTTGTTTTTTTTCTCATGTCACTTGCATTCTCAAACAAGTGTACATTAATTTCAGTGTTTTGTTCTCTCCACACCTGTGAAATTAAAACCTCACCATGTGTTAACTCTGTGTACATAAGCATGCACGCCTCTGTAAACATCATTTGTGTGTTTGCTTTTATCACCTTGTCTTTTCTTTTCACTATTAAACCATTATTTCGTCACAAAAACCAATACACTAGTACTTGTTGATCACTATTATTAACGAATACACGGGTACTGGATGAACGACCGTCAGGTCCTCAATGTACGGTAGTCAGTCCAATAGCAGAACTTTCTGTTGCGGTAATTAATACACAAATGGACGATTTGCACAACGAAAGAACAACAAAGTGTTTAACGAGGCGTGCGTCTGCAATTGGCGTGATTTTACTCCACAGTTGTTCAATGCAAGATCATCAAGTAATCACTTTTTTCAAAAGCTTTCGACGTGCTATTCAATGATGCAACATTGATTTTATTGTGAGATGGTGTGAGTTTCAATGGAAAATTTTTAATGAAAGCAAAAACCCTGAAAACAGTGGGCTTTTACTTTTTCTGAAATACCGTACTTTTCTGTACTTTTGTTCCTATAAGGAATCCAGGAATCTTTGAAAAATGGACCAACTTTAACTTTGCAACTGGAGGAGAGGACAACCATTGATGCTAAGTTCGGTTTCACTCTGGCGAAACAGTCATTGAAAATATCAGGAATGTTCTGAGCATGTGATGGAGTTAAGCAGAGAATCCGTCGCTTCTTGAAAATATACTAAGTTTAGCGTTTTCAACCGAAACGCTGAATCACCTGCGATCGAAGCAATAAATTCTTTGCAGAAATCAGTCTTCGTTCAGGACAAAATGGTGGAAAACAGTTTAGTGATTTCTCAAGAGAGGTATGTGTAAGTAAGCCCGACCTCAGGTGAGTGACTATTTATATGTAAAGCCATCAGGAAAATCACCTATTGCTTTTACCTAGCACCCAGAAGACGTAGATTTCAGGCAGCTCTTGCAGCGTCCAGTGGATAATTGATTCTAAATCCCACCAAAATTTGCAGTTAAGCCAGGGCCACTTTGATCTTCCAAGTTTCACGCAAGTCGGTTGCGGCAGTCAACAGAATAAGCAATTAAATTAAACAAAGAAAACATCGGTTAGACAGAAACTGCGCTTCGCACATCCACTATGAGGAAGCCGAGCCCGCCATCAACAACATCACAGACGTAATTCTGCAATGCACATACAGGCTGCATCCGGCCGGGTTCACCTTTTCAGCACAGTTCAAAGCCACATTTTTGCAATCAGAAGAAAAAACAAATGCAGCAAAAATACCTACGGTAGTCACCGTTTAGTCGTTTCTTCTTCTGAAAGTGGGAGCTGCTTATGTCACAGAAGTGCAAAAATTCTCCTTTATTTTTAATGCTAAGCTTCTGTGTGGCAGTATCGCTGCTCGGCGGGAATTGCGGAGTATAAGAACTGCGCAAAATACGCGTCTGTCCCCTACGTCTAGGAAAATGCATTCAGTGTTTCGCGCTAGTTATTCGCAGAACAGTGTTGCATGATAAGCGCATGTGTTGTTGCCGGTGGTTCGTGATCGAAATGAAAATATTAAGCGGCCTACCTTCGTTTCAACAGACTTTCAAGCAAAACATATTAAAGTGTTGTCCTATCTGAACACATGACATATTTATCTGCGCAGAGTTTCTCTAACTTGGACTTAGCATGCAAAAATTATTGAACATTTTAAGCCTAAGACCTAAAAATTACCGAGTGTTTCAAGTTGCACCTGTTACCTAAAAAATTATCATACACTTGAAAATTAAACCAAGACTCAAAAATTCAACTGAAATTTATGAAAGGGTCTAGACGTTATTCGTTGAAAAATATGGTAAATCGTGCAAACTATATCTACAAGAAGCCCTGCTCATGGCCGTAGAGCACTTTAACGAAAAAGCGTTTCTTGAAGTAGCCAAGTTTTTCGTAGAATGTTTTCAAGATGATTACCGCTCGTAGGAAAAAACGTTACTTCCGTAAACACAACATTCAGCGGTGCATAGTAAGCAGCTGGTGCCAGGGTCCTTCAGTATAAACAAACAAAACAGTTAGCTACGACATCTACGTTGCCAACGCCCTCAGGTCATTACATTGAGTTCTGTGAATAAAATTAGAACCAAAGGATAAGTTAAAAAATTTAATGAGAGAAGGTCAAACAGAAAAACGCCATGCTCAAGTTGAAGATATCTTTTGACAAAAGCCAGTGCTTCCCAATTTGCATGAACTCCCGGCGCACTGATTCTATGCATAATATCAAACGACGCATAGCATAAAAGATAGTCATAGATTATTATTTAATTTTATGCGTTACGTTCACAGCAGTACCTAGATTACAGGGAAAACTTATATTCGACTTCCGGTCCGCTCGTTCTGCAAGCCTCCTTTCCTTTAAAAATAGAAAAAGAATTAGTTTGCTAATATTTTGGTGCCGATAGTGAAAGTGAGTGGGCGTAAGTTGGCGACGTCCTTGTAATTTCAAAACACATCACCAAGTCATCGCAATGCCCCAGCTGCGAACCTCTGACATACGCAGTTTACGGCCAAGTGAACGACGGCGTAAAAAGCCAGTTGCATGGAAACAGTGACCGTTCATGGACAAAGCATTTTCAGCAATCTAACCATTGAAACAAATACAGAATATGGTTTGCTATCTTTGCTACTCATTCCATCAACGCGCAGTCTCGATAATATGCATCTGCAGTTGGCTTCGTCTTGAAAGAAGGTCCACAAGACAGGTGTTTTAAAAGCTTCAGGACCAGAGTAACAGTAATTGCTAAACCAAGATATTACACGAACGTAGCTGCAGACCTGTTGTGCAGTTAGGAATACCCATTTCATTTGCTCGTTAATCCGTCTTTCGCTTGCAGAGCATTAACGTTGCGCAGCAACCATCTTTGGTTGAAAGCAAACAGGAACAGAGAGACAAGCTGCAATCTTTTGTGGGGGAGTTCGTTCGCGAGTTCGCTTGGAGGTATGACATGTGCATTGGAAGATAGCGTTACGAACAAGTTCAGCTGAAACCATTTGTGTGAGGAGGAGGGGGGTGTTTTACGTTGTGAATGACGCCCCAAGCACTTGCTGTCCCTAATTTTTCTGCAGAGCTTGTGCTGCGTTGATGCGCGGTGCAGAGAGACGGGAATTTGTTTTGTTTAGAATTGCTTCCGGTAACTACGCTGCGAAACAACGTCGATCAAGCCACGTCAATATTTTAATCAAAATAACTGCATGACATCGAAAAAACTGAATGCTGTTGTTAGCGCACATGGAATCCTCGTGAGTGAAAGAAATCAGATAAAGGCCGGCAGGACATTGCATGTTTCACATTTGCTCGGGAACAGTATACCGTTGCGACAAACAACTGCTAGCCAGACTTTGAATTTCATCTCTCATAAGAGAATCAAGTAATCGGCTCAGCACAGACCACAGGTCTCCTGTGCCTGGGCTGGAAGCATTCTGTGAAGACATCACAGTCGAGCAAGGGCGTGCGCAAGGGGGGTTTGGGGTTAATCCCCCCTTAAGCTTGACATTTTACAAAAACTTTATTACCTGCGCAAAGGAAATTAATTGCTTTCGCATACTTTTTGTTGGTTAATTTGTTGAATTAATGCAAATACTACGGAATGAATTTGCGTGCAAATTTGAAGGAACATTGCAAATGGGCCAAAAAGTAGTGAATGGGTTTCGGTGGGAATCTGCGCTATCGTCTGCGTCCAGAAACAATCTCACTACTTTTTGCAGACCTTTCGTCCACTATGCATGTTTAAGATTGTGTTCCGCGATAATTCACTTTATCCGAAACAATTGCAATAATTTTGTCTGCTATGGCTGATCAGCGCATGCGCAGACCGCATTTGCTACAACACCAGTTTCTGCAGCATGATAAAACTGTTGCACCAGCTCAAAAAGAGCAGTTGTTAACACAGAAGCATTCAGGCATTTGATAATGTCTCAGCAGGGAAAAAGGAAAACTAAAAGTTTGCTGGACGTCTGTAAATAACAACAAATCGAAAGTTTTCTTGCGTACTTTATGCGCATTCTCAATTCTTGTGTAGTTTAACAACTAGCAAGGTTCGGTCTTGCAAACAGGGGCATACGCCAGCCACTTTTTTATGCTCGACTGCTCGCATTCGACAAGACATTAGCGCAGCCTCCTTTTGCAGTTGAAAACTGCTCTGACGGATTGATGAGTGTGTTTTACTCCACTGTTTTAACGTTCAGCCTGATATTTTCGCAGTTATGAACTGCTGTGTCGTAGCGTTGAGTGTGTTGTACTCCGATAGCCTAACTTGGAGCGCTAATAGTTTATATTCAGTGCAATGAAATAAGGTGAGTGGATGTAGAAAAATATGCATATTATGTCAACAAACTTCGCCAAAACGTTGCTTTGGAAACATGAGTATGACGTCAAATTGTGACGTCACAAAAAGCGCACACCAAATACAAATATCCATCATATGCCACTGAATGAATCTCTCAATGAAAATTTTCTGCGTACGCCACGGCCCACTGCAGCCGAGCATTTCTGCTTTGGGTAAACACAAACATGCATCTATCGCTTCATTTCTTTTCATTTGCAACAAGGCATGCAGGTCAAAATACATAGAACCTTACATTTGAAGACGATGTGAAACATGGGGGTTGTTGAGATTTTGTTTTTAAGGTGGCAATTGGACAGCGAGCTGATTTCTTGAGAATAGGACGGTTACGAAGCAAACCTATCATACAAGTATCCTCAGAAAAACCACAGTGTTCCAGGAACGGCCCATACTAATATCGAAACTTGTATATCGCATCTTCAAGACATGCACCATTGAACCAACTACTCAGAAACCTTCAGGTGTGTCTGGCTTGTCTGATGTAGTAACGTGAGATTCGAGACCAAAGAATTTCGTGAACACAATCTCTTACATGCGTTTATCTTGATCAGTGGCGTTGCTCCTGTGTAAGCCCCGGGAGGGGTGGGGTTGGAGAGAGGCAAAACCTCAAAATTTTGATGCCCATGGTCATAAACGTATACGACTGCGAGACTCTAGAACGGACAACCTTGATGAATACCATGTTTTTACTCTTCAATTCTTTTTCAGGAAAAAATCACGCGTATTCAAACTTAAATCTAAAATTTGCTAATCAGAGGATGATTCAGGATGAGGCAAATGAAACACTAACACTTGCCCCCACCCCCCTTTTTTCAGATGCAATGGACCCCTTTCTTAAAATGTCAATTACCTTTTGTGCCTGTTAATACATTCAGGTTTCTTTGCCAATTCTGCTTAATAGCAATGTTTCAAATTCACTCAGACTCAGTGGCGTAGCTAGAGTGTGGGCTGCCCGGGACGGCCCTTGAGTTTGGCGTCCCCGAAGCCCATAAAAATACGTATTACACAGTGGCTGGCTCTTTAAGCTTTGTATATATATTAACTAGTTTATGCACCATTATAAAATTACAGTACTCTTACATGCTCAAATATGTCGTGCTTTAAATACACGCCGAAAAACGTAAACATTGTAAGGAACAGTTAAACAAAAAGCAAAAATGACATACAGGGAAAAATAGTAAAAGAGTGTAAAGAATTAGGACCATCTTTATTTCTGAACTGAAAACCACAATTTTCTAAACAGTAACTTTTCTTGCCTTTTTGTTGGCAAATTCTTCAGTGGCAATGTCAAAATATATTTCATTTGTCAATTGTTGCTCTGTAGACAGTATGGCAAGATTTCTCAACCGCAAGGTGCTCATACTAGATCTTAAGTAATTCTTGACCAGATTTAGTTTCGAAAAACTCCTCTCACAGGTAGCAACACTAACGGCCAGGGGCGTAACAAAGTTAGATGGCGCCCGGGGCAAGAAGCAAGTTTGGCGCCCCTATATTCGAACCTGAGATCTTTCGGAAGCAAAGTTACCGTATTGGAGAATGTAGGCCTACATGTGGCACTTTTAGGACTTTTCGGCGCCACCCGCAGTGATTCGGCGCCCGGGGAATTGTGTCCCCCTTGCCCCCCTCGTTACGTCCCTGCTAACGGCAATTGTGAGGAAAATCCGCAGCATTATTACTATATTTGGAACAGAGTTTCCAAGGTTGTGCTTTTGAATAAACTGCAAAAGTTCTTCTTTCTCTACTGTGAACCGTGCATCGGCAACATCGTATAACTGTGATGCGACCATAACGTTCTTCTTGATTGTGAACGTTAATGAACAAGCGACGCAACAACTATCAATATTTCTCTTTCGGCTATAACTGCACTAAACCTCTTGTACAACTAACAGGCCTACTTGAATCTGAATGCAGCACGGTCATATAAAAATTTTCATAATGACGCATCAACATACTGAAGCAAGAAATCATTTCCCCTAAAAAAAAACGAGGAACCTTCACGGAACCCTTGAAACTCACGGAACCCCACTACATGTTTTGCGGAACACTAGGGTTCCCTGTCGAAGAATACTGAGCTAGATTATTATTTCTCCACACACACGGAAATCCTTTTTGACGAACACAAATCCAACTACACATTTATTAGATTTACACAGAAATGTTTTTTTAGACCCAACAATGCGATTTTACTCGCAGGTACAAAGCTTAAGAGCATTTATAAAAACGCTTAGAGCTCCCCACAGCCACACGTTTGCCCACAGTCATCCACCAAACTCCTTGTAAGTTCTATAACGTCATATAAGGACTGCGATAAAACTTCAATAACGACCCAACACTCGATCAATCAACCGTGTAGTGCAGGCCTGCACAACTCGGAAAGCTCGAAGGACCAAATTATCAACATAAATTTGCCGCGGACCGCAAAATTATATTTCATTACAATGTAGAGATTTCGTTGTAGTATGGAAGAAATTCTGGGACGAAAATCACTTTTTCGAGGTCGAGCTTTTGCAACATTTTCTACAACTGAGAAAGCTCTCGCATCATGCTGTATGTTGTGCAGGCCTGGTGCAGTGGATCAGCAAAATTTAACATCAAATGAGTCGATAAGCGTGTTGAGAACCGTGTTGCAACGTCATATAAAAAAGCCTATTGATAAAACATCCCTGATACACGACTGTTTATTCTTTGGCTAAGACAACAATCGCACACTTGCCATAGTTTAAATTACTCAAAATCAAAAACGTCCTTCAACTACGAGTAGTGTCCTGACATTAAAACCACTTTTATTTCAATACAGCCTGCACAGGTTAAAAGCCTACAGCATAGCCGGTTTATTGCCTACAGCATATGCCGCCCCCATAAAAGTGCCGCCAGGGTCGGACCGCCCCCCCCCCCCCCCCCCCGCTCCCCCTTAGCTACGCCACTGCTCAGATTTGAACATATCATCACCAATGCATAACTTTTCCAAGGTACAACTCTGCAATAGATTTGCAAGTTGGTTTGGTTCAAAGATGCAATCTTTTTCACAATTATGCTTCATTTAAGCAGAATTAGCCGCACGTTCAATTTATTTATTAGTCTATGCACAAGCAGTTGAAACATTAGGCTATGCATGTCATGGGGTGTCCGAAGTTCCATATTCGCTGTAATTAAATATAACATCCGTTAAAGAGCCCCTCAAAATCTTTGCCTCGAGGCCCGAATTCCTGGATCCACCACCGTTGCTAATGTACATGAATGTCCCCTTCCCAACATTTTTGCTAGGACGTCACCACCCGAACATGGCCTGAGTACAAGGAAGGAACGAAAACGGTTGTAGCTGAAACCAGGACATCCATTTCACGTTGAGAACACTCCTCCGAGTTAAAGTGTGAGACCGGTTCGAAAACTGCCAGGAAAGTAACGAAATGCGGTGTGCAACGGTGGATAGCACCTGAGCTTGACTAGCAGCGACTGCACTCATGCAATGCAATGGCAATGAAGCCACAGGCAATCAACTGTAATTGTTGCATCACAATAAAGCGATAACACAAATGCCGAACGTCGACGAAACAACTTTCAGACTGAAGCAGCACGATCTTTCCACAGCCTCTTTATGTGCAGCGCGTCAAATATCTTGACCACCGGTTTATCTAAAATATTGGTGTGATTCAATGTCACGACGTACGTTTATTAGAAAATGACAGATCGCAACTAATATTCCTTCCCGAGTTAACTGAGCGAAATGCTTATAAACACATTCAAGTCAAAAGCGAACGATGAGATACTCTGCTTTCTTCATGGAACTTCGCTGGTGGCCCTCGTGAGCCTTTTAATGAAAACTGGTAACAAATGAGCGGCAGTTTTGTTGGTTGCGGTGCAAATTATTCCTCGCACCATTCTACCTCGATTATTCATTCGTCGCTAAAATTATCCGAGGAGAACACTCCTACACAAGCAATTAAAATTCTGAATTGTGTGTGGAAAACGTACGTGCAGCAGTTTCCAAATACGATGGAATATAAATAGTTGGTACTGCCTGTTGGATAAAAAAACAGTTTGTTTTATCGTTGGCGAAAGATTCGATTTGAGGGGGGTTCAGAAGATTAGATTTCAAGTAGGAATTTATACAAGTGGAGAACGATGACAGGCTCTTGCAATGGAAGGGATTTATGAGCATTCCACAGTGGCTGGTTTCCAGCTGTTTATGGCATTTACCAAGAGCGCCACTAGTGGAATGCCTTTGTAAGTATTGGATTCTTTTATTCATTGTAAGTATTGGATATTCTAAGTTGACATTGGCTTTTTCAATTGGTTATATCACATTATATTTGTAAGTTTTCTGTGGACTATCACACGTCTTTGTTGACAAATTTGAGTGCCATTATTTGACAACAAATAGTTTTTAATCAAGATATTGTCGTCAATAAAGACCATTTGTTCCAATTGTAGTTAATATTAGCCTACGAACCCTAACAGGGGAGGAATGAAAAGTTCCAAAATGAGAAAAGGGAGGAATGCATCAAAAAAAGTTGGGAACCACTGGAGTAAATTACAAGGGCGAAAAGACTGGGGCCGAAACTCATGTGCGAACATTTTGAGAAATTATGGTTTTGGCACGAAACATACAGTGCACGAAACATACAGTGTAGGACAGCTACGGCAAATCTTCAAACGAACCTTGACCGTTTTCGATTTCAAATAAGCAAAGCACTCGTGGTAAAGAAGCTAATGCGTTACTTTGTTTAAAATCTGAATGCCATTTTTGTCTTAAAGTTTCTGCAAGAGGTCCAGGATACAGCGCGGAACTACGTCCCTAGAGTTCCCACTGCGAGTGTATCGCCGCTATTAAGCATGTACGCCACTCCAGCAGTTGAATCACTGTTATATTCAACTACATCCTGCAAAACTGCTTTACTGGATATTGCACTTCAGCGTTATTTGAAGTGCTCTCGAACCTGTTTGACCTTGGCTCATTGCCGATTGAAGGGCGATTCGCTGTCGAACCGCCATTATGAATATTAAGAAACCTATTAATGTTTGTACACCTCACGCCGGTACCACAATGGGCCAGACAAGCCCCTGTCGCGTTTGGCCACACTGGCCCGCAAGCAAAGGTCAAGACGGGACGGTTTCTTAACACTGGGAAAAATTGTCTGTTGTCAAAATTTCAATATGCTGACTACGACTAACACATCCTTTATGTCAATCTGATTAATGTCGTCGACGGTTTGATTTAAAAACAGATTTTAAATTCAATTTTGTCATTCGTTTTAGTAAAAAATAAGGGTGATTTACATTTATGATTGTCACTTCTGTTTCTCCATTCACCCTACAGAAAACTTACGCCTCTACAGGAACAAATGACTGCCAACGTTGATGGCTTTGATAGAAAAACAACTAAATAAACCACACACACGGGAAGTAAACAAATATGTAAACAGTACCTGATGTTGTGCATTGGGTTTCCATGGCAACTGATCTACTTATATAACTGCGCTGCCATTCTATCAACAGTCTCATTGAAAAGCGAAAAGAACGTCGGTTCAACAAAACTCGATTTATTTCAATTCATCGACTTTCTTGTCCGTCTTTCATCGCGTTCAAAATACTCATTAATTACAATTCCCGTTGCTCAAACTTTTCCTGGTAGCACGCTGCCACAACACGACTGGGACTTTCTTACACTCATGACAGAGCGACACAGCCACTGCAAAACTACGGATGCTCAAACACGGCAGAGAACAGACATGGTCGGAATCCAGATGTTACACGTTTGAACAACGGCGAAATTCGCTGAAAACTTCCGGTCAGATCAAATCCAGAACGGCCAAGACACAGGGGCGGTGTTGACGAACAATAACTCATTTCTAAAAGATCTTTTGTTTCAGCTCCGTCCTAAGCGCGACAAGCCATTCATAACCCGTAGCATAAACGGAACTGTGCCTTTCAACATTGGAAAGGCAGGTCGGAAAAGCAAGGGTTGACACGTATAGTAGAAGCTGGGGAAACATTTCTTTACGCTGGCTTGACTTCGGCAACTTGCGTTGGACCCATGACGGATCCAAATTTTTCGCTGTTTACGATGTAGTTCTTCGAACAAAATGTTCCTGCTCCTGTTTGCTGTGCGTTGTTCAAAAAGTCGCCGGTAGACCTTAATGGTACAAACATGTCATGATAAACTTCCTGAACTTGTCATTCGAGAAGTGAAAATAAGAAAGGAATCCGCGAAACTTATCGAGCGCAAGTCACGCATTTTGGAAAAAGGACATGGAAGCTTGTCAATGTTATACTGACATCAAATATATTTATCAAGCTTTCTGAATAAAAACCTTTTCCCGTGCGAATTTGCGTAGAAAAGTGCTTCTCCGTATCCGTTTCTCATGACAGAGATATGGCCAAAGAGAAACATTGATTTTGTTGCAATATACAAATATTCATGTAACACCCATTAGCGTAATGCTGTGACTGTCAGAGGCTGAACTTTATTCTGCACCTCTGCACAAACGCGTCCAACGCCATAACATGAATGCCTGGTACGTAACATGATCAACTAAATCCTCTTTCACAGTGCAATCATAAAGAAGGTGGTAGGCTACAATGATTTTCTCTCTGCTTTCTGTTTGAACGTTTGGGCGAAGTTTTTCTAGTATTGTTGTAATCGCGCATTAGACTTTACAAACATATTTTTTTATTTTGAATGTCCTGTGAGCTATGGGTCATTTGCAATGCATTTCAAATTCGCAGAAAATCGTGATCTCATATTTTCTTGTCTCTGTTCAAATCCGGTTTTGTTTGAGGAGCACTGCATGTTTCTATTTTCAAAGTAAGCGACAAGAAACACTGTTGTCTATCTAAGCAACAAAAACAACAACACGTTTGCAGTAGATCTCGGCCAGATTCAACAACTCTCTCGTACAAACTGAGATTCTCGCGTTCAGCCAAACTACAGTGGAGTGGCAAGCTCTAAGACACTTCAAAGAAATGTAATTGTCTGTGACCCGGACGATCCAAGTTGTTTGTCCTGGTCTATTGTGGATGTGGGTCCATAACTCTTGTTTTGAGCGTGAGGGCTTCGGAATTGCAGTTCAAGCTTTAACTATGGACGATCTTGTTATATTTGTGTACCACTTTTAAGGCCCGTGAGCACGTTTATTGGACCACTGCTCGCTTGTAATGCGCCCTGTTGGAATAAAACGCACGTTTGTTGCGGGGGCGAACCGCTACAACAAGACCTCTGAAAAACTTTTTCGGCGTTCGCTTTTACTTTGAAAAGTATAATCTTCCCAATGAGGTGATTAATATTCTAATCTTCAAGGCTTTCAAACCACGATACATTGCGGTGAGTTGCAAGAGCGAAGTAGAAGACATTCCCAGTCAGGATGCGGAAAAAATCATCATACAGCTTGTTTTTCACTAGTTTAGAAAGAATTGAAATGCCTTGACTTTTTCTCCATCACACTAATTTTCAAAAATGTTTGAATTTCACAGCACGTTTGTTAGTTACGAGGCACTGTAACTATTAAGTTACGCCGATTACTCAATTTTAACGCGGACATTCTACAATAGTTATGTTTTAATTGAAATTCCTACTCCCTTTACACTGCATTTGAAATTCCACTAAATTTCAATTCGAAGTCAACTGTTGCAACACAAGTAATATTTCCGTAATACCATACCACCTCACGCACGGAAGCGATTTTATCAGAATAATGCCTGATGCAATGAGCAGTTTTTCGAACCCTAGTCCTGACTGCCTCATGTACCAGCAATGTAACTGATTCTCAAGCTGATGTGACAGTGACAAGGGTGCTTGTGACATCGGTCGCACGAAACTGAACAAGCTGTCAAAGCACACAGAAGGGGTTGATACCGCTGGCAGGATCCAGCTCACAAAGTCAGCCCTGACTGTGAAAGGTCTCGCGTCTGACTAACAATTTGGTTGCTTGTGCACGTGACAAGTAAATAGTTAGAGAAACATGAGCGTTGAGCTCAAAGTCCACTCACCGGTCGGTATAACTCACCCTGAACATATGTCTGCTGCTTCTCAAGCAAGTGCTGGCGGTCACTTGACGCTGAGCACTTCCGGCAAACAACGGCATCACGCAGCGAGGAAAAGTTCCGCAGTGGAGAAGCCGTCCGTACAATGTGGTGGTGGTGTCGTTCGCCCGTATCAAGTTTCCTTCCACATCACTAGGAGGTGTGTCCGCCAGCGAGGGGCGTTGGTTCTGCGTTTTGTTGACGTCTCGTTCCACGCTGCGCCACAACTTGGCAACGCGATCAACCCTTGTGCGCACGAGGAAGCATCCGTGACTGCTTCGTAGTTTTAGTCCAGGGGTACACAACCTGCGGCCTTCGATAAAATTTCATGCGGCCGTGCACATGCATTTTCATGAATGCATGTTTTGGCGACCGCGCATTAATAAAAACTCATTGCCTACTCTATGAGGACACTTTGTAGAGTGACGGCCTAACAGACGTGTGGAAGCAATGCAAAAAATAAAAATTTCTTGAACTCACTGGCGGCCGTAATGACAAAAATAAATTAGGTTGGGATATGAAATTTTCCTTTTTTCATTGCTATTTTCAGCCACATTAATCAACCTTGCCCGAAATGGGCAAATTTTACGAAAATCAGGCACACAAGGTAAACTTGCCCAAAATGGGCAAATGCCGTGCGACAATTGTTGGGCAATCAGATTGATCGCGGCACTGCTATTGACTTTCATGTCTCACATACGGCCAGTCCCGTCGCCACAGGGGGGATTTGGTGGGCTAAGCCCTCCCAAACAATGCTCCAAGCCCCCCCAAATTGAAATATGAATATTATAAATTAGTGGATTTTGTCAATTTTTTGCAATGTCAAGGGATCAACGGGGAAACAAAAAACTCACTCTAACCATAACGTCGGGTGATAACGTCGGTTCACCCCAAACTCACACTAACCACAACGTGGGGAGATTCCCACCCGAAATCACATCAACCATAATGTGGGGTGATTTTCACCTAAGGACCACGCGGCCACCACTCCTGTTCAGGTGGAAATCATCCGGGGTTAGTATTCCAGGGGTGTGATTAATCTTTGCAGAAAACTTGAAAGTGATCAATGCCGGCAAGTGCCCCCATCGTTGGCACTGACAGTTGGCACGTGAACCTCGGTTTGTTCTGTTTTGATGGTGGACAGGTCTCACAGCGTTGTCTGCTCTCAAAGTTCATGTCCTCAAGAAAATTCTTTGGCCTTTTACTACACGTGCACAACAAGGAGCAAGCCTTTTCTGGCTAATCCAAAGTTCTAGAAACTTCAATTAGGTAAAGAGAAGCACAAGGCTCATCATGTTCTCAATAACATGCTTTGACCTTTCATCACAAGTGCACACGGTGCAGGCTCTTTCTGGCTCCGATTTCTTTTCTCTGACGGAGAAGGCGTCATACTTTCTCCTGCCTGTTTCTCAATCAAAACCACGAGCTGAGCAGGAGCCATTCGCGCCAAAGTGAATTGCGTCGTCAGGGCTTGGACTCGTGTGATCTACTCCCGTGCTGGCTTCGGTCAAAGGTTGCTGGCGTGGCTTGCCAATGAACACACATGCACCAACTGCTTTTGCCAAATCGGTCAAGGTTACCTTAGAAGTGATCTTTGCGTCGGAATTTTGTTACACATCAGGTAACCATGGGTCAATTTGAGCAAATTTTTGTTCCCCATCGAAAACTACAAAACTTGTGCAGATTTCGATAGGACTACCCGAAAGAGCGTCTAAAAAATGCAGCTACTGAAAGAACCAGCTTTCTACGTGAACGTTAACTAATTTTTAACGTAAGTAGAAGAGCCGTTTGCCCAAATTGGGCAGAGGTTACCTGAGCAGGGTTACCCCAAATGAGAAGATGTGTTTGAAAGCCCTTTGTTCGAAGAAATAGTATGACTTCTACCAAGAAATTCACATTTGATTTTTGCAGAAAACTTCTGATTTCTTATCTTTTGCACTCATAATAAGCAGTGATGAATCGCAAAGTAAAGAACAATTTAACACGCTAAGCTTAGGAGAAAATAAGACTGATGCTTACCGTGTGAGAACATAGATTTTTTTCCACAGAAGAAAACTTCAAGAAAAGTCCACATTTGCTTACATTGATTTTTATACCCTCCTGACAATGTGCTGCTAGGCAAAGCAATGTCAGTTCACTACCAATTATTCATAACTTTCATGTTATGCTGCTGCTTGTAAACGTAATGTTTCCTAGTGAGCTTTGTCAGTAATCTAGCAGATTTTTTAAGGTGTTTTAGGGAGCCCTTTCGGGTCCCTAGAATTGAAAATCGGGTACCTAGAATCAGAGGAAATTATCATCGGATCTCTAGAATCAGAGAAAATCGGGTCCCGACAGGTCCACCCCAAGTACTTAACATTTTCCTTAAAAAAAACTGGATCTAGTAAAACTTGATAGTAAGCCTTAATGCGGTTTCTAATATAAATTCCTACTTTACAATGGCGTGCCGTGCATTTCACGCTTACATCTGCAATGGTATCATATCTTTAATCATACTCCCTGCTGTAGTGGCAAATAGCATGACTACACAGCTACAAAATCTATGGATATTTTATTATATACCTACTCATTATAGCTCAGTTCTTTTCAGACCGCTACAGTACTACAGACCCGGTTTGATAATTCTGTCTAGAAAGTAAGATGTTGTGGTTGTTAACATTTTTCTTACTTCTACAACAGTGGTTCTCAACCATTTCGCTGAAGGGAGCCAAATCCAGACCTACAAATTTTCAGAGAGCCGCACAAAAAATTTTACCACAAGACAATTACACGTTTTGTTTTACTGCACTAACGAAGTCTGTTACACCAAATTTTAGAGGTGTTACTGAAAGACACTGCCCATCGAAAGGAATCCTTTCCCGCAGCAAAGATTCAGACACTAATCTCTTACAGAGTATAAATTTCGCCTACGAAGTAGGCGTCATCAGCTCTTATTCAAATTGAATCTGTCACAGAAGGATTGCTAAACGCCGCTCAAAGGATGCTTTGGAGCTGCATGCGGCTCTTAGAACAGTGTTTGAACCATTGTTCAGCAAGTAACACCACGTCTGCCACCTGCGATGTCACAGCCTTAGCGATTATTAAACCAAAGGAAACATCAAAGGCTTGCAGATCCAGACTGGTGTCGTAACTAATAACAATCGCGTTTATTGTGCAGTAAAGAGCACACGTAAGTCTATTTGGCAAAACCGTTAGTATCTAGGAAAGGACCCGGAGTTACCTCTCAAATGGCCATAGCTCTGGCTCCGGTCCTAAATTTTCAACTGAACTCCGGATCCGGCTCCGGCACTTGAATTTTACTTTGAGCTTGGGGGACGAAAATGACATGTCGAGAGTGAAAAGGGGGCGATGGAATAAAAAAGTTTGAGAAACACTGGTCTGGTCAGATTTTGCACCCTGCAATACGCAGACGAGACGAAATATCGTTCTATTTGCTTTTTCTCAAGTTAAACAGAACTAAGTCTTTGTGATGTGAACATGACAGATGTCACCAACTTTGTGATGTGAACATTACTGATTTCTGAAGTGAAGTGAACATGGCAGATGTGGTGAGAGGTGCGCAATAACCAACCTGAAATATTCTTCAGTTGTCTCTTCACTTTAAGTGAAACCATGCTGTCTTGAGAACCGGTAATAAATGTGGTATCGCATCACTTCCATCATTCGCAAGTGCAATTTTGTATTTAAACTAATTTATACCATGGTGAAGTACACAAGTGCAATGGCCGCATACACACAGTTGGTGAGATATTGGTTTTGAAATCAGAAGCACAAATTGCATCTGATCAGGGGTTGTGAGAAGTGACAAGCGAATGATCGTCTGCCGGACTCACCCCAATAAAAACTGTACCAAGATTTCACATCTTCCGAATCCAGAAGGATTTAAGCTAAGTGTCAAACGTGGTAAGGAGCCTTAGAAAACGTGTTTCACGTTAGCAACCCATCTGAGGCATCGCTGTTGGTAGCCATGCTTGCTGGGCGTGAAGAACTGTACAACAATGTGCAGCTTCTCATCGAGGAGAGGATGTTGTTGAACCAAGTGAAACATTGTTGATTGTCGAAAACCTTGTTTGCCGCGTCTTTCCAAATGGCAAACCAGCCCTAATCTGTCGCTGCGTTGTAACAAACACTTGTTGCACAGTTTTGTCGCTGTAAGGTACCGGAAATAGTACGGCTGTATTGACGATGTTACGTTACTGTGCGTTTACACGACTTGCTCTTTTTTCTGCTGTTTTGGATTGGGATTGGATGTAGGAATGAGGTAAAACAAACTTGTGAAATCAAAATTGTTTCGACATTCTTCAAAATAACTATACTGCATTAGGAATGCAAAACTTCTTTGAACGTGCAAAACAATCGTCCAGAATAGGTGTGCGCGTGCCAATCATGCCTGAGTCTCAATTCAGTCTAATGAGGTCCTAAAACTTCAAGTACTTTTTCACCCGTCAACAGAGATAAGACGCCACAATGTGTTCAGCGCTAGACACAGTTTTGGTGAAGATTTAAGTTCTATATGTGCTCAGTAACTTCAGTCTTGAAAATAAAATTTCCAAAAATTTGGAGTTGATGACTGCAACGAATTCTTGACTGTTTTGGCACTTTCGACACCAAACACGATCAAACATGTCAGGGGCGACTCCAGGCATGGGAGTCGGAAAGATTTTTTCCAGGGGGG
>Ga0210059_1000451_pt1 | contig 51869 bp, 38 predicted proteins | sample Ectturendosymbi2_FD_188042 | JGI IMG/M metagenome (GOLD analysis project Ga0210059, IMG submission 188042) | Ecteinascidia turbinata endosymbiont from Florida, USA - Sample 2 (SPAdes) (version 2) | ecosystem: Host-associated > Tunicates > Ascidians > Unclassified | place: Key West, Florida...
AGCCACACCCACAATTGCAGCAACTGGCGGCGCATCCCGATGCATGGCCGGACGAGCATGAGGTCGAACACTGCGCTGCCGTCGCCGCAACCTCGCATGTTGATGTGCTGGTGCAGTTCGATTCGCATTCCGCCTTCACGTCTTGACGGGATTCCGTGCGTGTTGCGTTCGCTTCCACTTGCACTTCGCTGCTTCTGCTCACCACGTCGAAATTAACGACGTGCTCCTCCTCCGGCTCCGACACGAAGCGAAGCTCGGGAGCTACAAGTTCTTCTCTTCTGTCCGTTTCCTTGGCGGCGATATTTGCCACAAGCAAAATTACCAGTGCTGCACAACTATGTCCTGCCATGTTGGACGAAGTGAAAGCTGAAAAAAAAGCAAGAACCGTTTTAATGTTTCTTCTAAAATTTATGTTTTGCGTCTGGTTCACCTTGCAGTGCGCACCCTTCCAGCTAAAGTATGTTTTCGCAGCATGCCCAGCTGTCCTCTATCTGCTGTCGATGTGCTCACACTTGCCCATTACAAGCTTGACCTGCATCGCTCTCGGGCTATGTTAACCTCTGCAATCCACCACAAAAGCCGTTTCGCGTACTCCCTGTGCGACTCCAACCCAGGCCAGTTGCCAGTACCCGCTTCGTTACGTACTGACGAAATGGAGCGCCTGCTTCTTAACATATGCCAATCAGCGCGTTTTGGAACTTTCCAACGGAGTCACAGAAAACGTTTAGTGACGCAAACAGATTTCGATTGTTACGTGAACCCCACAGTAAAACATCTTTTCCCAGGAGCTGTTGAACTTTTCACAAAAATCGTTAGCGACTTGTGCGCGTGTGCCAGACGTATCATTTCCCTCAGATCAAGTAATCTCTCGTCACAGGAAGCGTCAATGAACCGTGACTGCGTTGCCTGGTCAGTCGACGTTTATAGTGACATCGCGTTAAAACCTGGTCCGATTTAATCGCTCATTATTAGCGCATTGCTGTTTGTTAATCTTTGCGTCGTTTGAAATAGTTCCGGCACGACGGTAATCTTGCAGTATTCCTCCAAAAATTTGTTATATATTTTGTAATGAACTGTGGATGGGCAAAACAAGCGGAAGATTGCTATCTGGTCTGTGCATGAAACCTCTTCAGACTTCGAAATACATCGCAAAAAGTTTTAATGGTTTTCAACACAGTCTTGCGTTTTTTCTGCGCTGCTGACACAAACTACAAAACGTAGCAAGGAGTCAAACATGTTGTGAGTTAACCTTTTTATTTTTTAGCGGCGCTTTTGTTCTGGCCTCAATGGTACCATCAGTGTGTAGTGCAGAGAATAGTGCACAGAATTCGTGCACTGTTGAACCTTTCGTCAATTACGTGTTGGCGATAAAAATCTTAAATGAAAAATTTATTAGAGATAAAATCAAACAAAGGCCCTCGGTATGTAAGGGATACTGTCGACTATTTCACTGTATCCCATATCTAGATTCAGGGAGATTAGTTCTTGAAATTAGTTGCACTTTCTTTGGCGTTACATGAAAAGAGCTGTGATTTCGCATGAAACGTGTTTAAAACTCTGACACAGTTCGCGGTCATTTCAAATACGCGTCTCATTGGTTGCTTTTACTTTTCGTTTGCATGTTTTTTCCTCTTTTATCTCTTTATTTCAGCTGCAATCGGTTAATTACTCCTGTGTTATAGGCTCATTTGCTTGCATATCATTTGTCAACGCCCAGTCGACCATGCGTGTTCGAACCACAGCTGAATAAAGACTGGGTCAGGAAAAGAATGCTGGCGGTTGTGGTGGAAATAGGCGGCAACGCTACCCTCACCTCGCTGCTCGAACAGCCGCGAGGCACCATTAAACCTTCTTAGGCTGATTTCGGTATTTCTCGATAAGAATGGAGCGCCTTCAAGTTGAGCGACGCGGGGGCTGTGGCTGAAAGTTCGCTCAGATGCGCGCTGGTGCAGGAATGTCAGTGCGGGCTGCGGTTTCTGGGTTGAACAGACCTGGCTTTGTGACGGCAAAGTTGCTTTGCACGAGCGGGCGTGTCCAGGTCAACGAAATAACGCGCTCGCGCGATTTTAGATGAATCGAGCACGATGTTGTTCGCGTAAAATTGGGGCGCATAGTTGTTTTTGCAATCGTAAGATTATTTACAATATTAAGATGATTTGCATAATGGAAAGTCGCGGTCACCGTAACGTCACTCAGAGCAACTTGTCCGACCACGTTTGTTGGGAGTCCTGGTTGCAAGGACTCTTCATCGGGAATAATGCTATCGCACGATAAAAATTAACGCCAAGCCAAGAGTTGTCGGAAACATATCGGCAACCACTGCTACCACCATCAATGACAGCAACTTTTGCTTTTTACCATTACGCTACTTAACACTTTAGCTTTCGTTTTCCAAATGCGACCGCATTCCTTCACTATTTCAAAACCTTCAGGCATTGAAAGTTGACAGCACTAAGCTGTCGCGCGCAGGTCACCGTACAAACGTTGCGTAAAGTTGGTCCTGGTTTTGTAGACAAAGCTCTGCTTTTCAGTTAACACACGGCCCTGGACAATCGTTTACTCGTCTGCCCTCATTTCCAGAATGCGGCGTTCATCCAAGCTCGGTGGTCGGGCGCTGTAAGCGGTCAGTTTGGTCAATATCAATCTTACTGCTGGCGCCCGCGCACTCGTGTGGCCTCCACACATCGTCAAATATTTGCCTTTCATTCAGCGCATTTGGTCTGCGGGGCTCCTACATGTCCGCTGGTGCTGTTGCCTGCTTCTGCAAAGCTGGTTAAGCTGGCGTTTGATATGTGGACCGCCAACTGGGCAATTTGTCGATCAATAACGTTGGTGCATTAAATTTCTGTGGCGGGCCATGTTGCACCACGGGTTGCCTGACCGGGCAGATGGCGACACTTAACCCTGGCGTGTCTAAGTTGTAACCACAACGGCAACTCGTGTCACGACAAACAATATTTTCGCCGCCATTGTAAAGTACAAGCCATAGTTTTCTCTTGAGATCTTTACAATGACGTCGGGAGTCCGTGGCGAAAACTAATGATGTATGATATCTTCACTTTTAAATCTCATAGCACATTTTCCTCAATCGCCATTACGTTTAAAAGTAGTACAAGTTTGTCTGAAATGATTTCTAAAACTCCTTATGCTTTTAACCACGCTGCTTCTATTTCTACATGAGCAAACAAAGAAGAAAACTAGCGAGCAGCACGAATCGTCAAAGCGCTACCTCTGTAATTTATTAAGAATTTGCGTTTACTCAGCTACAGACACACTATTGGTCAGAGTTATTGAAATTTTATTCCCGCAAGTATTACAAGGAACTTTACGAAATCGCCTCGTCCTTTAAAGTCGGCTAAGCGCTCTGAAACGGACTCCACAGCTGTTGCATTATCTGTTGGTAATCGCCAGGACATTTTTAAACAGTTGCTCATTTCCGTAAGTAATAACGATACACGTGTACGAGTTGTCGATGAAATCTTTCTGATTTACAAATTGAAGAACGACGTCGCTGCAACGTGATGCGATCGCAAGTTTATCGCTACGGAATCCTCTGCCAGATAACAGCATGAATAGTTCACAAAAAAGCTTTGCTGAAGGATATCGAAAGTTTGGCATGTCTTTGTATTGCAGTACTTGACATTGCGCACATAGATTAAACAAAATACGGAGCCAACTTTGGGTACGTGAATGATAGCGAGCTGAGCTTCACATCACTTCAGCTAATGCATGAATGTATGGAGAATTGTATCATGTAGACTTATATCTACCGTGCCAGTGGTTTGCCGGCTTCTGGTACTGTTTTATCAGACTCCTAATGCGGATTTCTTAACGTAAGGTACAATTGCTCATTTAAAACAAGCAACAGGCACCCACTCGTTCGCGGTTGGTGAAGTTCTTATTACAGACGGCCATTATTTACTGGGGAAAGATAAACACGAATACTCCACTGTTGTCCGTTCTGCTGGCAATCTATGAAACCCGTTGTGAATAACCGCACCTTCTAGTTACTGGTTTGGGAATGAGTCAGACCAGGTAAATAAACCAATAACGGTCATATTTTGATCGTACATTTCATTTTAATGTCTCAAACCTTCACAAGCTATTCTCGTAAATTTCCGGGGCCATGAGTTGAATGTGATTTGGCAAATGCGCGGTTTCATGACATGTAGCGACGGGCGTTTAAGCCAGGAATATTTGCAAAGTTCGCCAATTAAAAATTAAGCAAGCGAAGCTTGGTAGAAACGCTGCAAGCTTCGTCTTCCGGTTAGCGCGTAAAGCTATAGTTATGCAAGTGCAGTTTTGAGCTCATGAAGTGACCGAACTGCCCGATATACTTCTATACTGCCATTTATCTGCTCTCCCCTGCTCCCCCGAGGAGATCACGTTCCCGTCTTCATTAGGTGCGAACATCAAAGGTGACGTTAACTGTGAGATAATTTTGTTGTAATCGGAGAATACAGGTCTGAATGATTCATTCTGCAAGCCGTGTGCTTGTTTTGATGTTGCTTGATTTAAACTGACATCATCATCACGGTAAGTCTTGCGCAGCAAGTTGCTGATATGTCGCTTCTCTCATTGGCCTGCTGCCTCAAGCCTCAGGGGATGCGTGGGCTCAGTTCGGGCGACACCAGGTCGACAGGTCATGGTGAGATAACTTCCTGTCTACGCTGGAACTTGTTCAAAATCGGTGGAAGCGGAAGTGCATTGACCATGCGCCGTTCAAGCTCAGAAAACCTCCAAGCAGTGGACTTGTCTGACCGCGCGCAAGTTTTTAAGGGTAGAAGCGCAAGATGTCGTTTGGAATAGCACAAAATAAATATTTCTGAATCAAATTGTTGGAGACCCACTGTTAAATCTCGACGGCAGCAAAACAATGGCAGATTCAATTACTGCGCAATGCATTTTCATGCTTTCAATTACGTCACAATGCATTTTCATGCTTTCAATTACGTCACAATGCATTTTCCTACTTTCACACAAAACCGGAGGCGAAACCGGTCGATCGCTCATCGCGGTAGACAGCGCTTTGTCCGCCGTGCTGTGTGCACAAAACCTTGTCTCCATTTTGGACTTTCCACTAAGTTGCCGTGGAAGTTTTGCGGATGACATTATAGTTGAATACTCAGTTCTGTTCTGGTCAGTGTCGGCTTCTTTTCCTCATTTAGTAAATATGAGATCGACCGCGTAAATACCTGGCTATGATTAACTGTATCGGTAGAAATAGTGCCCGAGTGTAACATACGGCAGAGAATTTGCATTGCTATCAGTAACATGTTACCATTTACGAACTCAGCACCCGCATAAAACCTCTGGGTAAGATTGATCATTTTGCATTTTTTGTTTTTTTATCTGTTCGTTTTGTTTCATTGTTCTAGCTTCGCAGCGATGACGTGTTTCCGCAAGTGGCGATTTTTCTGGTGGAAACAGAAGCCACGTCTAAGTTCTCGTTGACGTGCAGTGTTAAGAAAGGCTCTGAAATGCGCTCTTGAGGCTTCTAATGATCGTTATCTGAGTAGTATGTGTCAACTATGAACGCTATTCTGCGCCCACTGTCTGGCTTGCACTTCCGCACTGAAATATTTCGCCGGCCCATCAGCTTTGTTGGTTCCGGCTTACTGCGTTTGTTGGTACCGGCTTACTGCGTTTCGTAATCATTGAGTTATTGCACTTTCGCACTTTTTGCACAATCATTGCACTCTGCGCTGAAGCAATGCACCTGAATCTCAGATGATCTGAAAACGAGGATGTTGTCGCATGAACAATGTTGCAACCTCTCAACAATTTTTCAACAAAACTGAAATTGGGATTAACCTTAAAAAACTGAACCGTCGCCCTCAGCGTTGCAGATGGAAGTCGTTGTTACGTTTTCATCACTTGGAATAGAACACACCGTTTTAACATAACGGTTAATTAACCCACCAACGTCATCAAGCTGCTTTGAGCGCCCGCATCACTCTGTAACTACTCGATGTACACCAAACGACTACCGGTCAATCAAACCCCAAGCACATGGAAGTGGAAGTAGTTGAATGCTGTATTGATGACGCTTTCCCCACGCGACCCCGTTTTAGATCATTAACAAAATTAACCCATATTTTCCAGTTGCGCGAAATTCCCAACACGTTTGGAGAAAGTTCACGAAAGCTGTAGCAGTGACTGTGAACACTGCGCTAAGAAAATGTCACCGTTACTGACTGAAGTCAAACAACCATCGATTGCAAGCTGTAATGCGACCTCTGATTGATTACTTGCAAGCTGTATTCTTTCTCACCAGCCTTGTTTAATGAAAAGCAGATCTGACGTGCTTTACCCATTACTGCTGACTCCTATTACTCAGTTAAAAATGGCCGTAAAAGTACAGCGTGCAGTATGGTCGAGCGCAATTTGACCCTCGTTGTGAAACTTAGCGCACAGCCTCCAGCTCATCGGTGAATTACTGCCGCCTCTGCTCTTAAACTATTCGTTGGAATGCTTTGGAGATGCGCTTCTTGTCGTTATTTTGCAAAGGCGTTTATTGTGATCCTTACACTGGGCTCTGTTGATCCTAGAACTGCAACAAGGACTGGGCGTCCGTCACCTTCTATTTATTGTCATTCGGTCTTTCTCGATTTAACATTTCACGCAGCTTAAATGTTTGCCGTGGGCCCAGACGTACGATTTCAACCAAAGTGGAATGTCGTAAAATCGCCGAAGTGCAAAATGCCGCAGATCCAAACAGCTTGGTAGTGTCCACCAGCGCTGCTGCAGCAAACTTATCGGGCTGTGTTGTTTGTACGCATCACCCTTGACCTGCCTCGAAATCGATTTAACTGCATCATGTAGTTTAAGGCTCAAGGTCGGATTGATCGCCTGTCAAGTTTGTTTAAGAACGGTGACCTTTGAAATTTCATCATGGCTGGCAACCTGCTTCCTTGAGACGCGCCGCGAAAAGAACGACTTTTTTCATCTTTTATTTCCAAAGTCAGCTGTAATTTGATTCCGATTCTGAATTCTTTGCCTGATAAAATCGTTACGAAGTACTTCGCCGTGTAGACAGGTGTATTTTTCCTTCGTATAACTCCACCTCTGAAGTTTCGCTTTTTTGAAACTTAAGCGCTGAATGGACTGGTGCGACAAATGCATATAACTTGAAAGCGAGGGCTACACTCTTGTTTCATTAAGGTTTTTGACTGTTTGCTGGCTGTAAATCTCAACTGCGTCACAACCCTTTCTACTTCCACCTCTTATTGTAAACCCACTAACTGCCAACGCACGTGAGGCGATGTTGCAAGTCATGTACGGCAAATATATTTGGGGACGGCGCAGAGAGCATTTGAGCACCACTCGCGTCGTTAACTTACTATTGCGATTAATCTGACGACGCCTCAAGTGCTGTTTCAACAGCGCGCGACGGTAAAGCTTGTAACGACTGCTTCGAGCATGCGTCCACGTTCTTATTCTGTTCATGAAGATCGTGCCTTCGCTATCATCATCACGAAACTAAGATACTGCGCGTGTTTTCTGTTTGACCAGGACCACGGCGCAGATAATACAATAGCAGATGATGATGAAATTCCACACACATGACTACCACTGCCGGTGAAGTTTGCATTGCTCTCATATCTGTCACAATAGCGATGCTGATTTCGTTATTAACTGACCGGCTACTCCTCACGTCCAGCGCTCGGCGCCTGCGCGAGCTGCGCGCGATTCCATTCAGGGCATCTTCGCGACCTACTTTTAGTTACTCGCGGCGCGGCGCTGATGCCTTCTTCAGTCGAACCGCTTTCGCCACAGACGTTGTTTCCCAACGCACCGACAGCCCTTCGCGCGTCACGTTGAAGAAAGATGACCGCATGTCAATCATATTTAAATGAATCGTACCAACGTTCAGGTTTGAGCTGTTCGTTAATTTATTGGATGCAAATAAAACATTTCGAACCGATCGCCGACGGCGCACCGTAATAATTTATCATTTCTCGTACTTGATTGCATAAAATGTTGACGCGTAAGGAGCGCGGCCGCATCCCAGTGCAAACGCGTGGCGCAAGACCATTTTTTGTTCCTGCAGGGTGTTTGGAAAGTCCTCATGACTTAAAAAGCAAGCGCAGTCGTTTGACCCGTGAACATTCCGCGCTCTGCCGTCGCCAGTTAAGTCGAAAAATGTGAACTTCCAAGTCGGGCTCCGTTTGCTTCACGCACCCGGTGCTGCGAAAAGCACTCGTCGTCGGCTTTGACAACAAAATCACGTTGGTCTGGGTGGCCCTGCTCGCTCGCGGTCCCCGTCAATGCGGACGCGTGCGATTGACAGCAAGGGCTGCTTCGCCGGAATTCACCGCCATTGTAAAAATTTTGTTACAAAATGATTTAGAGCGCAGTGGATAGAAGGCGACCTTGTCAAGTGTGAATTACTGTGCGAACGTTGTAAACGAATCGCACGCGAATGGCCTCAGCATTTGCTGTGGAAATGCTTCGGTGGTTCATTTCTTTTCTCCCCAAAAATCGATAAAAAGCGGTTTGTCGCACTGCACTTGATGGTAGTTAGCTCTTTGATGGTTGTAGAATTGAAACAACGTTTTCCGAAATATAGTCTGGTTTCCCCATTCTCATCAAAATTTTTTTCTTGTCGTGTGACCAAATCTGAGAGTGGAGAGTGATCGAAATGAAACTCGCAATGAAGGAAGCACCATCACTTTCCAATTTTTAGGCCGCGGCCATTTTGGAAACTCCATGTTTTCATATGTATTGAATCAGACACCTACGGCTTGATTGTCTGCTGACCGTTATTCCAAGATGCAGCCTTTTTTATAGAAATGCACTGACTGGTCAAGAAGGTTTAAAAATTCCCATTTTTTGTAGTGGGTTGCACTAGAAAATATGCACACGCATTTGCTTCGCCAACTATTTCAGTGGCTATCTTCTTCCGCCTCACAAAGTAAGGGTTATTGGAAGATGGCTTTTCCCAGATTGTACTTAAACACCAGCTTGGAGAGTATCGCAACTTGATCAAAGGCAAATTTTGAAGGAGAAACAAGCAGGCTGTGTAGTCAAGGATGTATTATCAGTGATTTCACGCGGGTTTGTGAAAAAAGAGACTTAGCAAAAACAGCCAAACCTGTGCGACTTTTCAATGCTTTTGGCAAAGCAGTTTTGCGTTTGAAAAACAACACTTGCTTGTGACGAAAAGTAGGTCAAGCTTTTTTTGCTTAAACTGTAGATTTTTTTGAGGTCTACGTTAATAATTCCGAACCAGCCTTGATGCCCCTTGTGCTTCGTCGATTACCACTCAGCGCTGTCCTGAGAATGTTAATAACTGCTCGACTGCTTTACCGGCTCATCTGCACTGGATCGCCTGAAGATAGTGAAGTTACTGTCGTCTATACTTTTTACAACAATGTTTTCATTAGTATTGGGTTGCACAATGCACAGTCATGCTTCCCCTATCGCTGTATGGACGTATAGTTTGTGTTACTTGATGTCTAATGGGCACGGCTTTTTGTGAAAGTAATTGAACGCTGCTGTGCTTTCGGGTTGGAATGCAACTGTCGCACTTTATTACGATCCCTGTTGAATTTCAGAACTGCTGCCCGCAGACCGATGCGCTTTTCCGTGGAAAGTGTGTATTTTGTTGGCGCGGGCTATCTAAGTAAACTCGGGCTTTCTTGCACGGATCCTCTTGTCAGGACGTGTTTTGATCTCAACCGCTTCGCGTTTCCGCTGAACTTTCCGTGACCATTATTGGCTTTGTTGCGCGGCTGATTGTAGCCGGGTGCGATTCGTCGCGAGATATTTTGGCGGCACAGCAATAGACATTGTGACGATGTAAGTGCAGTTTATCGCTCCACAATCTTTTGTTGCAAGACGGGATAAGTGATCCTGATCGTTCTTCAAAGTTACGTGCGGGGGGTTCTGGTCGGGTCGGCGCGACAAATAACTTCTTTCATTTTTCGCTGTTCCAGCTGAAATACCCGAATATCCCTTCATAAACTCTGATATCGTGTTAAGGAAGGAAAACCCGGGAGACCTGCTGTAATGGCTTGTGCCGCTTCGTCAACTTACTTGCCTGTTGATCCTAAACAATCCCACTTTAGCAATGCATTTGACGTATGCACTTGCACAAAAGCTGGTAGTTTTTCCGCTTACGTGATGAAGGTTCTTGTTTTCTTGTGCACAGCACATATGTTCATCAAAACAACAGCTATGCAAGACGTTTTACCTCAGTTCTTGTTGCTCAATTACTGTTTGTGCTTCAGTTGCTTTGGTAAACAAAACGTCGTTTTTTTCTCAGTCCAAAACTTGTGATATTTGATGCTGGCAGCGCGACTTTGCTGAACCTAGTTTTGCCTGCGTTTCAGCCTCAGTGAATCAATAAAAGTGCAGTTCAGAAGGTTTGGTTCATCAGCATGGATATAAGTGACCTCGGTCCACACGTATGCTGGAAGATTTGTTTGTTGCCATCAATATCAACCCCCAAACAAGCGGTTCGCGTTGTGAAGTGACCGCTGCATCTGAGCAGTGCGCTCAACGAAAACTGTTCATTCGCACCAGCGGTGGTCGCTTCCCGCGCAGCGACATGTGTCAGGTTTTCATCGCATCATTCGAAAGGGCTTCATCCTCGCAGTCGCGACCAGAATCGCTACGTAACCACCAAGATTCCAACCCAGCTTTGCAGCGAGTTTCGACATGCAGCAACCGACACAAATTAATGCGAAATGTGGAGACTTGCTTGACATATAAAAGAGAAGTGCTCCGACGCGTCAATCACTTCGCGCAGGGTCTTTGTTTGGGTGAGACAAACAAAAGTTATACCCTTGAATCATATGCTGTGTTTGCCACGAGGCATTTGTAATGTTTGTGGCGTGCCATTTCCAGTGAAGAATTGGCGCAGAAGTTGTGTCAATATCACCAGGTCCTTTTCCTCGAACTACGCTGCGTTTTGGTTTACAGCCGTGCTTTCAGGTTTGGCAATATCGTTTTTGATTCCTATGCACCGTAAGCTTTTAAAATTGCGTTTCGAAACGTCTAAACGCCTTATTTTATCGAACGCGTGCTAGCCATTTGCCGTCTGTCAGAGTCTTATGAATATTTTAAGGAGCTACGTACAGCGTTTGTGGCAGAGGTGCTGCTGCATATCCTCATCGTTCGCATCTCGTGATTCCGCGTCATTTATCACGTGTGCTATTCACTTCGCCGACAGGTACCGGTAACTTTTTGCCCCTGTTCAATGACGGAGACCTTGCCCTGAACCCATGCAGTCGTAATTTTGAGGCAATCAGAGCACCTTCTCCCGTACAAGTTTGACGCGCCTGTATTGCGAATTGAGCCTCAGACTGACATCTACACCCGGTTAACTATGTTATGCCGGTACTTGTGGCCACACCGCGTTACTTCGATACGATTTTCATAGCTTTTGAAATCACGTTAAAATCGAGAATGCGTCATTAGGCAACATTTGTATGTTTTCTACGTCTTCAAAGGATATATGTCGTAATTAGTCACTGCTGTGCCCACCACTTTCATTCATACAGCCTGCGTTGGTAGTCTGCCATGCTTAAAATTACTTCTTCCTTCATTTGTTGATGTATGTCCTTGTATCTCTCGATACCATTCCTTGTACTTGACTCACATTTCACTTATTTTATTTAAACTTCAACTAATCTGAGTTTGAATCCAGTATCTGCGTACTTCCTTTATAGTTGAAACGTGGGGTGTTTCTCTTCGTTTCAACCGAATTCGAAATTCATTGGGCCAGTCAAACCAAACACTAACTGCAACAGGAGAAATTGCCCAGAAATGAAGTAATAAATAACATTGTATCTTCCAACATGCCATGAGTTTGGAAAATATATTTTAGCTGCTGATTCTTTTTTCGGGGTAATTTCCTGTTTGAGGAACGTGTTTTTCTACAGCTGAAGAGCTAGGATCAATATAAAGTGAGTTGGGAACACTTCACAGGCCTGATCAAGTCGCAGTGCCACATGAAACGAGATTAGGTCGTCGCAGCCACGGTGTGGTTGGATTCACTGCCAAAAAACAAAAGAGGATCAGGCGCTGAGGAAAGCGGAAGCGTGTAAAGCTCAACATGTGTAAAGCTTAGATGCAAGAAAACCCGGTAATTCCATCCCTGTTTCATTGTTGTCAGTCTTGTTCGGCATCAGACGATCAGTCAACAACGCGTTTGATACACAACACACTGAGAGTATTGCAAAGCCATTCTATATAGATTTGGCCTTTTGACGGCTAATCAAGGATTTTAATCATCTGAATTCATTCCACGTTAAGTATATGCTAGTTAGAAAAATTATGACCAGTTGGACCGGAAGGTCATTACTGGACTTGAACAAGCGTTTTAAAACTCCTAGAACTTGGCGTGCTCCTTGTCGAATGGTTAATGCTGGAAGTTTTTTTCACTTGATTAACATTTGCTCGCTTTGCCGCACCTGTCGGCATTGCCAGCGACTATTTCCACAGGAAGTTGTAAAAATCGCTGTAGCTCTGCAGTTGTGCCCGGTTTTCTCATTCAGTCCCCGACACCGGAGCTTGTGCTTTATTTCTTGGCAGGCAAAGTAATGCGTTGTAAATGCAAAGCTTGTTCCAGGGCGTTTTTCTACTTCCGATTGCTCCATGCCTACTGCCTATGTGCGTGCGTACGTGTGGGCTCGGCGAGTAATGAGAAGTGCCTGGTACAGTTACGACATGTTTTTGATTTTCTAAAACTGCTCGTTTGTGGGTCAAATTTAATGTTTGCGTCTAGCGGAAGGCGAACCTACGCACACTGTGCTGTGGTGGAGAAAATACCTTGTAAGTTTAGAAATTATCTTTCTCACGTTCAAAGATAATTCTTTTAAAAAGTTCGTGTCGCCATTCCTGGATGACTGTTGTAATATTTTCGTTAATGGATGGAAATTGTACTTATGTTTTGAGGTGAGCTTCAGTATGTTCCTGCTCTTTGCTTTTGCTAGCTGTGGCTGTTCACAGGGGCTCCTTTCTTTGACCTAAATCTTGCCTCCGAGTAAGCGACACAAGAACCAGCAAAGATAGATGCTATAAAATCGATTTCACCGTTTTCACGGCATATTCAATTCCAAAGTTCAGTTACTGCAACTGAAGATGCCATGAAAAAGCGAAATCGATTTCCTTTTTAGCAACATCAATGCGCGCTGAATTTAATTCTTCTTTACGCGAAAGAAGCAGGATTTATTTAATGGGTGGTGTTCAAACGGCCTGTGCGTGCGTGCGCATTGCTAATATCGCGTTCGCGCATCGCGCTGTTTATTCAGCGGTTTGTTCTCCATGTCTGTGTCCAGAAGCTTTCGCAATTACTTTAAAATTTTAGTGCAAGGCAATTCGGCGCCGAAACTGAACCTGTATTGTTTTCATACATACGGCTGAGTTTAATTTATTGCTCAGAGTCTTGACTGCGGGTTCGAAGTCCCCGTTGAAATTATTATTGAAAAAAGTGAAAGCAAGAAAGTGGAGAAATTCACCAATATTTTCTTGTTTTTGTCTCAGCTTTCTGCACGATCGCCTGCCCAGCGTCTTCGCTTTATTCGCTGATTTCACCAAAATACCTTTTATAGCGTCTGAAAAGAATATGTTGATAAGTGATGCAGCTGTCAATGAAGTTTCATTAGCACAGCCGCCAACTAACGCCTCATATACTGTCATGTAGTTTAGCAAAGTTTAACAAATGGCAGCTTGTGCACAGCAGCAGTCGACCTCACCCTGGTGTTTGTTTCTGCGCAGTACTCATCCGAAGTGAAGTGGGTGGATGGGGCCAAGCCGCTGTTCCGGGTCAACCTTGCTTTCATATCATCTGTCTACACGGAGGACACACATATTGTCAACTTCTTCGACTCCTGCCAACGCTTCTTAACGTCAGCGTCAGACGCAGACATCGTTAAATATGTCAAGGTAAGATCGTTGTTAGTTGCTTGTGCCGCACACTATAGTCGTAGATATTTTCTGCTTGCAAATTGTTTACATTTCCAAGTGCCCGTAGTGGTAATACACATGGTTGTGTTTATTTTATCCGATTTAACCGTGGACTTTACTATCTCTTTGATCTGAGCAAATAACCGACTCGGTTGCAGCACACGAAGTCAGCTTGGACGTAAACAAATTATCAGCAGTCTTTAATTTCGAAGTCAAAACACGAACAGCATTTTTCTTAGATGTTCTTTACGCTGCATAATGTCAGCTTTTTTGTGAGAAAGAGTTTTTCGTGCTGTTGCGAAAAATACTGCGTCTTTTCTTTTCCAATAACATCAGAATTTCTCTCACAGCGCTTGCAGTTATTCCACGGAATCTTGCCTTAAAACCTAGTTTGATCGCTTGCAGAGTTTGTTGGCGGCCGACTACAGCGCTCTGATCCGATACATGCCGGCCATTCTGAATCAGCTGATCCATTTGATGGCTGCAGATGGTATGTCGCAAGATGCTGAAGCGAACTGCATGAAAACTCTCATTCACGTCGTTGCGTCCATTCACGATTACGGCAAGGAACAGTTGTTGAAGCAGTATATTAAGGTTTGTTGTCGCATTTAAGATTGTGCTCTTGTTAAGTCGTTAACCGTGCGGCGGTGTGCTTATTGCTGATCGTCATACTCGTAATGAGAAGGTTGGGGGTTCGTCTCCCGCCTGCTACAGTTGGTTGTGTTCTCGAGTGCGTGTTTCAACGATCTCTAAGCAATCCACGTTTTCGCGCAGTTTTTTAGAAAACATTCTTCAAGATGAAATGGTCGATAAGATATTAGAACCTTGTCGCATAGACTCGCTTAGTCGAGCATCCTAGAACTCTAAACGCCTGAAGGCGAGTTTTTACAAAGCAGCACAAAGAAGATTTAGCGCAGTGGTTCTTAACATAGCCAACCTCTGTGACCCCTATTTTTAAAGATACCGGCTTGAGACCCCTGTCTGCGCAACATCCTTTGGCGAGGGTCCCCAAGCCGACGTCTAAAGAGCGTCAAACACTTATGTAGCGTAGTGTGATTAATTAAACGATACCTTTATGAAAACAACACAGATATTTAGTTAAAAGTCTTTAACTCCTGCGATGTTTGGATGTAGTCGGTGTTCAGAAAGAGTAGCAATGCGATTCGCCTCTTGTATATGATATCTGACATTAAAAATCACGGAAATTCCGCCGTGAATGATTCTCCACTACAGACAGTAGAACTAGCTTCATTCTATAGAACTGTTGAAATGTGCATGACGTTCTCTGTTGCGTCATAAAATTCATTTTCAGACTATGGCTACAAGCCACGCAGCACTTAGTGCGTTGGTGAAACATTAAAACAGAAGCAATTGAGACATTCCCAAACACAACAAAAATGGTGACACGTTGTATAACGACTGGGACTACAACCTTGCTCCTATCAATTCGCTCAGGGTTGTGTCATTGTGACATGAAGGTAAAAGAAAACATTTTGGCACTCCTCCCCCCTGGGGGCCCTGTTAAGACCCAATGATTTAGGCCAGTAGTACCTTTTTTGTAAAATCGCCCTCCTCCAGGCACTTTGCTTAAAAATGGCCCCCCTTCCTATAATTTTTCTGAAAATAGTATTTTGTTTTGAAAATAGTTCAGAGCTAATGAAATGTAAACGGGCAATCTAGTTAGCACAAAACAAAACGAATGCAAATGCATTCGTATAATAAATGTTATTAATTTCCAAAAAACGTTTCATTGCAACTAATGCGAACATCGCGATGGTGTTTATCTGCAAGCTTTTTCAAAGCAGGTTGCAAGTTGGTCAGTTTGAATGGAATTTCCCCATTCTTGCTCATGTCAAGGCGATTGCGGTATTTATTACGCGTGTGCAGTACTTGGCAGTAACCTTGCTCAGGAAAATACGTCGTGGGAAACCCCAGAAATATCAACTTCACTTTTCCTGAAAGTTGAAACGTTCCTGGATGGTGGAATCGCATCCGCTTATGCTAGTTAGCTGGCAAAAAGCTATTTCACTCATAACTTTCTACGGGGTTTAACTTTCGGCGTGATCTCCACAACAGAATGATTTCATAGCAAGCCTCAAACAACAGGTGGCGAAAAGGATTTTTTGGAGTCTTTAGTTTAGCCAAGATTGGGTGCTTGGGCTTACTTGTCGGTCTAAGTTACTCCTTTCCAAGCCTACTGTTCTGTTACACTCTGACATAAGCAGGGATGTAGCGCTAACAAAAAAAAAAAGGTGTCGGAACGCACCCAAAAAACTAGCCATTTTGAAACAGTTTCGAACAATCCTAAAGTAAAACATAAAAAGGTGTGGGAATGCCGTTCCCACGCGTTCCCGTCCCACTACACCCGTGGTCATAAGTCAGATGAACACATAGTACAACTATATCCACAGACGTCAAAACACTCGAGCGACTGAAAAACACGATAAGCACGTTTTACAACTTACGGCTAACTGTTCCTAGTTTTACTAGCCGTTAATTTCTATGTAAAATGTCTTGCAACAGTCATATTTCCAGTTTTTTTTACAACAGAACACCTTTCAGTAGGACTACGTTGTTTTACTCAAGGTACTAACTAAAGCTTATACAATACATGATAATGGACTGCCGTATTTTTGCCTGCGAAACAATGGTTTGGCTACGCTTTTCTGAAGGCCATGAAGACTTGTTTCAAGGCAATTTTGCCAATAATAACACATACGGTTGGAAGGAACTGTGACAGTTCACGACGAAAATTAACTGCGTCAAACTTGACGGCAGCTTGCAATTCGCTATCGCGGCGAAAGTCGATGCGATGATTTAGTGCAGTAGCAATGTCATGATTGTTGGGCCAATTTTACTAACTTCAAAGAAGCTGAAGTCTTCCTCGTGAAAAATTTGAGTTTGACCTATTGAGTATTTTCCGATAGCTTTATCGGTCTTGGTTGCTTTCGACCGCTATCGGTATAATAAAACTAATTAATGCATACTATATTTATTGAAGCTACAACAACTGATATTGATATGATTTTGCAAGTATAGTTGCAAATCTGAAGTAATTGGTTTGTTGCGGCTTGCGACGTGTACTGTTTTGTCCATTACTAGAAGATTGCATGTTAAGTAGGCTAGGCGTGGGAAGGCAAGAAACTTGGTCTTACAGTACAGTTCTTACTAAGTTTGGTAAATGCTCTGTCCATTATGCATGTAGTGCTTTACTTTTCTGATGTTCCCAGGTTTGACTCTACTGTAGCTTTTAATGTACGTACCAAATATATCATGGCTAAGGTTGAATAACCAAATTGTTTTAACAGCTTGAAGCATGCGGAATGAATTTGCTTCTGACTTAACGTCAACACCAAAGGCTGAATTATTTTGCAGTTTTCAAACGCAGGAAGTTCATAAGCCAAAATAAATTAAAGTTTGTGAATTTTAAAGTCAAAATTTCAAGTTTTTAGGTCAAAAGATCGGTTGCCCGATAATCTTCGTGAGAACCGCAATGCTTGACTCCCAACCAGTCACAATCTGTGGTCTTGGATAGTTGGTGCAGTGAAGCGTTTCACAGAACCATGTTACAGTAGTTTGATTGATGCGTGACCAGTCCGACATGTGTTTTATAACCTTTGTTACGAACCATGGAGTCGAACGTGCATCAAATGCTTTTATTCCAAAGTAACAAATATTGTTTTTTGGAATCAATTAAACATTTGAGTATGTTTTAATCTGGAGGCAGAAATCGACCCCCAAATCTCGTAAATCACAAAATCGCCCCCTGGGGGGCGATTTCGCCCACGTTGAAGACCACTGCTTTAGACGGTGATGCGGTTCGAAAGGAGGCGTTAGGGATATTTTGCTGGTAGCTTCAAATCACTCTTGCTCTGTACCAGTGGAACGCGTTCAGCCTACACTGGATGTTTGTAACCTGCTCCGGCGGTACATGTTAACTTCCTTCTCTACCACTTCAAGCGAGTTCCTTATACGTTTCCAGTTACTTATCTAGCCACGGTGTTTGACAGTACGTCTTCGTCACGTCTCCGTGGAAGGATTACAAGAGCAAGACAGTGCACGAGCAGTTGGCGAACGGGATGACGGCGATGCTGAGGCCGACAGCTGGCGACTTCCTCACAGCAAACAAACTTCTCTTGCATTCATCCTTCTTCTTCGACATCATTGTGAAGAGCATGGCGCAACACTTGATCACAACGCAGAAGTATGTCCTGCAGTTGGTTGCTTTTGTTTTTTGAACACTTTCCAACGTTGAAACCCGATGCAATGAAGCAAAGAATACAATTGTTCCTTTGGTGAGAATGGTTAGCAATGGTCCACGACCAAATTAAAAATTATCGCTTATGAACCTGCCTCTGTTTCGCAAAACGTTATCCCTTCTTACGCACTGATGCATTGTGACATCATAAAACCAGGGTTCCTACGGAGTCTGGAAAAGACTGGAAGAAATTTTTTGGTCTGTTAGTATGGAAAAAGGAAATAATTTTCGAGATTTGATCTTTTAACATACATTTTCATAATATTTTATTCAATATTGATATAATTTTACTTACATCGTGTTAAATATATAGTGCCTGTATTTGGCCTGGCTAGGCCATTCAAGAAAGTTAAGTCTTGAAAAGGTCTGTAAATTTATATTCAAATTTTGCGTAGGAATCCTGTAAACGGATCACTTAATTTGCATCACAGTGACACCGGTCCTGTACTTTGTATCTGACGCAAAGAAATAGTTTACAGGTTCTTGTATGCAGTTTTGTTTCTTTTGTTGCATTAAACCCGCAACGTTACTACGAAGCAAAACTGAGTGACGTGTGCCGACATAAGTACTGTTCGGTTTGTTTGGACCATTGTGCGATCTGCTGCTTGGAAAGGCAGCGGCTCTCTGGTAACCTTGTGGTGCTTTGGACCCAGGATAAAGCAGAAGAGGAACGAGAGGTTCCCTGTGTCGTTTCAACACGCTGTGCAAAGTCTCTGCTCTGCATGTGTCCCGCACATCACTCAGAAGTGGAAGGTACTGCCTTGGCTAATTACTTTTGGCAAACTTAACTTCTCAAAGTAGTTGTATGTCGCACTGATAGGGTGTCGGGTTGGAATCGAACCCCCATCTTATGCATCAGCCGGTTTTTGAGAGATGCTGGACTGTAGAAAGGTGATCCGAAAAATTATCGAAAATGTCACTTTTTTACTTAGAAGTTGTTGCTTTCGTTCCGGTCACGTTAGAAAGCCTCGTTTTTCAAATCTTGGATAATATTCTCTTCGTTGTCGAAAAGCGTCCCGGTCGCAATTTGTCAACGAAGTCGCTGGCAGCAACTTTCAGATGATCTCTTGAATTTTTTGAGAAATAACTCTTTATTCAGTTTCGCTACACACTTGGTGCAGTTGCTTATGACCCATTGTAAAGAATTTTTGACAATTCAGCGGTGACATCATATACGCGAAGACGGTTTGTTTGAGGTGTACCCCCAAACAGCAATAAACGTTGGTGTCCATTTGTAAAAATTATCGAATGCATGAAGTCGAGCAACTGATGAAGTTTCTTTGCATTGTGCGCCTGGAGGTGTAGGCTTTCTTACCCAACGCTTGCTATTGAACCTCCACCACTGTGACGACGACGCACAACCAAAGTCCCCGTTTATCTTTTGCAGACTAACTACACGGACATACACAACGCAAACCTGAGCCTGGCAACGTTTGTGAAGAACTGCTTCACGTACCTGGACCGCGGTTTTGTGTTCAAACTTGTTAATCTCTACATGGACAACTTCGCGCCTGGTGATTACAAGGTATGAGATGGGTGCGATCAGGTCGATCGTGATTGTGTTGTTGAGATGGTGGTGCTAATGAGTTGGGGGGTGTTGTTGAGTTGGGGGGTGTTGTTGAGTTGGGGGTGTTGTTGAGTTGGGGGTGTTGTTGAGTTGGGGGCGTTCACGAGTTATTTTTGTTGGAGTGACGAACGTTTGAAGGGTCTGAAAATGTTATATTCTAAAAAGAAACAGTGATTCATGTGATAGTGTTTATTTCCTTGTCTCGCACAGGTGGCCTGGAACATATTGAAAATGCTCAAAGACAATTTTCTAAATTTATCACAGCGCTTTGCACGCTGGTGACATGTTTTCGATAGCATGACTTTACTTGAAAAACTTAGTTTTAGGTCGATCTGTCATTCTTTGTCTTTGCTTTCTAAGTTTTATATTTTGTATCAAATTTTTGATTTGCAATCAGTTTTTGCCTGCGTCGTATTCTTTCGTTGAAAAAATTGTTCAAATGCCAGACAGACAAAATTGCAACGTCTGGAGCTTTGAGATTAGTTATTATCCTGCGTAGGAAAGGCGGTAGCTGGTGTTTGATGTACTGTATGTAACCGTAAAGCTTCTTAAATTGGTCGTCACGGGTCACTGGGGGTTTCTTTACATCCGGGCAACTTTCAATGCTACCTCCAAGCTGGAGTTAAACGGTGTCTTTAAGAAAGCTTTGGTCTTTATGACTCAAGTGCCAGCGATGAGCTTCGCTTTGCAACGTTGAGAGCGAGTGAGTGTGACGCATGCGACAGGCGCCTTAACACTTGCACTGACGATAGCTGCTCATCTCTCTGCTGCTCCGCGCAACTACGGCTCGACATCTACTTCCGAAACATCCGTGCCAGCTGCGCGGGCTGTCGTGCCCGGCAGATGCAGTGTAAACTTTCCTGGATGCATATTTTGGGGGCAGTCGACCGGATTATTGCTCTTCGTTGTGTAAAATGCTGTTGAAAAGTGGAAATGAACTGATTTGTAAGCAACTGCGTCAACGACCACTTCAAGACGCTCCCATTTGAATGTTAGGAGTTGGAATTATTGAGTTCCTCGTCAGATACATTTGGTTTATTTCAATGACCAGTCAGTTCAACTTGTAATGATGTAGTTTGAGGCTGACCACCACGATCTGTTACAGGTCCTGTTTGAATTAAAGTTCGAGTTTCTCCGGATCGTTTGTTACCACGAGCACTACATCCCCCTCAACCTCCCCTTCGCGTGCAATGCAAAGAAGTCGAAGAACGGTAGGTTTTTGAGACAAGTCATGTATAGGATGCTCCTGCATGATTTTGTTGAGGGTTAAATTGTTGTTACCACGAACGCTCAAACGTTTTCCGGAAGCTCGAGTGCTTTTATCGCGAGTTTCCGCCATCTGGATTGCGTTTTGGAATCACGGACCAAATTTTAAGATTTATATATGAAACGTCGAATAACTTCCGGCAAGTTTGTTTGGTCATAATGACTGGTTTCGTCACTAGCGTGTTGCGGGACTTCAAAGCACGCGATAAGTGCTGTGTTGTTATTGATCAACATCTTGACCTGCCGCACATCCGTTGCAGTTTCTTGTACAAGTGGAAAGAAGGGCAAGGCCTTAAAGTATTAAAATATATTGTCATGCGAGTGTCCTATCTGTGTGTAGCTGTGTTTGTGCTGCTGCTGTTGTTGTTGTTGTTGACATAATTCGCTCGTGGAGCCCTGCAGCCGTGCTTTGCCGTGTTGCGAGTGACGCTTCGCACCGTTTATTGTGTTGCGCCAGCAGCACAGTGCGGCGCGTGTGTGTAATTCTGCATGTGTTGAATGAAGACGGTTTTTCAGATGACAGCTGGTGGATATCACGGGGCGAGCGCAGGAAGGTTTCCATGGCAATGAGAGGTTTGATGATTATGACGAAGTGTAATTCTGACCGATCGACTGACCTGACCTGCAGAGCCTGTCGCTAATTTTGCTTTTTGTGCTTCTCTCACTCGTATTATTGCGTAACAGTCATGTCTAGAAAGGTCTTGTTAACGAATACATTTCAGTGTGTGTTGTTGGAAAGCAAGTCGTTTTCTTTAAGTCTTATCGACATTTGATGTTCACGCAAGAGCGAAATGATTTCGAAAGAAAATTTGGAAGTTTGGTTGAAAACGTTGAGGGAAATGGCCTTCTTTAGAGCTTGTGGGAAAAAGGAACTTTAACTCAGGGGTTCTGTATCGGAAATTTGCTATCCGGATGCAACACGGAAAACTTGCTACCCGGTTCCCAGTCAGAGTCAAGTTTGAAAAGTTTTTGAACGCGGTCTCTGGGCAAGCTTTGTTTGTAATTAGCACTCTGTAAAGCAGGTTTTTCCATCAAATTATTCTAAAATCGATAGCATCCTTCCAAACAGCTGCCGGAAGTACGTTGATGGATACTTAAACGTGGACGTGAATTAAAATGTGCAATTTTTAATTCACACAGAGTCTGTAATAACGCACACAATACAGCATGGCAATACTGCAGAAATTTTGGTATTTCACCAATGTCATACATAACCACAATACTTACGGTCGCCGTATCGTTAAGTTGGTTTGTAATTTCATTCGTCGTGTCGATGCAATATTGCTCTTCAATTTATTTGTAATCTTTTCGTCAACTGGTGTCTACAGGTATTTTGGTGGTTCAAGCTTTGGTTCTTAAAAGCAAAAATTGCTTCCACGTCTTCTTTGATCTACGCACGGAAGTCTGACTTAGCGATGCGTAAAGCGGAAAAGAGCCGTTCAACGATAACTTGCATTGTTGGGAGATCAGTGACAATCTCTGCAACCTCTTGAACAATTGGAGAGAGTATCATTGTATGAAATGAAGAAAGCGTTCCTAAAGCTTGCAGTCGCACCCAGACTATTGCGATGAAGCGCTGAATCAAAGCGACTGCACTTTGATTTTTTCGGCTTGTTGAGATGTTTTTCAAAGTTGAGTTCATTGTCATCATCGGGATTTTTGGACGATGAGAAAATTGAAGCGAAAACGACATTCTTCTGGTTTTCAACAAATCCATGATCTCGAAATCTTTTGCACTGACTTGCTGATTGTCTGCGAGCATCATTCTATACTGGGATCGCAATAAACAGCAGCTGCTAAACTATTATTCTGAAGCAGGTTTACTGCTCTCTGCTTCATATAATTATCATGGCTTCCCCCACACTGCTGGACCTGCAGTGTCACAACCGCAACAACAGTTATTTCATTGATTGAAAAAATACCCGGAGTTAATTCTTCTTCCTGCATCCTTTCTGTTGAGCATGCACCCATTTCCAGGTGCACAAAATTTTCAACAAGTTGTTTTTCAGTGCTGATTTCTGTTGCTTTGCCTCTTCTATCACCATATTTCTAATGTTGTCTTAATCCAAAGAAATCGAAAACTTTCGCGCCATCTCTCCGTTCAGAATTTGAACGATGCTGTGGAAAAAAAACTTGATGGAACGGAGTTGTGGACAATCAAATATTCCTTTACGATGTTTAATTGCACTCATAGCAACTGTAATTGTTCCATTTGTCACAACTGCTGGATGAAGGCTTATCTTGTATGAGTTGCAAGGACTTCGTGGTATCTCTATTTTCTTGTCCGATTCTTCAATTTTTATTATAAATATCCACCTGCTTTCTCTTCAGATGTCGCTTCAAACTACTGCCCTAAACCAAGGTCTTCTAGAGAGAACACAACTTCTCTCTAGAAGGCCTTGCCTAAACGTACCGTGCTTGCTTTGATCTACAGCTATAGGATTGCGTCACAAGGTTTTCATTCATCTTCTCCACCAGACATAATGCTTCCCATCGTCGGAAAGAGCAAAATCTTGATAAACATTAGCTTTCTGTCGTTCATGCATGCCTGCCTGCAAGAAATGAAAGCACAGTTTGAATCACAATTCTGTCTCCCTATCAGATAAAAAACTCTTGCATCACGTTTGTGTGTAGAAGCAATGTCGCAGTATGTACACTGCAATTAATTATTGGTAAAGACGAGTAATGATTACATATACGAGCGCAGCTTCGGCTTGTATACAGTCAACAAGTACATTCGGATAGAATAGAATTAGAGATACCAAGCCAGGCACTGAATACATAACGGTACGGAGGCATTTAGTACACAAGAGAAATCCTAGCTCTGTTTGTAACATTCCGATGTCTGCATTACATTATTATCGAATGACGCACAACAGTGACCTTTGGTCAGGCAAGAGCTCCAGAGTAATCACTGTCTGGAAATGAAGCATCATAATTGTATTGTGACGACATAACTAAACGTCGCTGCAGGATGGGTTTTAAATTTGTGTGCTTGAACTACCGGAGTAGGAGAAAGTGAAGTTCAAACTCCAGTTCCGGAAGTAAAAATATCCAGACTCCGGGTTAAATTGCAAAAATTCATCGACTCCGATTCCGAAGCCCTGCATTTAAATATAGGTTGTATTTCTTGAAAGGGCATATAAGTTGTTTGCATGTAATGGCCAATATGAAGTTTCAAACTTATGTGTGGCTTTCAATTTGAGAAAACCAAAACGGCTGTGGTGTTGTTGAGCTTACCACAATTCACGACGTTTTAATTGTTAAAAACGCTTCCAGAGTGCTTTGTTTGAACCACGGAGATGTGCGCATGCCCAATTTGCTTTTTATGACGTCATCGCACGCGATTCACTTAACAACTATGTAATACGTCAAGGGCGCATTGTACTAACAGTAAGAAAACAACAGTATTGTACAGTTGAGTGCATGCACAAGTACCAGCCTTCGACGGTCGGCAGCAGTGTTGCTGCAATCGTCGAAAGTTCTTCAATAACTTCAGCATGAGTGTCATGTCTGCCGTGGTTGCTGTGGCAACGAAATGTTCCTATGCCGCTTGTGCTTATAAACGCAGTAATTTTCCGGCTGAGGCGAAATCCTTGAGTGAAATGTTTATTTTCTGGCCTCAGTCAGCATCATCACCGGTTTGTGGTTCACGTATCGCTGTTCAAACAGGCTTCCCACGCCGTGTTGAAAGTATTGAATTGTGAAATCGGTTTTCAATGCTTTGAAAAAGTGTTGAATTTAGTTAAAATGCACATAAAGTATGGAAATTCCAAATTCACCCATTTATTTACCAAATTTTGTTCGTTACCGCTAATAACAATTTTGCAGGTGTTTTTTCCTTTGTGTTCCAAGAATAATTTTTTGGAAAACTGAAGATAAGTGATTGTATCAAAGGTTTTTCATTCAGTATTGAAAAGGTATTGAAAAAGTATGGAAAATGGATTTTGAGTATGTGTGGGAACCCTGTTCGAAAACAAGAACATGCATTTAATACGCGTTCGTGATTGCGCCAATCATTCGCGAGGAATCCTTGTTCCAGCAAGACAAGCGCCTGTCCTGTACTTGACGGGTTGCTACTTGCTGTGGTTACGAGTGTAATTTACTAAATCCTGATGTATGGCTGTGTCGGAGTGTTGAGGTTCGCGTGGCCCTCTCTGCCGCTGAGCACGAACGCTGTTGTCAATATTTAGTGTAAGTCTGACGTAGAACAAAGCCCTTGAACCGAGCTCATGCGTCTGTCAAGTGTCTACTTGGCGTTTACTATTGCATTCTGTTTCGTACGACGGAATTTCTTAAATGAGAACTCAAATATCATTACGTTTCTGCCACAGCCGCGATTTTCGAGTTATTTTAAGGAAGTCGTGGAACTGAACGCACTTTTGATTTGTTTCGTTATGGTTTTAACCCTTCCTATTCTTAGTTTCGCATGTTGATGCAGATTACAGCTACTGCTTGAGTGACGACTACTGCAAGCACCACTTCTTGACCGCGCTACTGTTGAAAAGCGTTTGTTCCGCGATGTACGAAACCCCTGATGTGAGGAGCATCGCCATTGACACGATGCGCTGTTTGCTGGCGAAGCACGTGTTTGATGACAGGTCGCCGCTTTTGCTTTGACAGATTTCATTCAACACTGGTTGTGATTGATTGTGTGCACACGATGAGACTAATCGAGTTAAGTTCGGCCGAATGTTCGGAGCAATCAGCATGTCTAGCAGCACCTGCTCGCTTTGCAAGTAGATGACGGGTATTGTCATAAAATAAGCCAGTTGCTGTTTTGAAAACTTTCATGAAGTCTCGGCAAATCATTGTTACATCGGAGCTTGAAAGATCGATTTCCTGTCTCGGTTTACGCAGAGCGGTAGTTTGGCGACAGAAAGAATATTGCTGCCTGACAGAGGTTGATTAATGAGTTAGCAATCGGTCGATGGAGTTGAAAACAAAAACATCAAAACTGAACACTGTTGCTGTTGTTGCTCTTCCAGATACCAGAGCAGGGGACACCAGTCGAGAATCGCATCGCTCTACCTCCCCTTCCTGAGAATACTTCTGGACAACGTCGGACGTTTTTCTTCCGATGCCGATTCCCCGGGAATTCCATCCAACGTGAGTATTTTGCTGCTTTCGATTTCGTAGAAAACATTAGTTTTTTCTGCGCCAACATTTGTCTGGTGCTTGATAAATACAAATTGTCGTGAAATTGACACGAATTATTCGATTCTTTTACTCTCAGTATTTTGGCGGCTGGCCAAAAATTCGTGTGAACGAGGTTCGTCGCAGAAATGTCTGGCCAAGCCGTTATCAATCTGCGATTACTGCTGCATTTGCTGTTATTACAGTGTAGTCTTCGACTTAAATAGATACCTGAAAACTATCTGTTGATGTTACACATGTTTGTTCTTGCTTGTGCAGTCATCCCGGGATGACCTGGTCGATGGAGGCAGCACGGCGTTGAGGGGTGGGGGGGACAGCTCCCCTGCGTTGTCCAGCATGTTCACCGTGCCCCATATCGGGGACAAGACGGGCAGCGTCCGAGCGAGGTTCGCGGACCCGACCGTGATGAGCGCGATTGGTGAGTGCTGTTCACGTGACTAAACTCTGCTCACCCTGGCGGCGACGAAATTTTTATTTTCTGCTCGCTAGGTGGTGCGTGAGGGCGTATGGAATCGTAGTAAGTAAATCATGTTTCATATATTCCCAGCGGGATAAGCTGAAGAAAGAATAGGAACAGTTGCGTGCACAACGATACCCCATGGACTTGGTCAACTAATCGACGTGTTTGTTTATTTTTTAATTTTTCGCAACTGTGACAATGTTTCAATTCACTTTTTTTTTGCAGCAATCTTTGAAGACTGTTGTTTAATGGATGCAGTAGTGAAAGCATTTGTTTTTGTAAAAATAAGATTTGCAGAAATCTGTCATGGCCGATTCTAAAATTTTTCCAATCAAGAATACTTTTTTGCGTAAACTGCCAGTGTTTGTTTTCTCCTTAACTTTTTTATCAGTCTGTTGGTTTGTTCTGTTGAGTTCTAAATTCTACAGATATTTTTCACAAACTCTTAAACTCCCTTTCCCCGTCATGCTCTTCTGCGTACCAAGCAATACTCGCCAGGTGCGATGCAGGCCAGCCCGAAAATACCTGCTCATGTGGCTACTTCTGTATGTAGCTAAGAGTCTGCCTGAGCCGGATGTGTTTTACGATTTCACTGGCGACGTACCCCAAGCTTGCTTCCCAAATAAGTCCGACAATTTCATTTCCGGAAACTGGTGGTTTGTCCGAGAGTGGTGAGACCGCCAATCCATTCCAGCAACCATCTGATGTTCCCACCTCGCCTGTGTTGTCTTGTGACGTGAATGGTCACTTGGACTGTGAGATACCCGCTTGTTTGCAGCCAATCCCGGAAGTAGTTTGCTGTCACGTGGTTCGCGCGGTTCACTGGCAGTCAACGACACGAACAGCTTGGCTGGGATTGAGAAAGCAGAGAAGCCACCGCTGGACAAGGTACGTGTGGTAGTAACCCACAGGTGGACAGTGTGCAGCGGCGATGCACTGTTGCAATTTCAGTGTTTCATTTTAATTTTTGTTCTAACTTCTTTGTCGTGCGACACAAGAAGTTGCATCGAGGACGCGGCTAAGTTTTTGCAACTTTTGAACTTCACAAACGTTTTCTTTTCCATCTTTTCTCGAAAGACTTTGACGAAACCAAATGTAGAAGGCCACTGTGCAAAAATATTTCGATTGAGTTCTTGTGTCGTCACAACGGATATTGTTAGTAACAGTAGCTGGTAGTGTAGCACGTGACAATAGTCGAATATTTTAATGGCAGTCAGCTGTTGATGCAGCCAATCTCTCTGAGCTCTGCTGCGTGCAGCAACAAGTTGAAACAATACGCACAGTGACAAAACAATGCGCATAGTGACAAAACAATGCGCACAGTGACGACAAATTCGTTCCAAACAGACTTTGAGCCTCGCGAGCGCCACCAGGTTCGCGGTGAGCGAGAAACTGGAACCCGAGGAGATCCGCAACCTCCTCCTCTGCTTCTTACACGTCATAAACAACCTCCCCACCGGCGCATTGCACGGTTTCTGGAGGGAGTCTACCACGGAGGAGCAGATCGACTTCTTCGACGTGCTTGAGTGAGTTTTAATGCTTGACTGAGTTCAGGCACACCCATGTGTATCCGCGTGTTGACCAATCAACGAACGACCAAGTGCGTCGTTTCATTGAGCAGTTGTGTTGATAATAATTGCCCGTAAAATTGTTTGTCATTTTATTTGTCACAGACGGCAAATGTGTGCACGGAGCCCCCATCATAGCTTTGCTCGCGAGGTTTTGTCATTGTATTACGTAATGGACGCGATGTCCAGCAAGTTACCTGTCACGTCATAATGAGTAATGCTGCAGCAATTCACGATTTATACTTATTTAATGTGAGTAAACATCGAAATCTAATTGTAGAGAGACCGTTATCCAAGACTGCCGTCGTGGCAAGTGGCGGTGAATCACGTTGTAATATGAGTGTTGTTTTGCAGGATGAGTATGCACCACTTCCGTTATACCGGCAAGAAACAGCAGTTTCAAGGCATCAGGTACAGTTTATTACAACACAACACCACGCTGTGGAATCCCCCCCGCACGCTATGCGGTAGCCACGTCACTATAGGCAATGTCATCATAAAGACAATCTTGTTTTGTTAGATATGAAGTAAACTATGCTTTGAGCTCAGTGGCAATGCCGTAGCAAGAATACTGGCTGATAGTGTCGCAGATTAGACTGGGTTGATATTTATCGACTTGCGTTTTCAAAGAGTAAAAATGAACCGCACAAATTAGTGAAGCGAAATTGTTCAAAATACTCCTGATGCCACATTCTCGAACGAACCATTCCTCGCAACGCTTCTTATTCATAAACAGCAAAGCATTCACAGCGTTTTGTGAGGCTGAGATGCTTACAGCAAGCGTCGTCTGTCGTGCTTAACTAGCGAACCAACTTGACATGGATTTTGTTTTTGTCACTAGCTCTGGTTTCTCTCGCCAGTCCAGGTAACTACTGCATCATCTTCCAACATACAACGTGTCACGTGGCCTTTGCTTGGATCGCTCTTTTTGCACAGTGCGCATGCGCAATGCTATGGACATCATATTGCTTCCGATAACACATCTAATCTTTTCAGCAACTTGTTCATCTGAACTTTTGGCATTATCTGTGGATAGTTTGTGCCAAACTATTAATGAGGTCACAGCCCTCGAATGATCGCTTGCTTGATAATAATTCTTCACATTTCTCTTCTGTTTTGCGTCTACGCTTTTCGGCGATTTAACCTTTGCTTGTGAACTGACCCCGCGCTCGCTTGCCACGGTGGGTGAAGGCTGTTGCGATTGGTCGCGAATTTTGAACGATGCATGTGTAATTTGCATATCTACCATTGGACAGAATGATACATGATATTACGCTGTGTGCTTGGTGCCATCCGGGGATTGTTGATAGAGCTTCGTTGTTGCTTTCACAGCTCGCCGCTGTTGATAGCAATGGTGGTCTATTCAAGTTCGTTTCGACTTGACTGACATTGCCTCATGGAACTGTGCCGTTATCGATTCGTCATTTGCTTAACGACATTGTTTGTGACCTCACAATCGTTTCGCACATGTCTACGCAGTAACTGAGTAGAAGTTCCTGATTGGCTCAGTTTGTTTCGTTCGTTTTCGAATGTTCAAATCAACCGCCTTCCGCAGAGTTTCCAGTGAAAACCTGGGCAGTGCTCAATGTTTTGTCAATACACATATTTGTATTTGCAACTCAGCCTGCTTCGCCCGCTGCTTGCCTCTCAGCAAAACTATACTTCGGCGGCGATCAGGGGCGATCCTGGAGGGGTGACGATCCCCCAATCACCCCCCTTAATGCCCCACGCAAGTAACCTTGTCGACCATTATTTCATACAATTCGGAAAACAACATTCGCGATATAAGGCCATTTTGCCGTCCGTTGTTTTGTCACAGCAGTGTTGCGAAGTATACTTCATATCTCCCACAGCTGTGAACCTGCAATGAGACTTACAGCAGCGAAGCTGTTATGAGAATTGACTACCAAACCTTACTGAAATGCCCCCCTCCCCGTAACCTTACTGGCTGGACCCGCCACCCCTCACGACAATGCCATCCACAAGGTTGCTCTTCGCGCTCATCTCTCTGCTGTTCTGCCCAGGTTCGGGTCACTGTCGAAACTGAGTAGCAGCAACAAGTTCAAGACCCTCCCCTCCCGCATTCGCTCAACCACCGCCGCACAATCGCATTACAAGCACGTCAGCATCGTCGCCGAACCTATGGTCACGCGTGAGTGAACAACCGTGTTTCAGGGTTTCCACGCGGTGGTGAAAGTATTGAATTGTGAAATCGGTTTTCAAGGCCTTGAAAAAGTATTGAATTTGGGCAAAATGTACATATAGTATTGAAAAAGTATGGAAATTCCAAATTCCGCCATTTGTTTGTTCAAATGTTGTTCTTTACCGCTGATGACAGTTCTTCGGATGTTTTCTGCATAGTGTTCCATGAGTAAAATTTTCGAAAAGTGAAGCTAAATGGTTAAATGGTGGCATCAAAGTCAGTCAATTTAGTATTGAAAAGGTATTGAAAGGTGTGGAAAATGGTTTTTGAAAACGTGCGGGAACCCTGGTGTTTATGGTTCAGTGCATAGCCAGCGATACGATATGTGGTTCTAACGCTTGTGCTTATTTGCCGACCGTTCAATCATTGATGTTTCTTTCATTTTTATGACCGCAGGCCAACATAAATACTTTATTTGCTCCCCCAAATTGAGATATCAAAGTTGAAAGAAAAAGATTTACCTTACGAAGGTGGTGTTTATAGGTCGTTGACGGTTTTTAAAACAGTGAATAGAATCCAACATTATGTGAATGTCACCGACAAACCTGTTTTGCCGCGCATATGCTACATTGCCATGTCTGGCCAAAGATCGGCAGGACCATATGTCTGCCTGGCCAGGCCAATGTCGGTCGTTTGCTGCTTTGGTTTCCATATCCATCACGTCATTCATGCGTGACGGCCGCTTAGATAGAAGAAACACTTTTTGCAGTTACTCTTCGCTGATAATGCCACATGCTGCAAAGACACATGGATCATGATGTGCATATCCATGAATCGTTGCTAATATTCTGCGTATTGGTGAAGAAAAGGGCCAATCTGCTCATGGAGTCAATTGAAAAGGACATGCGTAGTGTGTGTGCAGGGATACCTGGGCTTCTAGATATCCCTGTGTGTATTCGCAGAGGCGTCGCACATGGTGGACGAGGCGGACCTGAGTCAGCTTACCCTCCTTGAGTCTAACCTCTCGACAGAGGTCGGTCTCATAGTGCTCGATATGATGGCGGAGTTCACAAGGCAGTACAGGGTATGTCTGTGTGAAAACAAACATTGGTTTATTTTGTGGAAGTGTTTTTTTGGGGGCGCATCTACTGCACAGAGTCGCCTTATATTGACATTAGTCTGTACTGAAGGAATAACTAACGTGTAATTAGAAAACATTCTGTTTCTTGCCGAAGTTTAATGCAGTGTTGCCAACTCTTTCTACAACGAATATACCAAATTTAGACTAAAAATACACCAAATATATACCAAATTAAATATCTGTATCAAAAACTAACAATTTAATGCTCTTTTCAATGCTTTCTTATTGTTTCACGTGGATGATTAACATTTGCCTCTGAGCAGTGCCATGACAGAGAAGCTGCGAGCTCAAGTTCTACTTTCTTAACTTCAGCAGTGACAATTTTTTAACCACTGGAAAATTCATCCTTCCAACACACTAGATTTTCATTTCTTTTGTGGTCCACCGTATTGTTATGCTCTCTAGCAATTTTCTTTCTGCACAGTTAGCAGAAGGGATACGCAGACAGCTAGAGCACAATACTGCTTTGCAAGCCGCGCAAGCTCTATCAGTCACTCTTTGCCACTTTCGTACGCAGCTTTCCCACATTTGAATGCATTGCCTGACCAAAAGCGCATACCTAGAGTTAAGTTCAGTTTTTTCAGAACATCCCAACTCTCTTCCCGCTTACCCAAAGTGCATACTTTCTCCCATGTTAAGCAAAATCACTAAACTTGTTTTATACACCTTCAACACTACTATCGGTTTCTCTGTTTTCGCTTTGTAATAAACCAAATGAGTTGATATAAAATCGCAACCAAACCCTCTGACAAAAGTATACCAAATTATCAACAATACGAAATCAAAAATTTATATACCAAGCACTTTGAAAATATACCAAATTTGGCATGCCAGTACGCAACACTGGTTCAATGACGTGCCTTCTCGTTGTTTTTAGTGTAAAACGCAACTGAAAGTTGTGGTGTTTGCCGTGCAGCAAGCAATATTGGAAATGCCTCGCATCCAGTTTTTGTGTTTCAGAAACAATTGCAGTCGCGAGATGGGGACAGTCCACTTATGCACAAGGTTTTTTCGGTCATGCTGACGTTTTTGCAAGTCAGCCAATCAGAGTCCGTCCTTCGACACGCCTTCGCGTCCCTCCGTCTGTTCTTATGCAAGGTGGGTAACCCCCGCGATTGACGTCATGTGAGGTTGAGCATTAATGATAGTTCTCTGGAAAGTGTCCTCGATGCCACTTCATGTCGCACTTGACCGCAACAAGGAGTGGTTGATCTACGCGTGAAAGATCCTAATCAGGGTGCAGTCTGGACTGGGTTTGGATCGTTGTTTGATTAAAAAAACAACTCCAGAATAATCAACGTTTTCTTTTTCGTTGAATGAACTTAAATTTATTGCATTCAGCGCGGAACGTATTCAGCGAAATCAATGGTTTGTCAACAGTGCGAACTAGCCTTCCAAATAATAGGAGTTCCTCCTGCTTTCGTGCAAAAGTTAACCGTCGCTTCCCACATTCTCTCGTGAAAGTTGTCGTGCATTTTAAGTCTCAATGCACCAAAGCGTTTACGCCAGCTTGATGAAGCTGACGTGCTGTTCGGCCGCGTCATCGAAGCCACCATTCATTTCGACACGTACTTTGTCGCTGATCCTCTGAAACCTCTAATTGAGAGCTGGCATATGCGCGCTTATCCGATTATTACATCACGTTGCTTCAAGTAATGGATTCCAACGGATGGCCTGTTTTTCCTTCGCAGTTTCCCGACGTCTTGTTCCGCGGTTCTGCAGACAAGTGTGCTGCAATCATTTATCATTCGCTGAGATGCTGCAATTCTCGTCTCGCTTCGACGCGTTCCGAAGCGTGCGCCCTGCTTTATCTGCTCATGCGGAAAAACTTCGAGCACGGTCCTGGCCGCAACTTCGTGCGTTCCCACTTGCAGGTGAGTGAGCCGGGCTACCTTGGCCTGTGCCTCATGCAACCAGCTATCGTTCAATCTTCTATTCGTTGGATTCCTTGTTTTCCGGCAAAATTCCGTTCCTGAGACCTTTCCCATGGAATGCTTGGCAGAAACTCACCCATGCGTGACATTACCTCCCATTCCTTCCCCCCACATTTGAATTGCAGCAACCTCTCACATGGATGTCGTGGTATCCGGCTGAGGTGGTTGTTTTCCTCGTACAGTCACGTGATCTTGGTCGTATCGCTGCATGGTGGGCTGAGTATGGGACGCAGGTGAAGGGAGGGGGATCTGTTGCAACGTCACGACAGTTTTTTCGCGCCAGGTCGTTTCAATCAATGCGTCACGGCGTGTCACGTGATCGACCGACGCGCTTGCTTGCGTTGTTTCCTCTTCCACCAATCATGTTCGTGGGCTCGTGCTGACGTCAGCAACAGCTGATCTGCCACGCAGCGATGTGTTGATCACTTTTATCGGAAAGCTTTCACTCAAAAGCTGCCGGTAATAATAATATCCTCCTCCCCACTGCAGATGATCAAGTCCGTGTCGCAGTTGATCAGCGAGGAGGTTGGTATCGGCAGCTCCCGCTTCCAACACTCACTATCTGTGATCAACACGTACGCGATCAGCGATAAAGGAATGCAGGTACGTGGCTTCGGTGCAACGGTTGTGGGATTGCTTCACTCGGTTGGTTGTTATTAAAGGATTTAAAGCGTTGTTTCAGAACTGTTTAATTGCGTGTTAGAGCAACTTTACATGAAACAAGTCATTCGAGCAGGCGTCGTATTCCGGGCGTTCGCAACTAAATCCACGTTTATTTTAGTGGCAATGCTTTTTGACGCTTCAACTCTATCTGTTTTCTATATTTAGTTTTCTGTTGCTTGTCTCGTTAGTGTTTTACCTGCAGGCTGTGATTTGTTGGGCGATCCATTACGTTGTATCAGTTCAACAACATATGTTTTCAAAGCAATCCCCCTCACCACTGCGCCAATGGCCCCCCAGCGTTGTCACTGGCAACCCTGTGCAACTTTCAACAGTGACGAAACAAATGGCTGTTTGTTAGTCGCTGCATGCAAGTCGTGCGTTTCTAACATTTAGAGATATTCACGAAAATATAAACAGCATTCCAAACCACGATGCCTTCAAAACTGATAACAATGATTTCAAATGAAGTGACCGGCGAGTCTGACGTCAAGTTCAAACATTGTGGTTTTTTGATCAGCATTAAGTTGTTGATGCCTTTTTTTCTGCTTGCAAAGAACAAATTACTCCGCGTATAAGATCCTGTGCGTACCTTGTTGTCAAACACCAAGGCGTGCACGTAGTTGGGAAATGCATCAAACGAACTCACCGAGCAACTCTGACACAGATCGTCGGTCTGTGTCAATGTTACTTAACGTGGAAATCACGATATACTGCGAAGAATGAAGCAGTTGTATGCAGAGTCGTGCAACCAGCACTGCTACTGTATGTTCTGTATGCAGCAGTCCTGTATCATGTTCACAGGTCTCCCGTTTTAGCTGCTGCTGTGCGCGTTTGTTTTAGATGATTTGTTACTATCCAGTAGACCTTGCTTATGACGCAACAGAGACAATAACAAAGGTTTGGTTATGTTCAGGCGAAGCGAGATTGTGAGTTGCATTTTTGCTCCGGACGGTGACCTGCTTGCTTGTTGACCCTGCGCTCTGCAGATAATGCAAAAAGTTAATCGGTCGTATGAGAGAGAGTAGATGGTTGATTGCTTTTGCATTTTTACTCTTCGTCGAGCGCTGAGCAGCGATAGTTGCGCGTCCCCCCACCAGCCTCCCCAGCACGTGTGACCGCTCGAAGGTTGGACCTGTTGCAGGACCATATCCACAGGGGCACTTTTCCCAATTTTGTGCTCCCCCAAATTGTTTTGAGCATTTCTAACGACAAAAGCGGCTTTGGTACACGAAAAGCGGAAGTGCTGGATAGCCTTATAATGAAAATCACGGCCAAAGAAAACGATACCAATGACATATTGCAAACGTTTCGATAATTCCTGTTATCATCAGTGCATTGCAATTGTAATTTGTGCATTGCAATTTTCATTATAATGCGCAGCTTATTCATTGCGTCGTAGATTTAATCTACTAGCCAGCCTCTTCATCCCGTAGCGCAATATTCTCGTTCTCACAACAGTGACATCTTCATTACACTGTGAATCTCCAGCACAACAACAACGTTCGATTGTCCGGCTTGCAGTTATTTGGGTGAAAGTTGAGGGATAGTTGTTGCGCACGCAGCATAAGAGGCATGGGTTACTTCCGATTCTAAACAGAAAGCGTTATCTGGACGTGAAAATGTACCTAATTTTTGGTCATCGATTGCAGTGAGTAAAATTACCACCCCCCAAATCTGATTCCTCCTCAAAACCTTCAACACCGAGTACGGCCCTGTCGTACTTTATGTGTTCTGTTTTATGGCGAACATCAACACTAACGTACACTCCACGTACTGCGAGAATAACCAGCAGATGAAAAGAAATCGAGGGTTTGCGAGCGTTCACAATATAAGCCACATGTTGCCAGACTGACTTCACAAACTCTCAATATCTGACACATGGTACGACTCAATAAATTTCACAGTAAAAGGTTCTTGACAAAAACAAAGGCATGTATGCTCCTCGCTAGCTGTCATTTTAAAGTGGAGCAAAACATTTTCCATCTGTTTACCAACGGCAAAAAACGGCAATGTTGAAAGACAAGAACTTGCATTGCAAGAATATAGTATAAAAACGCCCATATTGCAGAATGGTTGGTTGCCCATCATTTTCGTACAACTGCATCGCTAGAGTTAAAGACAAACTTTTCATCCGTTGCTCTCATTTGCTTAATCCTCGTCCCCGGCTCAGGTCGTCGCTCTCACTTCTGGACTTGGTCGCATTGCTTCATTCAATGAACACGTGAGAACCGCATCCACCCCACGCTGTCCTTTGTGCACCAGGCTTGTGTGTGATCTCAGAGTTGCGTGCTGCGGCAGTGCTATAAGATGGGCACTCTCAAATTATTGTGATTGTTTGAATTTTCCTTGTTCACTTTGTCGTTCAGCACAGTTGCTTTGTATAGCGCCTTCAGCGGCGATTCTTCCTTGTTGCTACCCCCTCTCTTCGCCCCGTTGCCGCCGATGCATCCGTTCTCTGCGCGCCCCAGAATCTTCGCGAAGCTGCTGCTTCGAAAAACGCACTTGTCGTCATGTTCGTTGCGCTTCGGTGCGTGCACGGGCGATACGTACTGGTAGTCACGCTTCACTTCACCGTCGACAATCACCGGCGGCGTGATCACGTGATCCTCGTGTCCACTCAGCGTGGCCGATCTCTGCCTGTGCTTTTGTTTGGAGGGGGATAAAGGCAGCTTACCCCCCGGACTGAGATGCTTCGTGCCCGGACTTTTGTTTGGGGAGGGGCTGTTCAAAGGGGTCTTCGGTTGGTCGTAGGCCGCCGGGATCGGGAAGGACAGGACCGACGAGTTGTTGGTGTTCACCTCCCCTCTCGCCGGGTGCTCCTCCCTGGTGGTGGTGGGAGGGAAGACCTCGCTGCTCACGCTGCTAGTCTCGGATCGGTCGTGCGGCGTCTCGCTCGAACTCAGCCCGCTTCGATTTTCCCTTCCCGCGTGCGCCGAGCTTTGTGACGTGTTGCGATGCGACAGCTTCCGCTTGATTGAGTTCTTAAATGATTTTAATCCTCCGGATTTTTTGCCGGACTTTCCGCTCGCGTCGCTCAACGCGGGGCTGGTGGGGCGCGCAACCCCCTCCTCCGCTATGGTCTCCTCGTCAGGGGTGAAGTTCTTCAAAGTCGACTTCTGCAAAACAGAACACAACATCAGCTGTTTAGTGTAATGTGTGAAGTGTCAGAGCTCAAGCGAACCCAATTATCTCGAATTACCGCGGGCATTATGACGACTATAAGAGGCCTTGCGACTAGTTCGCCATGCGGTCGCTGCAAATGTTTGAAATCTCGTGAAATTGTGTTCAGCATCTTGAGTTAATTTCATGTGTAGTGAAAATTCAGTCGTTCATCAAACAGCTCAGTTTAATTTCCGCATCTTGCTATTACATAAACGTTGTTTACTCTGGTCATTGCACTCTGGATCGCAGAGCTTATTTGCTGAAATTACATATAACTTACCCAGCGCAAAGCCCCGACCTCATACGTCACTGCCAACAAGAGCAACGATTCTTTTATTGCTGAATGCACGTTCAGCATTGCAGCGGTTAAACAGTGACAAGCTCGACAAACATCGGATAAGCTCGGCAAACATCGGCGCGAAACTGGAGCAGTTGTCGTGTTTAGAACTGTATACAGCGGGCATGCAAGAGACGAAGGAAATTGCCATATTTTCACAAACAAACAGGCTTTTCTGCTTCCACGCCAACAACCTGTTCAGCCGCTGACCAGATTACAAGCAATGACGTATGAAGTAGCGAGTGGTAAACAAATGCACTCATTGTGACGCAAACACCGCTGAAACTTCTGATTCGGCAATTCAGGCTTAAATTGTTCCTGGATTAATTTCTGCTGCCCAGATGTTTTTCTTGTTACAAGCTTTGAATTCATGACAGGATGTTAGTAAGTTTCTTCACTACACCATCAGCAACATCTCTCTTTTCTGTGCAGTTTGCACAAGAAGCTTGTCTGAGTTTTACATTGAACTGCGCCATGTTTCTCTTTAAAACGTGGTCATCTCTACGTATAGTGCAGTGAACGAGGTTACTTGAAAGTTATAAATGAAAACGTGTTCGACTTCTCGCAGGTAATTAGAAGCGACATAAAAAAGCAGCGTTGCATGTGGTTAAGTTAGAAAAAAATTAATAAATCACTTTCCTTAGTTTCAAAACAGAAAACAAAGCCTAGAAATCGCTGGATCACTCTCTCGCTGTGATTCTATTCACATCGCACGTCTGCAAGCATGGTGTTGCGCCAAGAGATTTCCCACCGGATACATGCTACCACATTGTTCGCTCACAGTGCCGCCTGTGTCACGTGTGTGCTGCTCAAAACACATATATTAAAACACTACCGGGTACGTGCACTGGCGCACAGCTTTCCCCCACACATGCCAACCTTCCCAATCTTTCCGTTTGCAGATTTCATGTGAAATAACTTTAACCAACGCGCAGTGTGACCTGAACGTACGCCACAAACCGTTGCCACTTCAAGTTGTTTACCTAGCGTAGTCACGTGACCTTATCGGTGACCAGCAACAAGTTATTTGCGCGACAACATCTGCCGTTGCTGTGTTTTTGAGATGAACCTTCTGCGTCACCACAGCGCTGCCACTGGTGGTTTTGCGATGGACGTGGCGTGACACATCACGCGACCGACGCACTTGACAATGCTCGCGATCGCATGCGTGCTACAAAGCGCTACGCTCGCTCAAGGATTAAGAGCCGCGACAGATTGAAGTGCTGAGAATGCAAATTTCAATCTTGTTTACTCAAAGGCTGCCAAGTTCAACTCGCAATCGACGACGATCACAAACAAACACGACAAGTCCTTGATGTAATTTTCTTCCTCGAACTGACCTGTTGTTCGAACTCCACAATCATGTCCTCGTACTCATGTTCCAACACAGTCAGCGTGTCCCCCACTTTTTCTCCGAAGTGCATCAGTAATGAACCCCTCCACACTTTCTTCTCTTCCCCGTTATCTTCTTCCATGCTTTTCAAACGCACAGAAAGACGTTTCTATATTAAAACTCTGCAGCTATTTTCTGTTTTTATCACCTGTGACATGAGAAGCATTTGGCATAGACTATAAAGTTAAATAACACAAGAAGTTACACAAGAATTAAATTACATAGTAAATTACACAAGAAGCAATTTCTCACACTCTCTTAGCCATACCAAATACACGTCGCCATTGCATCACAGCATGCATTTCCCTGACAGTGTCGTCTTGCTCATCTGCAATACGCTGTTCGTGGATCCGTTGTTCGGCCCATCGCGCACTGGTCACGTCGTAAGTTACGCATCTGCTAGCTGCGAACGACTGCTGGTAGAACTGCATGGGTTGGCTGGTGTGCTCATTGGTGTCGATGAGCAAGGCAACCTGTCTGTCTAAGCATCACCATGATCACCACTTCCACTTCCTTGTGGATGGGATCGGCGGCCCTATCTACAAGTACTCAGACGTAAAGCAAACACTTTATGAAAGCCACACTGGAAACCTGCAGCCCATCATCTTGCACTTCATTGATCTGTTTGTTTTGTTTGTGCAAGAGCAAGTGATTTGCCGTGTGCAGTGCAATCTGTCACGTCATAATCATGAGCGCGCAGCAACTTCCTGGTTGGTGTGTCACGTTAGCTGGAAGTTGATCACACTTTCCAGCAATGGTTGCCTGACGAAGCATATCGGCTGACACCTTGTTCAATTTTAGTTGACATCTGTTGGAAATCCCCCTGACTTGTGCTTCAACGAATCACGTCAGAACGTTTAAACAAAAAAGTAATCTTAAGAGCCACCTTGCCTTTGTCTTTAATACATCCCGAGAAACTGGTATTTGTGAGGCTTGTATTAAACCAAGATGAATCTTGTGTTTCTGAACGACTTGGTATGAGTGCCATGTTCCACGTATCTAGCCTGTATTTTTCAGTCGCAGCCCACTTCTAACTTTCAACCGACCAGAACTCGTTGTAACTTTACCCATACACCAAATATAATTGAACGTGAGTCTGTGTCGAAATACACCAGGCACTGCACGCAAGTGTGAAAGGTCACCATGTTCCTTGATGCCACGTACAGCGATGGTCAGTCACGTTTCGGTGGCACATCTTGTGATAATTACTTACTGTACGCTGCTAATTTAGGGATTTTGTGTCTAGAAAAGCCGGGCTCGTGACCTCTTATGCTGCAGTGACATGCAAAGTAGACGTTATGCAGTGCGGTCGGGTTGTGGCAACGCCAACCCTTTCTGCATTTAAAAATTAAAGGTAACTTCGGTTACAAGCGGTGTGAAAATACAACGCGAAGTCAAAAAAATAAAACGAAAAGAGTGAGTTGTTGTTTATGAAAGGCGCTGCTGCTTTTTTTAAGCTGCAGATAGTGCTGTACATTCCTGGTTTGACTACATTGGTTTAAAACTTTTTATTGACTTGCAACGGGTTTGTAAGTGTTCCTGATGTAGCTTTGCACAGAACGTGTCTTGCATTCTTGCGAAAAATCCTGACCAAGAAAATTAATTAGTTTAGAAATACCTGTGTCAGTTGCGTGTTGAATTTGCAAGGATAAACCTTCCATTAACTGAACATGAGTTAGTCCTAACAAGTAAGAAGTTTGTTCAGCTGTAAAATCACTTTTATGTGTTAATTAATCTCTCAAGCGTCATGCTGACATTTACAAGGTATATTGCACCTTTAAAATGTCTGGTTAAGCTGCTGGTCTTCATCAAGCCTGTCAGTCAATCTGTTTTGCTGCTCTGTCCAACAAACCACACACAAGAACTCGGCCATAAATACAGCAATAAATTATGCATAGTCGTGTCCATGTTTCCTGTATCACTTTCGCTTTTCCCTCTCGCCAAACAACTCCGTCCCAGTCTTTCTTACCGCCACTGTTGGGCTTGCATGCTGCACGTTTCACCAACAGAGTGCAGTCGCGTTAATGGCAGCTCGCAGTTCTGATGCTTCTGCGTTCACTTGCACCGCTTCCATCGACACTTTTTCTGCTCGTGAAAAGTTGAACTGCAGCGAGTGATGCCAACCACGCTCTTACGCGCTTACGAAGGTGGACAGTTGGCGAATTATGCTGCGATATAATAATCCGATAGCAGTTCAAACGACGTGACCAAGCACTAAAATACTTTGATACTGGGCTTTGCTGTCGTCGCTTCGTCTCCGCAGGGATTTCACCTTCAGCTGACTCAGGGCCCGCAGCCTGTTGCGAAGGAAGATTCCTCTCAGCGTTTTTCTGATAAAGGAATATCAGGTTTCATGCTGTCCTCACTTGCCTTGTACCAAACCTGCTGCTTGGCGATAAAGCACATAACTCCGTTTGTAAACCACACAGATCCGCTCGCAACGCAGATAATAACGAAGACAGACCTGGCAGGTTTTTCGAAAGTTAAACTAGCCCCGCCCCCCCGCCAATTTATACCCTTTGGAATTTTTTTTCTGTTACTTTGCCGCAAGTTCAACAAAATACTGTTGTCAGTTTCGTTAACAATTTCTTTCTAAATTCCTGAAATTCTCAGATTTTTTGGTAAATCCTTCACAAATCCGCCCGAACTTTTCTTCGCTGCGTAGAGTCGAAGCTTCTTCCACTGATATCGCTTCCAGCAAGCAATGCGGATTCACAGCCAGCGCGCAGCTGTCTCACCTCTCTTGAATTCTTTCGCCACAGGGCACGACTTTTCCGTCAGAAGTCAAGGATTTGACGAAGAAGATCCGCACTGTTCTCATGGCAACGGCGGCCATGAAAGAACACAAGGACGACCCGGAGATGCTGGTCGATCTTCAGTGCAGCCTTGCCAAGTCGTACGCAGCCACCCCGGAACTGCGCAAGACCTGGCTCGAGTCCATGGCGCGTGCACACGAAAGATACTGCAATTACTCTGAGGTTTGTAGTTAATTGAGGCACAGCACGATATTGAATCGATCAGCTGCAGCGTCGCTGTCATGTTGTTGCTTTGGTTTTGAAGAAGCGAGCGACGTTTTCACTGCAGCCGTGCTGTTGCTCGGTTAATGACAACAACCGCCTTTGCTGCTTAGTTTGTACGTTGCGTTGATCGTTTCAGCTGGAGGTGCTTAAGTCGTGAGGCTCTGGCTCGTGACGCTGCTTTAGCCTCAGATTACGCGTGGCTTCTTATTAAAAGCTAAAGTCGTCTTAAGCTCGCTCACTGCATCGACTGAGCCGTGCAATTATTTATCCGTTTAAACTTTCCACAGGCAGCGATGTGCTACATCCACATTGCAGCACTGGTCGCCGAATACTTGAAGCGAAAAGGTGAGGAGTCCGGTGCGCATTCTATAAATAATTGATTGCTAGAAAGTGAACAACTCGTTGCTGGAATAATGCAATTGACTCTGTGAGCTGTACCCAGCTTCGGCATGCTATGCAACTGTCTCACAACCACAACAAGTGCAAGCCATCATCGTGCGATGCAAAGATGTCGCCAGTTTAACCGTTCCTGTGTTTTTTTCCTGTTAAAGCTTTGGCCTAAACCAGTGGTTCTTAACCTGGGGGGTAAATTTACCCCTGGGGGTAAATTTCATCTTCCAAGGGGTTAAATATATTGAACCATATATTGCAGCCAATATATATTTTTATAAATCATACTAAACTAGAGTTCATTAACTTCATGTTTTCAATAAATGAGCACGATTGAGTGTATTGGGGGTAATTCTGGTGATCTTGTTTGATAAAAGGGTATGATATGTAAAAAAGGTTAAGAACCACTGGTCTAAACAAAGCTGTCTCACTTTTTTTAAACAAAACATGTGTCCTCACGGTAGCACAGTGCCGCCTATACTAACCCGACGCAGCCTCCTCCCACTCACATCGACGTAACAATCAGAACCGGACGTGACGAGATTGCTAAACATCGCCTCCAGCTTTGATGCAAAACATCCGCTTTCTATCAGCTCCGTACGAGCACTGATTGTTTCGTGTACAAAAAGTTCATTGTTCGCACCGGTTAACGTAACGCTGTTGTTGTGTGGCTGCTGCACCAGCCTGCGACAGGGCATTGTGCTTTTGCTCTTAACCACTTCGTTGAAAGCTGGCGCACTGCAAATGCATGGTAGAAACTGCACCTTTCTGTGTCTTGTTTTCGTTTAGTTTTACCACCAAGAACCCCTGAACTTTGTCCCCTTTTTGTCACGATCGTTGGCCGCCCAGTCCCGAGCCATTATCCGGGGTCAAAGCTGCATTGGAAACTTTTTGTCCATAGCTATGTTGCGTGACACCGGTTCTTGTTTGTTTCTTGGTGGTGTTTGCAAAAAACGAGATAGAAATGTCTTCGTCGAGATGAAAAATGTTAAATTGAAACTAGAAAGTTTGGAGCTTGGGATTTCGCTCTGATCTACATAGTGGCAAGAGCGGAACCACTACTTGCAGGTGGCGGGCGCGACACAGGTCAAAACTCTGTGTTCCAGTGATGAGAACAGAAAAATCGAAACTGTGTTGTTTACATGTAGCTATGCACTGCTTGCACTAACAAATCTTTCGTTCGATTTACCGCTTATCAAACCTGTGAAATGGGCGGAATGAGTGGCGCTGGTGGTTCAACAACTTCTGCTCAAAAAGCTCAAATGAGGCCGAATATATTGAAACGGATTTTTACTGGAAATAAGTCGCCAGTGAACCAGTTCTTGCCAATCAGGTGGCGAGAGCACACAGACCCCCAGCGGCCTCACCACAGCTTTCATTTCACGCGTCTTTGGCGCGTCAGGCACACTGGTCGATAACCACGATGGAGAATCGAACCAACACCCTTCTGACTATGGCGAAAGTGAGCCGTTTGCGAGGCATGCCCGACCCTGCCATTGTGCGGTAGCGCCTGGAACGAATATGATTGAATCAATGATAATTGTCTGATCGAAAAGTTGCATGTCTTTCGTTGAATTGATTGCTGTCCTCATTTGAACCCAAGTGCTGTGTTGTACACGTACTGGTTACCTGATTTGCAAGTGCTTGTTTTGCTGATTGCGTTGTGAAAGTGCTGTCTCCGCTTGTCCTCCAGGCGAACTGTTTATAACGCAGCGCGTTTTCGTGTTTGTGAAAACGTGCACCAATCAAGTGCAGGTTGTATCTGATTTGAATGCTTGCTGGAAAATTGTTTTGAAGTGCAACCACTGCAAAACGTGGAATGCTGCACTTGCGACGGCTCTGCTTCGATGTTCTGGCCTCAGATGAGTTTGATCGATCGCTCTCGGCTCCACTATTCTCATCACGTTGACTTTCAAGTTGTTTTATTTTCGAATACGCGACTGCGACGACATTTTTGATTTAAACGAGGCTGGTTCCGCTACCTCCATGTCCCTTCCGGTCTTCGTTGTGCAGCAAATGAGTACGCCCATGCTTACCGGCGAAAGTGTCCCTCGTCGAGTCACGATATCCTCCTTTCGAAAATTCTGAATGTCTCGCTCACGAGTCTTCTACATTCTCTTCCTTATTTCGTGCTTTATTTAAATCTTGCCGGTTGTGTCCAATCGTGATGACGAGCGATTTCAGAATTTAATACATCAATTAGTAATGCTCCGGGTCATCGTGTCAGGTGAAAACAACACCAAACTGCGCGTGTTTTTCGACGACCAACCCTTGTAGTTACTTGGGATTCAGAATATCGAACCTCGTGGTTGATGGGGAGGTAGCGGGGCAAATATGCGGGCTCCATTGATCTTCACTGCGTTTCCTTAAACATCGAGTCTGCTTGATAAAAAACACAGTTCTAGTTGTTATTGTTGTTGTTGAATCTTCGCCGAGGCCGATTCTGACAGTTGCTGGAAAAGACTCGATGCGTTTGACCTGTTGTCTGAAATGTTGTTGTGAAGCTGAATAATCAAATTTATAATGTATGCCCTAAACTTTTGTGCCACGAAATCGTTGGTGTGTACAGCGTGCGGGTCAATCACACCTGGTGACAGTTGCTCAACACTGACGCCATGTTTCCGTTGTAACTACCAGGATTCGATTTATCACAAACGTTGGTTTTCAACTTGCATGCTACGAATCAGACATGCACCAGTCTGCAAATCGTGCAATTGTTGCGTCATTTACTTGGGTCAGTGGAGCAGAATCTAACGCTCTGTGTTGCCATCTCGCGGCAGGTGTGATCAGCAAAGGTTGTTCGGCATATCGCGCCATATCGCCCAATGTCGAAAAGGAGGAGTCGGCTTTGAAAGAAGATGTTGGTATGCAGGATGTTCAGTACGATGAGGTAAGACTGGACTCTTGTTGGCAAGGTAGGCCGAGAATATGTCGAAATGTTCTTAACAATTTTTGAAAGTAGGCAAGTTATTTTCTGTACTTTAGTTTTTAAATTTCAGTTGGCGTTTTACGTTTGAGTTTTAACTGCGGGTTGCCACGGCCATTTTCTTTACCCCCACAGGATTCATTGACGGACATGCTTCACACTTGTGTTGACTTCTTGCAAAAAGCAGAAAGGTACGAAATCATGGTTCACATTTTCAACCTCATCATCCCGTACTATCAGAGGAGGCGCGACTATGAGGTAACAGAGCACTATTGTGTGTAAGTTAACGGCAACATCGTGACAACGAAACTACAGTATGTTACTTCTTGTAGCAGTGCGATGGGCACTTATTGTGCTTTGAACTGCAGTTTTACGTCTCTGCTTCTAGAGGACCAAGAATATACCTCCGGTTGCAGCATCACGTCTGAATTCTAAATTTTACATTTTGCTTTTTAGACGAGAGCTCTTTGTACTGCTCGTTGCTTAGCACATGTGACTGGTGTGGCGGCTTGCCCGACAAGCTGGTGATGATTGCTTTGTATAACTTCCAACAAAGATTGAATCACAATTCAACGAGCAAGAACTTTAGAATGCGGATAAAAAGTTGCGTAAAATATGTCAGACGATCCGAGAGTGGAGTTTGATGATGATAGTGACCAGTTGCAAAGGAGGAACTCATGAAAATAGTCTAGTTTTTTTGATCACTTGTCCGCCTTAAAGCAGACGCCTGACCTCACCTGTAATCCCAAAGTCGGACCTTTTAGTGAATAAGCCAGTGTGTGTAGGCTAAAGGTAGGTGCGCGTGTTTGTAAGCCCCCCAAGGTTTTGCAGTTTTTACAGTAAGCTTCTTTCCTTCCAGTAACTTCCATGTTTGGTGAAAAGATCGATAATAAGGAGACATATGTTGCTGTGCCTTTTCATGGTCCCTAGCGTTGTTTGTTCTATGCTTTAAAACCCCGTATCTTTTTTTCCAAAGGCACTAATCAGCATCTACGGAACGTTGAAAAGCGGTTATGAGAAGGTGACCGAAGTGAACAGGAACGGGAAACGCCTGTTGGGGACTTACTTCAGGGTGGCTCTGTTTGGACAAAACTATTTTGAAGAAGAAGATGGCAAACAGTACATTTACAAGGTGGACATTATTATTGCGTTAAACATTTTTTATATCATTACTGTGAAATGCGTATTCTCACATGACGTAATATCCCATATTTCTGAGAACTTCTGTTGATTTTACCCGTAAATTTGTAGTAAATTTTTTGCACAATATTTCAGTGATATTAGGGGCACTTACATAAGTCTAGCCCAGTAGGTAAATACACCGAGTGTAGCGATCCTCCTGGTTGTGGGTCTCAGTTTGGCGATGACGAAGCTCTCCTGTCGCGCTGCGCACAGAATTAGCAGAGAAGCTTAACGGTTAACCGCTTCCTTCAAACCACCTTTCCATCCGTCCATCGCATACTTCTCTTCCTTCAGGAACCAAAGCTGACTCAGCTATCGGAGATATCCCAACGCCTGCAGTTGATGTTCGGTAAGAAGTACGGGAGCGAGAACATCAAGCTCATCCAGGAATCTGGAACGGTACGTCTGTTTCACTTCGGTGTGTCATGTGTGGCCACCTGAGGGAGAACTGGTTGTTGACAGTGTGCTGTTGCGATCGGAAAGCCCGAACGGCATGTGCGCAAAGCTTCACACTGTGGCAGCAAGCAACGGTAGAGTTCACCCGACGACGAGATCACTCTCGTCGTTGCCATCAGGAAGTACAATCAACTAAGTGTCCACCAGGTTCATAAGCATCGTTAGAGGTCATTCACCAATATCGTTCTATTATTGCTTGTTCGCGCCACATATATATGGGTGTTGTTCTTCGCGCACATTCCGTTCGTGGTGAACCGCGCATTCAACGCAACGCCAGCGGAGAGGTTGCAATAGTGCTGAGGGGGGGGGAATCGGGGAGGTGTGGGACAAACTTTGATCCAAGTCTGAATGCGCATGAGATTTTGTGGTGGTGGACAAAGCTTCTACGCAGTTATCGGTCGTGAAAGTGTTTAAATTTATTGTTTTTGGGGACATTTTTTGAAGTTGCTTAGTTTTCTACCTCCTGGGAGTGAATACTATTGCTAATAGCAATCGTTTGAACATCACAGAACATCACGCGCAAAGTAATAAGTTCCTATTTTCGTGAAATTGATCATTTCCTATTTTTTCGTGAAATTAATAAAAAAACTCTGGAACGGCAACCAGACCTGAATTGGTAACTCTCTTATTTTTACTTCCAGGTCAACCGCAAGGATCTCGACCCCAAGTATGCGTACATACAAGTGACATACGTGCAGCCGTACTTCGACCAGCAGGAACGTGAAAACAGAAGGAACTACTTTGAGCAACAACACAACGTGCGGAACTTCGTCTTCGAAACCCCCTTCACTTCCAGCGGTCGCGCCAGGGGGGATATCGAGGAGCAGTGGAAGAGAAAGACCATCTTGACCAGTGAGTTGCTAAATGTTGATTTCTTTGTGGAATCGCGCGCATATCAGTTTTGTTTATTCTCAATGTTTTTCTGAACGGGATAAATCTTTCTGTTAGAAATATTTTTACTGAAAGCTCCTTCACAAACCCACTAGCACTCTACTGCCACCCATCGTAAACATCTGGCGGAAAAGTCTTGGCTCTGTTCGACGCTTTGCTTCCACCTGCTGGCCAAAAATCCATGCTGTCAACAGATGGATTGTTATTCGACGCAATTTATGGCCGAAACCAATTCGCCTGATTTTTTTATTTTGCCGTATGCAGACACCGTCCTTAAACTGTGTTGGGTATGTAGAAACCTTAATGTACTAAAACTTTGAGCAGTCTGGAGATTAAGTGTTAGTTAAAACACCCCCTCCACAGGCTCCTGTTTACTCAGCAAGTTTTAAGAAGCAAACGCTACTATGAAAATGCACAAAAATGTTTGTAAAGTGCGAGCGGAAAAAAGGTTCTTTCTCAGTTTCAGGAAGTTCGTAGTCGTAGTAGAACAAACCTTTTATGAAAAGGCATATTAAACACGATGAATGAAAAACCACCTGGCCAATGTATGGGCGGCAAACAAATTAAATTTTTCAAAACACCGAACCCACCTCGACGCTGGAACACTATACATCGTCAACGCCACGCGCGCATTCCAAACCCACGTCCATTGTTAGAAGCTTCACGGATATTAGGTTATTTCTTTTTTGTAACCAATTGGAATCTTGCTGAAAGTCAACCTACTTGTTTAAGCCTTGCTGGTCGGTGAGTTTGTCGCGCTGATCATAGAATAGACGAAAGATCGACAAATATTTTCTCTTCCTGTGTTTGTCAGCATCGACATAAACTTCCTACTCATCAGTTGCTCATTTCTTGATCAAAGCTCGTTGATGCGAACAGTGCTTCATTGGCTGACGACTGAACTTGAACATCTACCAACCATACGAAACACATTCAATCTGCCTTGACCTTTGCCCTCCATCGTAAGAACATGTACACGCGTTTCTGAGCTGCTCATACTTCGCTGACTCCACCTTGTGCTTTATTGATTTTTATCTCTCACTGTATGTCAGCAACAAGCACGTGCAAGCGAACGTCCTGATTATTTACTCACTTAAGCAATGTTCTAGCTTCGAAACGAACAATCAGATTTGTCGCTCACACACGTTTGTAGCTGATAAATCAAAACCGACCCGCCAGATCCCAACGCACAGTCGAAGAACAACTTCGAACTGAAGATGTTGCCAGAAATGCAAGTGAGATGTGACGTGTGCAACAGAACAAAAGGCATCACTCGCTTTTGTGCGAATTAACGCTTCGCTAATTCGAAACAGAGGCCGTGCGTCATGATGAAATTCGACAAGATGAAGGTTACCATATAAACAGCATAGATCGGTGCATTGTGACGTCACAATGACAGTGGTTACAATAAAACAGCTCAACAACAGACACCCCTGGTATGGAACTTGCGTGAAGCAAGTTTGCGATTTCAAAATCGGCACGTACGATTTGCACAAGTTCCAGTTATCAACACTTGAGCAGATATTGCTTTACACGAAGTCGACCGTGGCTTTGACAGAAGGTTTGTTACATTTGACCTGGGCTGTTTTTTCGGACTAGGTTGCATTTGACCAGCAGTTGAAATTACCAGCAGCTCTCAACCGCAATCTTCGGGTTCGAACAGTGCGATTTTTGCAGAAACGTGAAAACCTTTGTTTTTCAACAATTTCATGCATTTTCACACCGAAGTGCAGAATCAAGCGCAAATTCCAGATGTGGCTGTGTGTCGTTGAAGATCTGGTCATTGATTCGCTTGAGTTGTTAGTGACGTCAGCACGAAGTAACTATGACAGCATAAAAACCCAGTGATGCACCAGCAGCCTGTTGTGCCAAAGTACCACACACCTTGCTTTCACAAACTAGGTGCAACTTGAAATTTCACTTTTACTGAGACCCCTTCCTAGTTAATAACTGTTCTTCTTCGATGAATGTGATGGCGCTTTTTTCAATATTCCTGTGCAGTGGCGGAAAAGATCGTCACATTTTTCACAAAAAGTGAAAAATTTGTGTAGTTGTTAATCAGTATTAACCGGAAAATAGTAGAATAATGAAAGTGTTTGTCATCTTACATAACTTACAGCAACAGTTGAATGGACTCTTTACTGAAAATTGTTCTGGCACGTAGGCATGATTCTGATATAGATTGGTGGTTGTAGGCAAAATGGCGCAACGAATCCAAAATGCTTACACCGGTTTCATTTTTAAGGAAAGACATTTTGAAGGACGCATCTTTATTGTTGCGTAAGATCAACAATGCATGATCGGTAGTAGGTTCCACTCCCCAAGTATTCAAGAATTGTTCCACACACGCACATGGAAATTGATCTTTGTATTCATGATCTCCAGCCTCCCACAGCTTCCCGTACATAACCAAGCGAATCCTGGTGACCACAATGCGAAGCTACGAGTTGAAGCCAATCGAGGTCGCGCTGGACGAGATGACGTCGAAGTGCAATGAGCTGGAACAGCTGGTCACGGCTGACCGCGTTGACCTGAAGAAGCTCCAGCTGCGCCTGCAAGGTTCTGTCAATGTACAGGTTTGTAGGTGTTCTTCTGCTGCTTGTGGATGCCCGGCCATTTGAGGAAGGTCTTGCGTCGTGCTGCTACATCTGACATGATGTTGGGTTTGTGAGACATAAACCACTTTGTTCTTTGCTCGAGCTTTGAAGTGGTCTGGTATGTCTTGAAATGATGCTGGTAGAAAAGTACGATAAAATCGTGACCCAAAATTTTTAAAACTTTGTTGCTATGTTCTGTCATAGCTTCTGTAATATTTTACCTAACCCCGGTCATAAACAGAAGTTTGTGATTTTCAAGGGTTTAAGCCGATATTGGTTCTTTAAATTTAGTAGTTTATATATTTTTTTATTCATAAAGTGCTTTACCAAAGCTGTTCCAAGTGCTTTTTAACAAACGTTAAGATTTTGTTATTGAAATTTGAATGATGAAAATGCACCAATTAAAGAAACGTCGACGGTGAGATCTGTTGAATTCAGTTAACCATCATTACCACTGCAAGACTGTTTCTACCAGAAGCATATCACGTTGCTAACTCAGATCCGCTGGAAACGTTTTCGTCCCAGGTGAACGCAGGACCGCTCGCTTACGCCCGCGCTTTCCTGGAGGAGAACAAAGTTGCTCAACATGCTGCCAACACCGTTGAACAGCTGAGGAAGGTTTACAGGTTCGGTGCTGTCTGTGTTCTTGCGTCAGATTCATTTCGTCGTGACATCAAGTTGCGACACTCAGCTGCTGTTGATTGATAGACTAAAGGCGCGAAACTACATGAATGCTTTTCTTCGAGCAATAATAAGTATTTTGATTGCCTCACTGATTTAAATAAATGTTCTGTTGATCAAAATATTTGTTAAAAAATTACTGGTGTGTCAAAATAGCGGAGGCACCTAATGAATGCCATTTTTTATTGAAAATTTAAATAAATCCCTTTTCAAATATATTTAAAAGAAGTGAAACACGACATTTCAAATTGTGGTTTAAAAAACCTATACGATTTTCTCGAACCGAAATGCTTTCTTTTCGTTGGCTTGTGTCCTGGTGCGTGTTAAACGGTGCTAGTATGGGTCTGAGTTAATTTTCACTCCGCCTTGCTGACGTCATGCTTCGGTCAGGCGCTTCGTCGATTTGTGTGGGAGGGCTTTGGAGATAAACGAACAGCTGGTGACCGCCAATCAACAAACGTATCACGAATCGCTGCAGCATTGTTACGTACAAATGGCCGGGGAACTTTCCCAGATCATGCATGAGCAAGTACGTGTCTGTCTGGCAACTGCCACGTGTTACTGTGCTTTGTGTCACTTGGTGCTCCTGCCCGGTAGGTGGCGGGGTCGTAGATGTTTTGTGATGAAACAAAGGCCAAGTTTGGCGGCAGAAGGTCCAAACGATTGGCGCGGAACACCAGTCAATGATTGCACGTCAGCAATTGTATGAAGAATGATGTTTTAAATTTCGATATTTTTGTGCGTTGAGAAACCTACGTTT
>Ga0210059_1000452_pt1 | contig 51727 bp, 35 predicted proteins | sample Ectturendosymbi2_FD_188042 | JGI IMG/M metagenome (GOLD analysis project Ga0210059, IMG submission 188042) | Ecteinascidia turbinata endosymbiont from Florida, USA - Sample 2 (SPAdes) (version 2) | ecosystem: Host-associated > Tunicates > Ascidians > Unclassified | place: Key West, Florida...
GTTGTTGCACAAGCGAAGGGGCTGCTTATGTAACAACAGGTGCGCTGCTGAGCATCGTGTAGAATTTCTTTAAAAAAGAGAGTACTTTTCGAAACAATCATCTCCGACAGCGAGTGGCGATGCTATAGTTTAAGGTCGGATTTGTTGCGAAATGCTGGCGGCAATGTGTCCTTCGCAGCCGCCTTTCGAGCTCTGCGACGGTTTGAGTAACAGCGACTAGAGCTCGAAGACAGTGCGTCCGTGGTCGAAGCGCTGTCTAGGTCTTGCATGCCGATCGTAATCGGACGCACTGAAAGTTGTGTCTTCCAGCACGATTTTTAAAGCAGGGCGCAGTAACTCGCGGTTGACACGGTTTATTTGAGCACTCGAGGATACAAATCGCACGAAACAGCAACGAATGACGTTGATCGCCGGTCATTGTGGTCAACGCATGAAATTTAGACTATGGCGAGCGGCATGCCGCAGCACAGGCAGTCTCTGCACGTTCGCCGCTAAACCTTGTCATATGGAGATTGAGACTCGCTCCGGTACGGCTGCGAGGCACCACTTGCGTGCAACGCGTGTCGTGAGATCTGATGGATCCCTGCTTTCAATCGCGTTTTTTTAAAGGCTTGACACGTTTAACTAAAAAGTTTTAAACGCACCAGCCGACGAAATACACGCGGATATTTTTAAAGGACGCGACTTGCTGAAAGTCAGACTGCTTTCTGAACAGCATCGGTGTTTTTAAACATGACACTTGGTTTTCGACCGTGAGGCGCATAAGAAACGGTGGTTTTGCATTATTATTTGCTACATTTCAAGCGTTTTTTAATAAATCTCCCAAAATAAACTTCCATAGACGAGATGAGTGTTTACCAGAAAAGAACAGCAAGGCTGCTATTAACTGTCATCCATCACGCGCTTCGTTTCTTGTATTTTTTAACCACATTCTCCAGAGACAAAGACTTGACTTCATGACGACGGCGCCACAGGCAGGGCACATCCACGTCACAGGGTTCGATCGATTCAAGTCAAGAGGCTTATTAGATTCGCAAAGTGCAGTGTTTTAAATGCACGCGTCTTGGTCGCATGTTGTAATGGCACCCTGCTGCTGTTTTCGCTGAGGGCGTCGCTCCTCCCGGCAGCAGCGCCCACTCCCGGCATATACCGGTGAAAGGCAATCGCTTTAGGACGCGCTTGATTTGCCAAACTTTGCTACTCTGTTTCACTGCTTTCTTTTTTCAAAACAATATTCTTCGTGTGTGTATCAGAACACACAGGCAGTATAACCGGAAAGCGTGTTGTAAGTTTTTTGTAAATTGGTTGTAAGTTTTTGTCAGATTTACGTTATACTCTTATCTTGCAAATACAAAATCTATGTTGGTGCCTGTTCGAAAAGATCTCGTCAGTTGGAGTCAAACTGTCAGAGCAGTTTTATTGCAAGTGTTTAACAAGTTCCAATCTGTTGGATTGGATAGGTGTCACTGCCTTAAATATACATATGACTTTTGAAAGTAAAAAGCACCTCAAACGTTTGTACAAAAATTTCTGATAAAAATTAGCTGAAATGCTGCCAGCTAAGCGGACTATAATATTCCAGCCGTAAAAGTTACTTCCTTCGCCACTGCCTTGACAAAACCCTGACTAAGATGAAGATATCAAGGTTAGGAAGCTTGCGTCTTACCAATAAACAGAGGAATGTCCAAAACTGAAAGTCGATGTTTGAATTCGTGATTTGAGCAAGTTAACAAGAAACACCAAACCATTGCTCATTGAAAACGTAAAACGAAGTTCAGGGGAAAATACTGCAAAATAAACTTCACTGGTACGTTGCAACGGAAGTTTGTCAATAATTGCATTTTCCTGGTTAACGCACCTCAACGGAGCGTACTACGTCACAGGCGGCGTCATTCAATCCGAGGGCATTGTTACGAGAAGCTTCGACATCGCTTGCGCTGGTGACGTGGGGTGCTGGCGAAGCTACTCCATCGGCAGCAACCTCCCTGAGCAGACTGTCTGGAAAGTTGTAACGACAACATGTGTTGAGAACAAAAAAAGATTTTCTTTGAGTGCGACATGGCAACGAAAAACATCAACCATTGCTGGCACTTCAACAATCGATACGAGCAAACGTCAGATCTGAGGCAGAGGTCGTAACATTTTTCGCACCAGACGAGTTTTTGAGTTTCATTAACAAATAAATGAAAAACATGGGCACTGCTACAAGGACAGGAACGCAGTTGTAGGATTTACATCTGAGTCCCTTAAGCTCTTGCAATAGCAAAAGATAGACATCCTGAACCACAAGCCATTTTCAGAGGTATCTTTCAAAGAATGTGCGATTGCGTCATTCAGTGGATAGAGGCAGGCCCTGTGAAAGTGTGGTCAAGCTGGTGCTTCGTTCCGGAGCCAGAGTGCTGAAAAGGGTCCGGTGGAACCTGAAAGTCTGACTTTCTATTGTAGAATGTAAAGAGTACTATGCGTTGACTTATGATAAGATTGTCATCAGTAAAATTATTTCTAATAAACCGCTGCGTGTCAATTCAGGGAAAACTACATGATTAAGTTTGGGGTAAGCGGCATTTATAGGCGTTTGGGGTAAGCGGCATTTGTAGGCGAGTAGGTTTTGACCGTTTGAATTAGTGTTTCAAAAACTTTCATTTCATTATTAACGGACGCATTCGCGACAAAACCTGTCAAACCTGGCCACAACAGGTCTGTTGCAAACTGGGTTCATGTAGAGCTGTTACAAATTTTACGAGGGCTCACAATCGATTTGGTGGAAATCGAACTGAAAAAGAATATACTACACCAGCGTCGGGATCCAGACACAACAAAAGACTGTTATGCCGTCTTGCAAAACCTCTTTCGGAAGCCCTGCGTGGAGGTTCGAAATCTATAGCCGGATGATTTAAGTTTTTTCACATGTCGTACAAAAACAGCATTTTCTGCAATGCAATCGGGGTACCAGCTGGGTGACATAAAAGCATATAGGGCCAGGTTCGCTCCCTAGTGGTTTTGCACCGAAAACACAAAACGGTTCTTGCTGTTTCTTACTGACCATTTGTGGACTTGTGGACTACCTAAACATGACTCACACGCAAGTGTGCTGTATGAATTGAAAAACAGAGAAGTGTGCTTAAATGAATTTTAACCTTTTATCTACATCAAAGTTTGCAAAGTTGCCATTTTTTGCATTTTCACCCAATATTGGGATTAAAACATGTATTTTTGACTAAAGGCTGTTGCACCATTGCAAGCCGCCAGTTCGTTAGCAAGCGTGTTGGTTCTTTGTTTTCTTACGAATGCTGTAGTACTTGACGGACAAGACTTTACTAAATAAGCAAACATGCCATGACATGTAAAACAAGCATTAGCCAAGTTTCCATTTATGTTCGACTTCAAACAACGCAAGAAACGGCTCTGCCTGAACTTGAATACTATCGCCTCGAGTTTAGAAAACTTATGCCAGCATCTCTAGCGCACCTTGTGGCTGATCTGTGCCACAACTTTTCTGTCGTCTTCGTTTCCTTCGTCGCAGACGCTGGACAAAATGCTTAAACGCTGAGCCGCGATTGCCAAGCACCGCATTGCTAATTGCCGTTCGAGCGAAACTTGCCACTCTTATCAAGGCATTTTTCAAACGTTGATGGCTCTTTTGACCAAACGAAACTTTAAGCGCTCTTTGAGGTAGAAGAGGAGGGATGGACGAAGCGTAACGGCGCTTTGAAGCGTTTTAATCGCTTGCAGAACGAAAGGCTACGCTGTCGGATATTTCTCGCATTGAAATCTTTAATAAGAAATTCCGCGGCTAGAAATTGCGCCCGGCCTCGCGTGCACACCAGTGGCATTGGTGCGGCTTGTACGTGTGCCAAGCGCAAGCGAAGCAGTTCAAAAGCGCCGCAAATGGGTGATGATCGCCCCTGCGCAGTCGGAAGCGGTAACAGCGCACCTGCGCGCGAGTGGTGGTCGTCGCCGCACACGACGTCGCAGTTTCTTTCGTGATACGCCAATGGCCGGTTGCGCAAATTCGACCGACGCCGCGCTAATCTGCACCGGTCCTCGCCTCCCAAGTTCAACGAAAAGCGGAAAAACGTTTCAAAACAATTTCAGGAAAAAATCCGGGTCGATTGATTGTCAGCAGACTTTTTTGTCAAGTGAAGTTTCGCCAGCATTTTGCTGTTTTTGCAAGCAGTACTTTGCGCATTTCTTAAGCCTTAATACCCGTAACCAAGTCGAAAAAACTTTTGACAATTCACGAAAAAAGTTGAAGTTGGGCCCAATTTGAGCTTGTTTGTCTCATTTATAATTTCACCGCAGGAATTTATTTGTTTCGCAATGGCGGTTTTTGGACCCTGACGATCACGTTATAATGAGGTTTCACTGCACAAAACGTCTCTTATTCTGAAATGAAATACTCAATACCCAAAAACCTAACCTTGATACCCCCTGGGGGTACTGAGGCAAACTTTAAGAACGTCTTACTTGTACAGTCAACAAATTCACAAATGCATGTGCTGTCTGCACAGAGAACGCTCAATGCAAACAACTTGGCACATGCTTGCATTTTGCATTGGTATGATATGACTTTTAGGCGCATGCAGTAAGATTACAGGATCGAAAGTTGTCAAGCAAAATGAAAAATATCAGAGAGTTTAGCTCAGCAGAATTGCGTGGGCTTGCACGATGTCTGCAATAAGTCTTCGTCTTTCCCTAGCAGAGATTGAAAGCAAGGTCAAAGCCAACGGTTCTGCAGCTTGCGAGTTTCTACCTGAACGAGAGCACGAGGTTCGAGAGTTGCTGACGGTCGAGACTGGCGACAGGAGCGTGACCTCGTCGGAGAGTGTCCCGCTGGCCGAGTCCATTTCGAGTTGACCGTGGCACGATCTGAAACAAAATTTAAATATACAACATTTGGGAAAAACAAAGTAAAAAACAACCTCTTTTCATTAAAGTGGTAGATTGTTCAGACAAGTTGATGTGTAAAGCATCGACGGAAAAAGATCGTCTATTTTTCAAGTCACAAAATCCCTTTTCCGCTTCTTTTCTCATATTCGTTTGGATTTACTTCTTTTCTAATCATGTGCTCTCACGTGTTTCCCCCAAATACGAATGGCTTCGCGCGCTCGCTGCGAAATAAAAACCTCTTTGTCTTCGTCCTGGAACACTTCGACAAAGGCGACCGAACAAAGATGGCGACCAAGAACGGCGCAAACTCTCGTCACTGATTTTTTTTCTCTCAATTGGCGGCAGGCCGAAGCCTGGATGATGCTTTTTGTCGAGGCGGTTGAGGTGAACGCTCTTGCCCAAGGAGCGTGCGAGTCCGTGGGTCGAACAACCAACCTTTCGATTGAGAGGCGGACCACTGAGCTAAGAGCAACCCTTAGAAGGGAATTTCAAACGTTTTTTGTAGTGTAGTCGTTGAATGCTTTCTTCGCTCGCTTATACATGTTCTTCAGAAAAGAGGCAGGGGGGCATTGGACCCCGTGGATTTTGAAACTTGATATTTTCCGATTAACTTTTTGATAGAAAACTTTGGTAGGAAAAAGTTTTTTCTCTTAGTTTCGAACTGGTAAAATGAGATTTCACCATTGGTGATGACCTGGAAAAAATATTTCTGGCCACCCCTGCAAAAACCCATTATTCCCTCCCCCCGATAAGAATCTTTCCTACGCCAATGCTCTTATCTCTTGTGCAACACTGTCTCCCTTATTTTGTTTATTTTGACAGATCAACATCGGCCGGATCCCTGACAGCGGTCCGACTGTGCGTGGTGTCACTGCGGTATGGCTAGAAGACATCAACCATAAATAACCGAGTGCAAAGTTTTCTGCGTACCGTGTGGTTCGATTAATGCTTCCTTTCCATTACAAGAGAAAAAATGTGTTGTCACATTAGGCATGCTGTTCACCTCGACTGTGCATTTGTTGCTCCGCTCTTTCTGTTGAGTTCTGCTAGAACAGTGGTTTAGGTTTGCGAGTTATGCAGCTTTGTCTGCATATTGTTATGCGGTACCAATGCTTTAAATGAACTGGTGTGTTGTGTTCAGGATGGTCACGTTTTAAGTTTGTTTAATCCGTACACGCGGTCCGTTATGTTGAACACATGTCATAACAGCCACGATGGTCGGCAAACTCATAAACCCTCGATAAGCATTAATACGCACTTCAAAAAATTTTGAAACACAATATTTTTGATATTTCGTATTTTGACATACTATTTTGTTATTTGCATATTTATAAGATGTAAATATCCATATATATGCATAGTTGTGTTTAACCCTAAAAACGCAAGTATTCGGTTTGTTGTAATATGTTTCCTGGAAGAAAAGTCGATCCGTAAAAAGCAATGCGAAAAGTTTCCAAGGAGCCTCGCAGTTTGGCCCGAACAAATTTTAAAGTTTTGAAAGAGCTTTTCAATCATATATTCATTTTTCCTTTCCAACCAGCCACTGTCATCCGTACCTTGTGTCCAAGTCACGACGGTCACTGGAATGGTAGGTTAGTATTCGCTTTTCTCGCGGAACCTGCAGGAGAAGAACGATTTATGTTTATGACGAGTCATGGCGCGGGTTCTGTGGCCAGCTTTGTATTTTTCCCAAAATTTTACCAAGCCATCAATCGAGCTGCAACTAAAGCGCTTAAAACCAAAAACGACAGCGACGTTTCAAGATGTTTGCTTGGCTAGCTCAACATACATATGAACTAACCTTTATTAACTTGCAATTGCATAAACTTTAGCCAATGTAATCGACCAGAAAAGCTAGGAATACATACTACACAAGTCCTATATTATTCCTATATTATTTCCTATACACAAGTCCTATAGGAATACATACTGTACAAGTCCTATATTATTATCATTTATGTATAAAATTGATGGAAGGTGGAGACAAAGCAAGTCGTGATTATTCCAAATAAAAAGTTATAAACACTGTGAAATAAATCCTAGAAGCATTGCCTATCAAAAGGAATCCCTTCCCAGCAAAGAATCGGACACTAAGATTTTACAGAGTATATACCTCGCCTACTACTTAGGCATCATAGAAGCATTGCTTCAGATATCTGCAAAATTGTCTGCAGAGTACATGCAAACTGGTTTGCTTGAGCTCATTTCTTCTTGTAGTGTGCAGATGAACCACTGGGCGTAAACAGTACACAAGCAACTAAATAGTTTCAACAGAACATGAAAGCAACGTTCTTCGAAATTATGCGCAGGAAGCAAAAAGCGAAACAGTTCGGAGTCACTTGACGAAAAAGAAGCGAAAGCTTCAAAGGAAAAGTCGAGGCCTTGAAACACTGATTACGTATTTCATTGATATTCCCTATAAAATAAAGAAGTTTAAAAACTTTGTGCAGTGCAAGTGGCCATCTGGCCTTTTCACTACCACGTACTTTAAACTTGCTCTTATTTATTTTGACGATCATTCCACAATACCAAACCTGATCGTGCTACCTTTGCTTGCTGTAATAACTTATCAGCAAAGAAGACTTGCCTTGTAATAATCGTACAAGAGACCCAGGGCGGCGGCGGAGTCTTCGTCGCCGTGAATCGACATCATGGCGGTTGTTGCGGCCGTCAGCGGATTTTCAAGGTAAGTCCGCCAGGCCTCGTCTTCGCTTGAGCAGCTTGGCTTGTTGGAATCAGGAGCAAGTTGACTTCCTCCGGTTGGATTTACCACTGATAATGCTCCGGCGCCTCTGCAAACAGCAAAGTAGGTTTTGGTGCTGCACAGAAAAAGAACGGTCGGTTGGCAGACGAAAGACGCGACTGGGATGTTGACTCCAAGATGGTCATAAGACTGTTTCTTATTGTGAGGAAAACTACGCGCTCATTTACACAGTGAACATGTGAACACATTTCTGGAGTTCAGAAACATGCTGCAAACTGCCAATCCTGGTTTGCTGATGGTGCTCCAGAAAGAACTCAGATTACTGTACGAGACAAAATCACGACATTTCTTGCAAATGATGTCAATATTTCAAGTTGCGGGCCAACGCCGCGTCGCGTTCGCGATCATTGAGTCAGGCCGGCAATGCCTGCAAGCATCATCGCATCTGCTGTGTCTCGGTGTGCGCGCGCAGGATCGTGTCTTCGCTGAGGCGCAGCAGGGAAGTTTGATGTCGTCTTTGTTTATGCGCCTTATCGCGATGACGTGGAAGCAGCAGCGATTAAATGCCGTCGACGCTTCGCAAAATCCAGTAGCGTCGCACGCAAGTAAGCGCCGACATAGCTGAAGCAAGGCCTCCTAAATAAACAGGAGACCTTGGTTGAAGTCGAGGCACGCGAACAGCGACACCTGCTGCAGCTGGGCTCTCACCGGCTTGCCCTAACGCAGTGGTTCTTAACCTTTTTTACATATCTTACCCTTTTTCGAACAAGATTACCAGATTTACCCCCAATACAATCAATAGTGCTCATTTATTGAAAATACGAAATTAACAAAGTCTTACAGTTTAGAATCATTTGTAAAAGTTTACACTGCAGGCTGCAATTCATGGTTCAATAAATTTACCCCCTTGGACGATGAAATTTACCCCCAGGGGTAAATTTACCCCAGGTTAAAGAGCCACTGCCCCAACGTCAACTTCAACTTTGTCAGATTATGAGATGCTATGTGATTTAAGCAAACGTGGCCCGAGTGCGTAAAACAGTGTGTCTACTCGACGTACACGACAGTGTGTATAGGGCTTTTTGATGAGCTCTTAAAAAATAATGATTTTCAGCATGAACTCTTTCGTCATTATCGGTGACGCATGCCGGATGGGGATAAATGGATCGTACCACACCCCAACCTGCGAACAACCATGCGTTGCAGTTTTACGTAAGCGCTGGCTGTGCCTTTTTCTAATCGTGCAAAAGTCCGAATCTGGAAAAACCGGACATGCTTTCTGGGTCATTCTACCGTCATACTTGGCAGCAACGTATTTCCGCGTTAACCGTGTGCTTGAGCAATGAACAACCGCATGTCGGCTGTGGTGAATCAGCAGCAGCAGCAGCGACGGGCAGCTGATAATTTTTCTCCTGCGTGTGAGCGAGAACCAGGCGCACGCATGCACTGCTCCGTGGCGAACGTATGGACTCGCAGCTGCGTGGCGTTTCTCAGAAGCGGTTGTTCGCCGGTGAACCGAGGTTATATTCAGGCATGTTAGAAGTGAGTTCGCGCGATGCGCATGCTTGGGTGTGATGACGCAGCCGCGAACAAATGTTTCCTTGAAACTTCTCTCAGCGCATTTTTTGCCACCAGTGGTCGCCGTTGTTTCAATCAAAAAGCGAAATCAAAACCTTTTTCATCTTCCAGAGCATGTCAGTCACGTTAAGAACATTCAACAAGCTGGCTCATGGCTTCGTTCTTGCGTTTTCTGCCTTTGATGCAGATTATCTACGCTTTAACTACTCGTTTCAACAGGACTGTATCTTATTTTGCGCTCTAAAATTGTTGGAACGCCAGTTCGTATCTATCTATACCAGCTATGTCCAACCCAAATGGCTTACTGAGCCATAAATTATGTCACTGTCTTGCCTGGGCCGCACATTAAATTACATCTAAATGTAATGAGGGCCGCACATAAAGCGCACAGGCTTACCTTGATTGTAGCAAAATAAATTTAGTTTAAGCTAATGTACTGAAAGCGTTCTAATCCTAACTGCAATGGTAACAGACGTGATTAAGTGGCACTGCAGACCACTTCCATCAAAACTGCGAAATTCAAAACTATCAAAATAAGGACATGTTGTCAGTATGCAGGATATTTTCGTCCCGCGAAAACCTAAACCGGGCCGCATAAAACCCTCGCTTGGGCCGCATGCGGTCCGTGGGCCGTGGATTGACCAAAGCTGATCTACACCAACAAAATAAGGTGCGCAGCGCACGGATGCTACACAATTTGTTTTTAGTTATTTTTACATTTTCACACAAATTCCTGTTCAACTTTTTTCAAATCTCTGGTTTATAAACAGCTATACTTTCATTTGATCGATCCGCGTTATAGCGCTAGAATTTGTCCGATCTGTACTTTCTGAATCTGTTAATGCCCCGTGCGAGGTAAATAAAAACCTAACATGGCGTAGATTTTAAAAAATTGGGAAAAGACTGAATACATTAACGGACATTCTTGATATTTCTTATAACGGTTGAGGGTTACCGCTGTTGAGAGACAAAATATTTTTGTTTCATTATTTTTTGCTGATTTCTCTGATCAACAACTCAGCGCCTTCTCAGAAATAAAATTAATACATTAAAAGTTCCCTCATTGGGTACATTTTAGGTAATGTTGCAATGCCTCTACGTTGGGAGAAGTAAGTTAATCAAAACAAAGGTTGGTCAACAGCCAATATATCTCAATTGCGTGTATGCCTCTGACAGTCATATTAAACTATACAACAATCAAAAACTCCCAAATATACAAAGAAAGAGCACAAATACTGCGCTACGTTACATTCTGTATATCAATACAATTTTCTTCATCAAATTTTACTAAAATATTGGCATTTCTCACAATATTTCTATCGGAAAACATCTAAAACTGTCGAGCTGGGAAAATTTTCTTAACCAATTAATATGATTCCCAATTAAAACCATATATCTATCACATAATTAAAACATTTCTCCCTGGAGAGAATTACTCAACGCCTTTTGATTAACCTCTCCAAACCAAAAACACCTGCAGCGAGACCAACCTGTTATTCAAAAAGGTATTTACATCTCCACCTAGAGAGTCGAATCCTTCCGTCGACTCAAAAATACCTCCTTTTAGGTCGGGAAAGCATCGTTGTTGTACGACAGCTTGCAACTGCTGAGGAACTTTCGCGGCTGAAGAATCAACGCAGTTAAAATGCTGAGCACACGACGACCGGTCGCTTTCGTGCGGCAGTTCCCACGACGTGGAAGTCGTGCTGTCGTCAGTTTGTTGCAAGGCGCACGGCGACTGAAATTTGTCTTTCGGGTCTTTGAAACTGTAGTCTGCCAACAGCAGCTCGTCTGCCGTCGACCAGCGAGCAGTGGTGTGCAGCGTTCCGTCCGAGTGCATCCGTCGGAGCGGATCGGCCGGCGGCCTCGACAGCAGGTTACTGTTGTAGCGCCGGGGCAGCAGACCCTCTGTTGGTCGGTCGGAGTCCGAGCTTGCGCTGAAATCAATGAATGACTCAAGTTGCTCTTCCAGTGACATGTCCGGCAAATCGCTCACGCATCTTCGGCTGATGTTACCGGGCAAAACTCGGTCGGTCGGACGACAGCTCAAACCGAGGCCAGCAGGCCTCGTAGAGCACGGGGTGAACGCGGACGCATCGCTGCGACAAAACTGCGAACCGTAATCGTACGAGTGGTTTGAAACCTCGTTGAAAGAGGTTTGTCGTTCTGGAGGATTGCGGAGCAGGAAAATGTCCTGTGCGCAATTTCCGTTTTCGGACGCGGTCATTCTGGACTGAGGATGGTTTGCAGCCAGAAACAAGCCCTCCTTTTCACGGCCTATGCTCATGCTCTGCAACGGAGAGGCCCTCTGGTGATTATAATGGCCGTCGTTCTCCCGAAATTCGTGTCCGGCTTCCAGCAGGTCAATGTCGAACGGGGTTCTGAGAAGGTTGACGCCGTTATCGCGGCTGCAGAAACCGGCGTCTGTACTCGACAGCGGCCGTTCGTTGTCTGAGTTGATCGAGTCGGTCGAGTTGGTCGGCGAGTAGTCAATGGCCATGTACGGTAAATGTTGAAGCATTTCACCTGGTTGTTAGCAACGAATGGCCTACAGCGTGTTACAATTTAAACAGCGCGTCAGGAGCGCTTCCATTTGACAAAACCTTCAGCACCAACCTGTGTAAAAATGCAGCATATATAGCTTGAGACACCGATCCGCCACTGAAAAGGGGAGGTGTTTTGCAACACATCAATCCAGGAAATGTTTGGTGCCAAAACGCGACGAAGTTTTTGCACAGTATAGTAGTGGCGTTTGTGAGAGTTTCTTGCAAAAAATGGGTGATAGCCAGTTTTTTTTGCAAAAAATGCAAGTGTTTTTATTTTGGTACTTCTTAGGATTTTACACGAAACTAGTTTTCCATATCTCTGTACGGCTGCAAAAACCATGCGATTATATTTTAATACATTTGCGTATGTTTGGACACTTCATCCAAATTGCCTATGTTTAAATTGCAGGTATCTCTATAAACCCAGGTAACTAATCCCTTGTTTTTCATGAATAACCAATGAATAATCGTGATGGTTTGCAACTCTTAGTTACGTGAATGTGCATGTCTAGCCTTGAATGCCAGCTGCTACGTTAGCGAAATAGCGAGTAAAACTTCACAAGCACAGACTGCGCAAAATTATTCAACCTCAATCCCAATCCCTTGTACTGGATTTCAAATTCTGCTCAATGGCAGCAGCGCACAGTGTTGCGTGACGCGCGAATCGGCCGTTCACAGAACGCGGTCGCCATTTTGTCTGGAAGATTTGTCAACCGAAAACGCGCAAGTCATTACAAGTGGCTACTTGATAGGGAGTCCACTGGCTTACAGTTTCTTTCGGTTTCTGATGAAGCAGAAAGATTATACAAAACATTTTACAGATTTGGCACCACCGCTTATAAACGTAATGCGACAACAATAGAGCAACTGTATCAATACTGGTGCGTGGCTGGCGAGGTGTTTCGACCTTGATTTTTCTGTTGCAAGATTAACAGCACATGCTTTTCCAGGCTATCGTAGGCACATTTTATCAACATGTTCCTCCCTGCAAACATGCTTCTTGGTTTTATATTGCTTCGTGTGTACTCTAAATTAAAACTACGCGACGCCATCAAAGTCAACCGAATGCATGCTTTAAAATTTTAACCTTGGTTGCCGCCTAACTCAACTTCTATTTGTGCGAAATTCTCCAGAAAACGCCGAGACTGGTAAGCATTGCAATCCTTTGGAATACAAAATGGAATGCTTTTGAGTAAAGCAACAAAGTATATCTCACGAGCTTTCCATAGCAAAAAAAGTTTGTCTGACTTTGCCACGACGCTTTGCTTGCTTTGCAATGCTTGTTCAAGTTGTTTTTACCAATAGATGTGTTAGAATGCTAATGCTCGAGCGTATCTGCTCATGCTCCGTGCCATTGCTGGATTGCTTTGCCTCTTTATCTCACAAGCCGAAATCTGAAGAGTGCAGTTAACCAAGCGTTGGAAATAGTCGAAGTTGATACGTTGATAGGGGAAAACAAACGACTGTCATTTTACCAAATAAAGACTTTCCACCGTTTGACATTTCTCAACGCCCAGCATTGCTCATCCACTGAAACTTTATTTTTTGCACTGTGCAGCTAACTCGCAGCCAGCACGGCAGTGTGTCGAGCTGCGTCAGGCGATCCGCTACTTTTGTAAAGGTTCAAACTCGAAAAAAAGTTTTTTCTCCTTCGCGTTTATTTTTTACCGAACGGTTTCGGCACACCGGACAATCGTGACCAGCACGTAGCCTCGGGCGCTTTGCGCGCAGCAGGCGACAGAAAGCGTGTGCGTCAAGGCCAACTCGTCTGTAAATTCCCTGAGTTCGCAAAAAACGGCAGTTAAACACCAGTCTTTTTTACACAGAGGAGATCATCAGTACTTGCTTTAGAAAGGTAAGAGACAGACTCGTCGCCAGTCTAAGCCTGTTTGGTGGGCTTTACGCTCGGCGAGACGTTCGGAGATTAATTATTAAACCGTAATTACCCTACAGGCTTTTTTATTAAAATGGGGGTTTTAACTTGTATTTTCAGGTAACTCAAGGCTCAACTTTGCCGTGAATAACTGAATAAAAGGGGTCACAGTTAACTTGTTAACACTGCAGAAACGATACGGCAGTAAGAAGACACGAAGTTAGCCGCGAAAATTTGAGACATTTCTGGCAGGCCGCCAGAAATTACCGTAAATAATTGCAAACTGTCTTTCTCATACGTTTTGGGGAATATTTTGCTAGTGTTTTTTACTAGCACCTGCTGCAGAAGTGCAGTAATTTTAATGTGACTTTACGTTAGCAATGGTAACCTACGCCTTGGCTTCATACCCGACGCATGCTGCGTTGACCAGCTTCGGCACTGACGCTGTGCGTAAACCTTGCGTCAACTCGTCAGATTTGCGTCAACGTCAAGAGCGTAAGGCGCTAGCGTCGATCAAGAGCGCTCACGTCATGACGCACGCGTAAACCACAAACGAGCGACGTTAGCCTTTCTCCAACCACAAGTCACGTATTCAGGCGGTCAACATTGCTGAATTTCGGTTTGCGCAAAAGGCGCCGGCATTCCTGAAAACAACCGAAGATTGCGTCGCACACTCAGGACAGGACAATGTGCGCGCGAAGCGAAATTCGCCCAAGCGAGCTTGTGGGAATGTTGTGCAAACTTATAAAGCAACGGAGCCGTAGCCAAATAGAGGCAAAGTAAACTATTGCTACAAAAAACTCCATAGCAGTTTTTTTAAGTTTTTCCCGTTTTCTGGAAAGTCGAACACGGTCCGTTGCACCAAAATAGTTTTGCCTGCTCCAAAATTCACTGCTGGTTGGCACCTTGCCGATCAAGATACTATATACAAGCACAGCAGATTTGTTTGTGCGTTTGACTTTCCAGTACAGTGTCGGCAGCACATTATCAAGTTTTTCCATCTGTGTTTTTGTGTCGGATATTGCACGCGGTGCATCTCATGACTGTCGCGACCGTACTAGCCTAGGCGTACGTGTGCAAATTTTCTTGCCCTGGATCAGGAGCCTGCAAGTCTTGGACATCTTTTGCGCAGAACATTCATGGCCAGATTCACTACTGGAGCAAACGTCAGTGATGTTCACCGGGCGCGTTCAAACTTTCGCTATGGTTGAGAAGCTAATGTTTATCTCAGGGTTCTTTTAAGGTGTTTTAGGGACCCGATTCGGGTCCCTAGAATTTCAAATCGGGTCCCTAGAATCAGAGAAAATCGGGTTCCTAGAATCAGAGAATCGAGTCCCTACAGGTCCATACCGTGTACCTAACATTTTCCTTTGAAAAAACTGTTTATCTCCAAATCAGTGAGTTCTCGTTCTGACAGACAGGCCATGAAAAGGTACGAAAAGCAAAAGAGCCCTTATCCTTGAAGCGTTTGAGTGTGAATTAAAAGCAGACAATTTTATAACAAACGACCCATGCGCTCCAAAGTGGGCAAAACCGTTAAAAGCTCAGTTGCAGTAGAATAACATTCTGAATTTTCTGTAAATCAAAAAGGCGCAGCAGAAAAACCTCAAAGCGCTTCTCGCACCACGACCTGTCAACAAGACGCGTTTCCAGAATTTAAATAATTAGAAGAAAAGAGCTTTTATTTTACAAAAATACACCTTGTTCGTTAACAAATTTTACCATTTCGGAGTTTTAAAACTAATTGCACGATTCGGTACCAACGTCTTTTCAGAAATTGTAATTTTTCTCAGTGCTCTCTCAGCCAGACTTGGACAACTGGACTGTCTTCAACTTTTCCAAATTAAACTAGAATTGAGATCAGAGTGACACAGTTTTCTGAAATTAGAATTTGAAATACCGAATTCGCTAAAACCAGAAATTTAAACTAAACTCCGCACTAGAATTGCATTTAATCAAATCAAGTTCATTTCATGCCAAATCGGAATTACTTCGCATAATTGTGAGAATGGCAAAGATTCGCAATACAAGATTGGTGCGTTTCGCCCTGTACAATTCGCCAGGATGGGGCTGAAAACTCATTTCGACCTAACCGGTGTGGCTGTCATAGGTTTGCACAGAACCGTCGCCAGGTAGTATTCAGTAGGGGGCATTGCGTTTCTGCGGGGGGCTTGACATTCTAAAAATTGTCAAAAACTCCACTGATATATAGTGTTTCATGTTTCAATTTGGTGGGACTTAGAGCTTTGTTTGAGAGGCTGAGCCCACCAAAGCCCCCCCCGTGGCGACGGGACTGGGTTTGCAGTAAGTAATATACTGTTCGTGACAATGCCTACTATGACTGTGTGGCTGGTATAAGTGATTGTGGTATAGCACTTTCATCCTTTCGTTACGCTTTCCTTGCGCGACATACATTCTTGTATCACTTGCTGAAAAACGCTGTTGGACAAAGTAGCATTTTCGGTAAAACCGGAGATTAATTAGAACTAAAATTAGAGCACGGAAACTTTTCACAAAGTGGATTAGAATTGCTGTATATTTCCCTCTAAATCGCCTCTAATTAGACAACTAAAATTGTCTACTTGTCCAAGTCTAAACTTTTTAATTGTTTGCAGTAGTTGAAAGTAAGAGATGCGCGTGTTGTTGTTCTCTCGAAATGCCGTGCACGGCTTCGCAGCGACAGACGCGCCTTGCAAAAGTAGCGCGATTGCTTGTCCGTCGCAGCAGATGTCGGGACAAACAACAGGGTTTGTTCTCTCTCTAGTAGGCCTTGGTTTGCTCAAGGTCACCTGTTTATCTAGGAGGCCTTGGCTTGCTCATGCAAGTTGCGTTGTTTGCACGCAAGCCCTCGGCAAAGATGTTTTCGCACGATGCCGCGGCATCGACGGCGCAAAGGATTCGTTCTAAAGCACATCCGGTACGGCAAAACAAGAAAACCATTGGTCTTGTGCATACCGCTGCAGCGCATTAGCCAATTCAAACACAGTCATTATACATCTCTCCGCCATGGTACGACGCACGCTCACGACGCAATGACGCAAGCACTCACGCAGCACGCACGCAAGTCGCGGCGTTCGACATGGCACGTCGCCGCTCGCGCCCATTGTGCGATGACACGTCAGATTTTCCAGAATTGCCGCAGCGGCAAAGCAGCCGCGGCTCACAAGCTGCAACGGAAACGAGACTGCATTTCTGGCGCGTTACAGACGTCGTCGCTTAAGCATGCTATCCAGCAGTTTTTGCCATCTGAAAAGACTTGAAAACAAAAAGCAGGTCGCTTGATACAAGCCCGCCTAGGCCTCGGACACAGACGTTGTTCCGTCGCAGGCCACGGCACTGAAGCATGCTTGAGCGTAGACCGAACTCTCTTTTTCTTCGAGAGCAATCTTATTCACTTCATCAATGGTCAGTGTTCATGTAACAACAAAGGTGATTGTTCTGGTGATAGTCGAACGCAATCAGGAGTATCACTCAAAAATTTGCAGTCATATAGGGGATGCCGAAAAAGTCTTCACTTTTTGCGAACCTAACAAATGAACACTTTGAAGAATTAACTCGCACAGCTTTTCAAAGACAAGCAACTCGCACAGCCTTTTCTGGATAACGAATTGTCCAGATTTTCGGAGACTAGCAAATCAAACATAAACCAAATACTGACAAATAATGCGTTTGTTGTGTTTTTATTAATTTCTGCAGGTCATTTTATGCAGGGTTTTTGTAAAGGCGTTTTAGGGACCCGATTCGGGTCCCTAGAATTTCAAATGGGGTCCCTAGAACCAGCGAAAATTATCATTGGGTCCCTATAATCAGAGAAATCGGGTCCCTACAGATCCAAACCGGATTCCTAACATTTTCCTAAAAAAAACTGATTTTATGTAAAACTTGCATTCTTTACAGTATTTGTATTGAAGCCACAAATTGAGTTTGCGGCTCGCTGCTGTTTTTGGTTTTCTGCAAATGACTCTTCTGTTGAATAAGATTGTCCACCCCTGTTATGGAGTGTCTTGTTGAATTTTTATACGATGTGTTGTTGCATTATTGTAGAATGTCTTGCTGCATTATTATAAAATGTTTAGTTGTATTATTATAAAATGTTTTGTGGCATCATTACAGAATGTCTTGTTGCATCATTGTAGAATGTTTTGTGTCATTATTACAAAATGTCTTGTTGAATTTTGATAGAATGTTTTGTTGCATCATTATATAATGTCTTGTTGCATTATTATAGAATGTTTTGTTGCATCATTATGGAATGTTTTTTTGCATCATTATGGAATGTTTTGTTGCATCATTGTAGAATGTTTTGTTTCATTATTATTATAGAATGTCTTATTGCACCATTATAGAATGCATTGTTGCAGTTTCTTTTAGTTCCCGCGTCAACAACTACGCCTGAGTGTCGTGACTCAACCTGTCGCTTCACACTTGTTTTAGTCATAGATTGCTGGAATTGAGCTGATCCGCGCCCGGAAGAGTTTACGCCACTTCCAAAAACATTTTTTGAACGAAAAACAAACGTCAAGTGAAATTTTCCCAAATATTGTTGCGTTTCCTTCGTTCGTCAAGCGATAGCAATCACTGCCGTGCGCCTGTGAGGACTATATTACTCAACTATAATGACATTCTCGATTCCTGTGTGTGGCTGTAATACCTGAGTTTAGCCAGCAGCAAAGTCAGTCGTATCCTCAGATGAACTGACAAAGGATATTTTGAACCTACTTGATTTGAAGCCGAAAATCAACGGCCCTGGCTGCCCGACAAAAAACAATACAATTCCTTGAGTTTCGCGTCAATTTTCTAATACCGCAGTTTCGAACTGACAGTAAACACTTTACCGTTCAGATGCCTCCGATCACGTAACGAGCTTGAACGCGAGGCATAACGTGGCTGCTCTAGCCCAGAGACAATCTCGTTGCAGCGAGAAACGATTTTAATTTGGAGTGCACCAGAAGTGAAGTGGCAGTTAAGACTCGATCGAAATTGCCGATTCTTACTCTGCTTGTAGAAACGCATTTCCTCCAACTGCGCTGATTGCCTGGGACGCATGGTTGGTGCTGTTCTTCTTCGACAGACTGCTCAGTGCAACTTGTTTTGCAGAAGAAATATGAGAAAATGTGCTTGAAAGTGCAGCGGCTGTAAAAGCTGCGCAAACGCTGCAACGGCATACAAGCAACTATACTTCTGTCAATTTTTTCATCCCATGTCTCATCACGTCAGCGCAATGCTTGTTTTGATCTGGGTCACTTGATCATTCCACAAGCCAAAATAGTTTAAACTCTTACTAAAATTCAAGTATGTACTTTCCACGATGGGTGTAAGCAAGGAATCGATCAGCAAATTTTTAATAGGAAATGGATTTCACGTAAAATTACGCATCCTCAGTCCTTATTCAGATACTCGAAAGCATACAGAAACACTAGTGCTTTTAAGTGTCTCTTACTAAAAGTTGCAATCAGGCAAAATTATGAGTTTCGTTTTTGCAGTATTTCTTGTGTTCATATTTGTAGATTAACAGTTTGATGAAACACAGCAAGAGTTAAAAAGATGAGTTGCTGACAGCTTTGTGGTGAGTTTACGATGTTCGTATATCCTACATCCGTTCGCGTCAGTCCAGTGTAACTCTTAATGCTTCAGGCGAATTGCTTTGTTTTCAGAAAGCAAAACCTTCTGGTTGTTTAGTAACTACTTGGCGTTTGTTCGCAATTCAACAGATACTTGAACAGATGCGAGTGCGCGAGTGTGAGACCAAGTGCGCCTGTGTGTAAAATATTTCGTGCGTGCAAAACGAAACTGCTCAAAAACGTTCAACAAACTTAGGGTCAACCAAGGGCAAGATCGCTGAATTGCGACGTGCAGTCGCGTAACGCACTTTATCAAGCATTTTGGAAATGTGGCTGATTGAAGCTTAATTCGTTTGGCGCCACAATCGATTGATCTTGACTCAGAAGTCAGCACGGTGAGAGCGAGATAGTCCAGATTACCATCGAAATTCACGTACGCAGCGCAACTGGCTTTGTTTCGCTTGTGGCAGTGCATGCCGTAACATCACGTTCGAACAACGCAATAATACATGCGAAATAAATCTCCAGGCCGCCATTTTGACCGAGCGGCGCGTTTTTCTCGACTTCGACCAACAACACCGACCCACGCAGCTACTTCTTTCCTGTTGCAAAATCACCAAAATCACAAACTGTAATTGCCGTAACCTCCTGCTCTTGAGCTGTTGAATAAAATCGCTTGCTCTGGTGTATCTTTTTTGTAAAACTGCAGCCGAGATTTGTTTCTACGGTAGATCAATTTAACAGCAGTACGAACGGAAACGCAATGAAGTACCATGGACATCGGAAAACTTCCGCAAGAAACGTAACTCTCAATATTTGTCGCTCTGACAAATAAGTATATGTTTGGAATTTGAAAGCAAACCTCCATCGCCAAAGACACTGAAAAGTATGAATTGACGCCACTTGGTTATGTTTTTTTTTGCGACTACCTGCAAGCAAGCCATGCATGGTCTTCAAACTCACGAATATACACGAGACCACTTGCTCTTGTGCAGGGTGACACAAAAAAAACGGTCATCACCAAAAATCGAATAACTTCCAAAATTTTTTTTAGATTGACACAAAACTTCAGCTACATTAGGTCAAACCTGTGTAGCAGACATCTCCAAAGTTTTAAGTCTGTACTACAAAAACTTTTTGTTTCACTAGCGCTCAAAAAATGTGCTCCAAATGAGCTCCCCGGCGCCACAGGCACATTTGGATCCGGAGGGCAAAGTTCTCGATGGCCCTCCCGCATTCCTCCCTTGGTATCCCTCTTATTGTTGCTGTGATTGCTGCCTTCAGGTCAGGGATAGTCTGGGGGTTGTTGCCACACACCCTGTCCTTAAGGTATCCCCACATATAAAAATCGGGGGGGTTCAAGTCCGGTGAATGCGGCGACCACTGCGGGTCACACTTGCGGCTGATCAGTCGGTCAGGGAAACGCTGCTGTAGCCATGCCAATGATTCGTTTGAGGAGTGGGGGAGGCACCATCCTGCTGGAACCACTGGAGGACCCTGACCATCCCTCTCCGTCGACCAATTGCCGATCAAAATTATCCGCACGGACTCCCGGTTGATTCCAACCTCCTGACTTCGCAGACGCACAGACTTGCTTGGGCTGTGGACAACAGAGTCTCTGACAGCAGCAACGTTGTGTGGTGTCCTTGATGATTTCGGTCGTCCTGAGTGTGATTGTCTGTTAGTGTCTTTGCGATTGAGGTTATGCACAGTCCCATGGGTTCTCAACTTGTTGACCCATCTGTAGATCATTGAGTGGACAGGAAATTCACAACATCCGAACCGTTCTTTGAATTGCAATTGAGCTGCGTGGATAGACTTCTGCTGAAAATATGCCTATACTATAACTATCTTTTGCTCAGTGGTGCATGGCATCTCGAAGGTCAAATTTGGTAGACTCTTAGAACATCAATTCTACTTGGTAAATCTGAAAAATAAAAAGAATTGATTAATTATTTCAAAAGTTATTCAAGTTTAGGTGATGACCGTTTTTTTTGTGTCACCCTGTATATTTCTTTACCCGAATGAATATACACAGCAATCACACAATTTTTAGCGAAACAGCTTACCTTAACAGAAAAAACTCCCTCTAACTCCTGCCGTATATACTGTTCGCTTTGCTCTTTGTGTATTTGCATTATGTGGAAGCTGACCAAAACCTTCACCACAATGCTTCCGCACCAGTGAACGCTCATGGTCAAGACAAGTTGCGGGTAAAAAGGCAAAAAGCCTTTTCCAACTTTTCAACAGAATGCCAAAAGCAAAATTAGCGAACGCCAGGTGTCTGCCTCCACTACCGCAGTTTATTGCAGCTTTTTGATCTACACAGGCGGTCTTATGTTTGGCGTGTGCTGATGCTTGCTAGCATCGAGGTTACACGCTCTTCGCGACCAACAGCATTTGCGTGTTTGGCAGGTATTTAGGCGTGTAAACAGAATTTTTTAAGCCACTGGAGTTTGCTAGATACTTTCTGTGAGCCGGCGTTAGGTAACTTCTCTTCACTCGCATGCGCCAACAACAGCATGAACCAACTTTTCAAAAAAATCGTGTTTATGTTTTCGATTTGCAATAAATTCGGTGGACGCAGCAACGAAAATTGCGGGTTTGGCACCTCTATTAAAGTTTAGAGCAGTGCTTCTTAACCGGGTGAATGTTTTACCCCGGGTTGAATGAAATTATTGCAAGGGTGAATGAAAGAAGAGGGGTGAATGAAAGGTGAATAAATTTTCTGTTACTAAGTTTTTCCATCCTCTGGTTCTTGCTCTTTTACCCAACACATATCCACAATCATGAATAAAATGGCAAACTTCAACTGTTCTAACTTTACGTCAAAAGCAGTCAGCAACTTATCACTAAGGCAACCAATTTTTGACCTAAAAACGTAAAATTTTGACTTTATAATTTACAAAATTTGATTTGATTTTGACCTATCAGTTTCTTGGGTTTGCAACTGAAATGCAAGATGCAAAGCATATACAGTATTAGAAATCAAACCGATAGATTAATAATCTTTACTCTGTTGAAATAAACAAAATCAAAAGTGTGAAAGACCCAAACAAAACTAGAGGTAACAAGCCGTAGACGAAAATCAATCCGAAGTACACGAGAAATATCCAGTGTCAATAAATATGCTGAAGTCACTGAGAAAATTCTGCATTGCATTGTTCAGTATCAAGTACTACTTCACATCAGGCGCGCAACCAGGGGTGGGGCATTTGGGGCATTCCCCCCCCCGAAATTTTCAAAACATTGCATAGCAATTTTGACATTTGTAGAAACTTTCCAAGAATCAAGATGAAATTTTATATTTTGATCATTTTTAAGAAATCTTATTGAAATTTTTCTTTGTCTTGCTCGTTAACTATTATCTCCTTACAAGATTTATCTTGAGACAGGTTATCTGATCGAAAATTTCGTAAATGATTGGTATTCAAGCACAAATATGCTGGAAGTGTCAACTTGGGAGATAGTTGAAACTGTTTGTATATTTAAGGCATTTTTATCTATTTGTTCGTGTACTATACAGGCCTCAATTTGCCCTCATGAAACTTTATAACATTAGGGTACTGTTGAACCGTGCAAATTACTGAAACTGTCAAATTAATAAGAGAAATCTTGACATAGCAGTTAGTGCCTCGTCAAAGCACTTGTTGTTCTACGACCTTTTGATTATTACTTTTGTTAGAGACGAAGTTGGTCACCATTAACGTAGCACATTTTGAAAATTACGTTGTTTAGCTGCATTTTCGCTTCGAAACCTGATAGTTTTTAACTAAATTTAGGTTGAGGACTGTTTCACGTTTTAGTGTCTTTCTGGGTTGGTTCCAGTACCACGGCTTGGGAAAAAGGTTTAGCAAAGTATCATATGAGTGCTAGTCAAGTGTTGAACGCACCTACATACTAGACCACTTTGGCTCCAAATGACGCTTTACAAGACCCCAAATTTTGCAACCAGTGCAAGTCCTGAAAGCTCATAGCCCTAAACGTGCTTCTACAAGCTTTCACACGACTCATGGATGCCAGAAAGAGCCTTTTTGCCCCAAACACCTGATCCCTTATGCGCCAAAGGTACAAGACACCTGATCGTTTTGCCCGAAATGGTAGCATTCAAAGATCCCCTCACCCTTGACATAGGCTATCTTTCAAGTTTGGAATCTTCATTTATGGTAGAAATTCAAGCACATGCTAGAAGGATAGGGCTAAAACGAGTTTGCTAAAACCAGACGAAAATTAGGCAGGTTTACTACTGTAGCAGCCTATACATAAACCACTAGTTGAGTACGGAATCAGGTGTTTGCATGAGAATACTAATTTTTACTCTGTCCTGGTCGTTCGGTCCGCATCTTGATTAAAACTGAAAAGTTCTCATTTTCGGAAATGTGGCGAAGAGAATTTTTATGAATCACATGGAAATGTTTTCACCTACAGCAAAACTGTTTGTATGACGTTTAAGGCTAAGAGTGTAAAAAGCACAGTCACTCCATTACTGACACATGGGTGGTAAAAATCTAAAATCTGTTAACCAATACAAATATCTGGGAGCTGTACTGGATACTGAGCTCCCAGATGACAAACACATTCAGAGACAACTGCGATAGAAATATTGTGCAGCAAACAAACTGCGAGCCTCTTCTCACGATGTTCAAATGTAGTTAAAAATGTACTTTTTCGTTGCTTTTGTACGACCATGTATGCATCACAATTATGGTGGAATTCAGAAAGTCATGCATGCAAAGATTGCGTGCGGCCTATAATTTTGGATGCAGAGCTCTATACAACCTGCCCTGGAGAGCGAGTGTTAGTAGTCATGACTCATCAGGTTCAATGTAACATTCCTACATTTGAGGCCGTATTAAGAAAAATAATACATTTGTTTCTCGAAAGAAGCAGAAGGTCTACGAACGTAATGGTTGCCTGCTTTGATGCAGTCAGATTGTTTATATTCTTCCTTATTCTTTGAACACTACAACCGCATTTTACTGTGTGATTGAGTGCTCGGACATTGTAGTGTTTGTTCGTTTGAGTGTGTGCATGTCACAATGCATTCGTACTTTACCTGGGCTTGACCAGTTTAGGAATTAACGTCCCACTCTGCAGTAGTGCTGTACCAAGTGAACAAATAGTGTTAAGAATGCGTCTGTAAATCTGAGGCTTGGCCTCCAACGCCGTTACAAAACGTTCTGTTAAGTAAGTTTCTGTAGGCCGGTGTCAAGCGAAATTTCTGGCCTCTGCGAAATTTCTGACCTATTATTTTTTGTCAGTTATTTTGCTTCTCAGAGTAAAGGAATAAAGTTTGGCGATTACTTTTTTGATGTGTGTTGTGCAAATCAAACTTTTTGGTTAGATGTCAGATACCCACAACAAGCTACAGTACGGGAATAAGTAAAACCAGTGAAAAATATTGGACTTAATCTTAGACTTCAATTATTTTTCTTTTTCAAACTGTAACATAAACCCTATCTCGACACATTTACCTAAACACTAAATCCTTAGTCCTGATCATCAGTTTTCTCAGCGTATTTGATATGTTGAATGTTGCTCTGTGCATGCACGTATGGCCTGAAGTCAGAAATTTCGAAAGTCAGAAATTTCGCTTGACACCAGTGATTCAGCCTACAACGCTGTTGTGAAAGGTTCTGTTTTGTTTTTAGTAACCAGCGTTGTGCAGAATGTGTGTGTTTGTATGCTACGGACTTCGTGTCTGCGGGTAAAAATACATTATTATTATATGTGACCGTTTGCGAAAAAGTTGTACCACGATTCAATAAGCACGATGGCGTCATCGAATGAAATTTCATGAAAATTGCCCCCCCCGAAATGAAGAGCTGGTTGCGTCCCTGCTTCACATTATTGCCTTTCTATATGCATAATGGATTAAACATTTACCAAACCAAGTACTGTAAGAACACGTTTCTTGCCTTATATTCAATCGTCCAGTAGTGGGCAAAACAACATTATTACGTCAGAACACAAATCTATGTGAAAATTGCAACTAAGCTTTAAGCATATCATTATCGATGAAAAGAAAAGCTCTGCTGCAAGAAAATTTTGACCTAATGATATATTTTGATTTTATGTGACCTAATAACTTTGGATTTGCTCAAAGCATCAACGTGAAATTTCGTCTGTGGACGTTTCATAAACTTTAAAAAAGGCAGAAAATGTTTGACTTTATTGACTTTTGGTTGTCCTACTCACCACTTCAGGAAAACCGTACCATGACACAATAACCTACTTCTATGACATAATAAGGAATTATTTTACCGATGGATGTCATGTTTTATTCACTCGTTAGTGGCGGAATCTGTGTTGTGCTGCTGTGTTCTGCATGATGAGCTTCATGTACGCCTGTGCGAAGGTTACTTAGTAGAATCGCAGTACTTTCGAAAGTTTCATTCTCAATTGTGAGTGAAAACCAGACACATGAACACTGATCAAAGTAGTCTCATCAGCCGAAGTACAGGAGTAGCCTATTTGTGATATTTGTTTGTTCCCCCTTTTGCATTGATTCCAACATTTAACACGCATTTATATCTCAGGCAATACCTACAGAAGATCTAAGAAATACGTACAAAAACAACCTGTTTTGATGAAAGTGAATGTATATCTAAAAATGAAATCGATCAAGACACGTCAGCTTCATCTGCTTCGCAGTTTGAAGAACAAGGTCTCTGAAGAAAGTCTAGCGTCGAGAATAAGTCCCCTTTAGCAAGATTTTTATCAGAACGTCTTTCAAAACATATCTCTATTGTGGGGATTTTTGGGTTGGTTTGTTTGTTTGAGTCCCCAGAGTATAAGGAAATTGTAGCCTTGCAACAACTGTTGCTCATGACTACCACGTATATGTCAGAGAAAGCATTTTCGTATTTGGTCGAGCTCAGAGCTCATGAGCATCGGAAATGGAGGCAGGGAGGACTTTGGCCCTCTTGGATTTTAAATTTGATAGTTTCTTGTTCATTCTTTTGTAAAAAATGTTTTTATGTTAGTTTTGAGTTAGTAAAATAGAATTTCACCATGGTCTCACCCCGCCTGGAAAAATGCTTTTAGTCAACACCTGAAAATATCCAGCACTGTCCCCTCCCCTGGAAAAAATCTTTCCAACGCCCATGGTCATCTGAAAACTAAAACTCGAAATGCGTTGGAATGCATTGATTCCTTGCTGAGGATGGCATTGGAGGAATTAATTATTCTGCAGTTTGAAAAGTTGATCACTAAAGTTCGGGAGCAGTGGAGTAGATAGTGAACGGTTTTCTGTTTTAAATATGTGTACTGTAGTTTCCTGTCGTGTTTTGTAGTTTGTTACTGTATCTGCTGTGGCAGAGTTTTGAAGTTTGAATCTCAATGAGCCCGTGTAGTTTTCAGGTTCTACGGCATCGCTTGTATACATCGGACAACTACATTTGTTGCTTTCGTAGCTTCCAATTTCATGACAGTTGAAGTGGATTCGGCTGTCTTTAAATAAGTCGCTTAGCTTCAGTGTATCTTGCACAAAAATCAAACTCAGCAATAAAATTGTGTGGTTAGGTTATTAGTGTCACATGAGACATGCATTCGCAGTAGGGTGAATGGGAATGCAGCCATCGATGGCAGGAGTGAACGAAACCGCAAAAGGTTAAGAAGTACTGGTGTAGAGCCACAGTTTTGCAATCATTCATTTCCGTGTTTTATTCGTTGCGGTGTTTTCATATTTTAGTTTATGCGGAAACGCTTGTGACAACAATCTTGACATGCACATTGTAGTCCAAGAAAAATAAGCAAAGAACGTGTTACTTGTATTAGCAGGAGCGCGCTATTTGACAACCGTCGGTTGTGAAGATGGCATAACACGCATTTCACCGAGTTTTACGTTTGACATCTGGACTGGTGCCACATTTTCTTGCAACTCGTTTATGCACCTTATTTTCTCGCTGTTAGATGACTATGATTTACAGCTCTTCGATAAACAGTAAGCATTGCAAATGTCACACTGCCAGGAAAAAGAATTGCGTATTTTCTGCAGAATTGTTACGACTGGATTTTTAAACCTAAATCTAGGCTGTTGGAATGCAGTATGACTTTTCAGTTTTTCACGTTTTTGATTTTGCAAAGTTTGGTTTGTGAGGGATTTGTGGCAGAAAGGGAGCTGAAACATTGTCCACCCCACCCGTTAAGAAACGTGATAGCGCAAAACACAAAGTAGCTCCTTGTTAAGTGTAGTGACTGCCACACGATTGCACTTGCATTTGACTCAATGCAAAACCTCTCTTACACAGGTGTGCCCACAGCAACGCCTTCCCGTGATACCCTCTGACATAGCAAAAGTTGCTGTTGTAAATGGCGAGATCATTTGTCCAACGGTGTAACTTGGGCAGGCACTATACCATGAAATGCGCAAAAATAATCCAAACCATCGCGCATCGCTCGTCGCGCGCCTGACCACTGACCAAGGAGCGCGTTTGGGCTTTAGGCTGAGGGCCCGTTCGAAAAGTTCGCGACCGCATCGTCTATCCACAAGTGGAAGCCACACGCTGCGCCCGCTGCACATCTGGAGAGACGAACGGGGAAAGCACAACGTGTTTCTACACTGGGCGACTTGAAAGCCACGCTTAAATGGCAATCTTGCCATTTAAGCTTAGTGATTGGAAACTGGAACTTCTCTTCACTCACAGGAAAAGAACTGGTTGAAGAATCCAAACCATATTCCGTGGATGTTATTGGCATCTCATCAACTAAGGGTCGTGGTTCCGACACTGCTGAGCCGTACGACCGTTGGAAACTGTTCTACTCCAATGTTAGCCAGCTAAGTTCGCCCATGCTGGAGTAGGGATACTAGTTGTCCCTTGTGTGCGGCAAGTTGTGTTGATGAATGAATTCCACTCGGTGTAGCATATTTTTCTACAAACTCAACTAACGTCTTCAAAAACCAACAGGGACTACACAAACGTTCAGGATTAGGTGGTCCTACTGTATAAAGCGGGAGGTCCTGGCCAACAAGGAGTAGCAAAGACCTTTGCAAACAGCGTATCGACTTTGTTCCGAAAGCTTCCGGAATGTACATCGGACGCGGAGATGGAGTGGCATCTTACGTCTCTCTGTATACGGACAAAAAGCGTTTAGGCATCGCTACAAAGAGACTTTAACTTGCCTTACGTTGAAAGTAGTTCTCATGCAAATTGCTTCACACACATCACATTCTTTTTCATGAAAATTCTCCGTTTCGTTAAATTGCGGTCGGATTACGACGAGCCGGTGGACTGTTCGGCTGTCAGCTCCATTTTGCTGTTTTCAATTGACTCCAACGCTTCACTTTGGTTATTGATATTTCCTACTGAGTGCCCGCCGAGCAGGTGGCTCTATGATTAGCATGTCATTCTACAAACGCTACACTATCATCACTGCTAATAAGCCAGCAATAAAGTTTTTTTCGCAGCTGCTAAGACGGTTGGCAGTGCACAGCCAGCCGACTCGCGTCACAATCAGTTCGTTTTCATCCATACATCCCGGCGTCACCCTCGCGCGTTTAGCTATCAATGTTTTGAGCAATTGTGCGTCCGACAACTTCAAACAGAATGCCAGCACGTAAAAAACTGGCGTCGCGCCGAATCTACTGCTTGATCAACAACTTTGCGCTTCGGTTTTAAATTTCTGTCGCACCACAAAGAGCAAGCAAGGTCGACCACACACCCGGTCAGACGTCAGACCTAATGCATTTCGGCAACGGCTGATATTCGGTGGCTTAACTGACGGGGTCAGGGGCGCGAACCGCCCGCCTCTGGCAAGCTAAATGTAAAAACTTGGTCCCTTCTTAGCTTATATTTCGGATTTAGTATACTTTTGGTTTTCAGTAGGTTGTTTTTTTGCGTTTTTCGGAAAGGAGTATTTTCCGGTGAATTAGGGTTTTAGTATTGCCATCCACATCCGCATTCACCCGGATCCACTATTATTTATCAAGTTTTTTTCAGCTAAGTTTTCCCCCCTGACTCAAACCTCCAGTTACGCCACTGCTGATATCAGGTTAATTCCAGTACATCCTTGCGGCCCACGCATCTGCACCCGACACAAAAAAGGAACGTGCACAGCAAGCCGGAGAATTGGCAGCGTTAGTCTGTAGTTAACGTGAGAATGATCAAACATATAACTGTTGCGGTTGAACGTCAGTGCCAGCGGGCATCGAGACAAAACCGAAATACCTGAAAACAGTCACTAAAAGAGGACTAATTTAGAGTTTCCGCCAACGCCACTGTTTTTTTAACAACACTTAACATGTTTGGCTAAGCAAATCTAAATTGCCGACTGGCGTAATTCGGAACAATCATTCTGCATATCACAGACACAACATAAATATGACACATCAGTATTCGGATTAATCTGGACGAGCAAGCTTTTTGGCTAAACTATTTTTACTGCCTGGAACTTTTCTTCAGGCTACAATTTACCAACATCTACTTCAGTGGCTGTACCATCGTCATCCGAATTTCGAACTGCAGGCCAGAAAAGGCATGCCCGGTAAAATACAAATACACAAAAGTATTAAACTTTTCAGCAAAAAGAATACGCAGACTGCAGTCGCCATAAAAAGCCACATGATCTCTGCATAACTCTTACTCTAAACAAATTCCTCCTAAGTGAGGAAGTACAGAGCTCTCTGTACTTACTGCAGTGCTTAATATTACTCTCTGTGTAGAGCAATAGTGCTGCAAATAGCAAATGTGTGCAGAACTCAGCATGCAGCGGGATATTGAGTGGCACGCTACATACGATAGATCTTTCAAGCACTATTACATGGTGGCCACGTTCGCAACGCCAGTACACAGTGGTGGGTTGTCATGGGCGCTGGTGATCATTAAAAGCCATGGAGTAGTTGACGTCATCACAACGGAAAATGCAAAGTTACTGCGTTCAATGCCACATAGCAATCGGCGGTTGGTCTACGTTCTGAGAAACACGAGAGGCTTGTGCCTGATATGGGTCCAAGTTTTGTCGGGCCAACAGAGTCGCACTACTGTTTAACAAACGGTCTGTGCATTATTATCTAACTAAATATTCAATACAATCTAAGCATTCACTTATCTCTTCCTCAGGCCATCGCCGTTTTTTTAATGATAAGCAGCTAACAAGTGTCTCATACTGACTGTCTGCATCGATCTCGCCTGGTTCTCAGCTGACGAGGCCATCTTAATATGTCTTCTATAGTGCAACTAAGCGTTTACGCCAATGCAAGCTGCCCTGACTTCAAACGTTTAAGAATTGTCGAAGGGGTTCTGCAAATCCGCAAGGAAGTAATGAATACTGATCTTGTAGCGGCCAGGCTATCTATTTTATGCGTCACATGCATAGTTCTAAAGCAGCTATGTCCAACCCCCCGCCTGCATGCGGCCAATTTTAGGTTTTCGCTGTAGTAAAAGTAGCCTATACATACTGACAACCTGTCCATATTTTTATAGTCTTAAATTTGACATTTTTGCTGCAGATGGTACTTAGTGCTGCCACTTCATCACGTCTGTACTGCGTGCTGGGAGATTTCCATATGTCCACTGACACCTTGCGGAAAACTTTAGACGAGTTTTCTGATTTCTGACCATGTTGATTGGCACTAAATTTGCCTATGAAATCACATTTACGGAGTGGTTAAAGGTTCCAAACAGTCATTACCATTGCAGTTAGGACCATAACGCTTTCAGTACATTATCTTAAACTAAATTTAGTCTGCTAAGATCAAAGTAAATTGTTCAATGTGCGACCTTCATTAACAGGTCATTCAATGTGCGGCCCTGGTTAAGATAGTTACATAAATTTTGGCTCAATAAGCAATTTCGGTCAGACATAGCTGTTCTAAAGTTTATTTTTTGTGGTCAGAGTTGCAGGATAATTTGTACAAAGTATGCAGAAAATAAACTTTTAATTTTTGTTGTTTTATAACAATTAATGCACGTCTTATTCGTGGTTTCAGTGAAGAATTTTATCTGTGGAAAATCTTCGGCAAACCGCCCGTGGTCGCAACCGCTGTCGGCTTTCTGACAACTGGTGAAGTTCAGTGGCGGCATCAGCCGTCTTGCAGGTTGTGGTGACTTGCAGGCATAACAAGCGGCACCGACAACAAAGCACTGATCTCAAAGCAACGTCTTCCGCTGTTCCACCTTGTGTGGTGACTAGTTACTTGAAAATAGATGTGTGCAAGTCCGAATCACCACAAAGTTCAAAGTTGTGTAAGCAGAGCCCAGTCACCTGGTTCCTCGAACGCTTGTAGCAAACGCAGTGCCTTTAATTGCGGCGTCCTCTAATTAGCATTTGCGTGACAAATAAACTGTCACAGATTCTTTCTTCGTGCTGCAATGTGCGATTGGTGTTTCGTCAACACGTACAAACAACGAATTTGAGACATATTAACCGAAAGCGCTCTGGTGTATCGGCATCGGAAGTGAACTTTGTTTCTATACCGCCGATACTGGGCACAGATGGAAACTTTGAGGTACTTTAACAAACTGACCACTCATTCACAGCTGTGCAAGTTTGGGGAATTTCGGAAAAAATCCTTCGCACCCCCAAAAATTTGCCTGCTCCTACACCTGTGGTCAGCGTTGCAGGATAGATTGTATAAAACAGGCAAAAAATGCGCATTTATTTTTAGTTGTTTTGTAATAAACAACCCACGCCTCATTCGTGGTTTCAGTGACTAATTTTATCTGTGGAAAATCTTCGGCAAGCCACCCGTGGTCGCAAAGGCTACCGGCTTTCTGACAACTGGTGAAGTTCAATCGCGGCATCAGCCGTCTTGCAGGTTGTGGTGGCTTGGAGTTTGCGGTGACTTGCAGGCAGGGCCGGCCCTAGCAAGTGCGGGTCCCAATGCAAAGACCTAGGCGCGGGGCCCCTCTGAGCAGTGGTTTTATGACGTCATCGTGTCCAGTCAACCGTGGTACGACCTTTTCAATGCAAAATAGTTATATGAATATCAAGAAGACGGCAATTTATTGGAGTTGATCGGTATGTCCATGATAACACAACAGTTTCTTTTATTTGAAAATGCGTGGGTACAGCTCATGCACCCTTACGTCCATGTTTATGACTAACAGCATGCCAAAGTGGTGGACATTAGACAGTGTACCGTGTACCGCTACCAGTACCACTCGCAATTAAGGCAAAAAATTTACAATAGAGATCCGAGCGGAGAGTGCAAGTGCCATGTTACATCAATCAAACCAAACTAACAAGCGAATTGAACTTACAACGCAATTACTTCGCTTTTGTTGAATGGAACCTTCGTTCAAAGAGCAAATGCTTCACAAAATTTTGCACTGGTTTACATGAGGTTTTTGGCTTCAACTGGTTCAACCTCTGATCTTTTGACATTTGCTCCAATGTCATAAAGTTCATTTTATTTTGACAAAATATTAAAATACGTAATCTATGTAAAACCGCAAGGACTACCTGGAAAAATTGACAACCTTCCCAAACACCATGGCGCGGGGCCCAATGCAGCTGCATCGGTTGCATCGGCTTCAGGCTGGCCCTGCTTGCAGGCATAACAAGCCGTGCCGACAGCAAAGCTCTGGTCTCACAGCGACTTTCTCCGTTTTTTCGCCTTGTGTGGTGGAACGTTACTGTATTTAATCGATTGTGAGCCGCGACTTATAAATTCTTTTCATCATTTCGTGCGCCTTATACTTCTTATTTCTTCACCCTCATCGAAACGTATACATCAGTACTCTTCAATCTTTTTTTGTTATGGTGCACCCTTAAAGATGTTTTGACGAGCTCATGCAACCTATTTACTTAAAAGGTAAACCGAAGTGAAAAGCGATATGAGAATCATCCTGCAAAGAGACTATTACACTGCAATATTACATAAAACACACAACAAAATCGAGGCAATAATATTTGAAGACTTTTTTGTTGTTGCATGTTATTAACCTACAACAAGTGTGTGATGCACCCTTGTGAACCATTTCTTAGTGGTGCACCCCACGCATATTTTGGTGCACCCTAGGGTGCACCGTGCACACCGGTTGAAGAGCGCTGGTATACATGACGCTTAGTCTTTTTTCGACCAAATCTTTGGCTACGTTTCGCTCTTTTCGCATTATATTCTCTTCACCATCAAGTGCGTACTCCGTCACAAGAAGGATTATGATGAACAGAAGGCAGTTGTAGTGGTGAAGCATCATTACCAGGGTTGCGAATACACGCGAAACTTGCTAGTACGCTAAAGTATCACAGATGCTGAGATTACCTATGTTCAAGTGCGTCTTGCAATCAAGGGCCGCTTACATTAATGTTTAACACCATTTCGTGCGGCTTACAATCAAGTGCGGCCAACAATCGAATAAATACGGTACTTGAAAACAGGTGCACGTCCGATTCACCACAAAGTCGTGGAAGCAGAGCCCAGTCGACTGATTCCTAGAAAACTCAGTAAATGCAGTTTTTTTCAGAAATGTGGCGTACTCCAGTTAGCATGCGCGTCTGAAAATATGGCAACCGAAAACACCTTGGAGTATCGGCATCGGGTGTGGACTATGCTTCTACCGCGGATATTGGTCACACGTGGAAGCTTTGAGGTACACTGATCACTCATTCACAGGTGTGCATGCAGTTTAGCTCGGCTGGGCATAAGCTGATAAAATCGAAAGATGTGAAACTAACTGTGTTTGTGTACAATACAGTGTACATGCATCGAAAAACCATGCTTACGTTTCTTTTCTTTCAATATGCCGGCCAAGTTCCTCTTTCGTGTGGGAATTAAAAGTCACGGATGGCAAATCGTAACTGCAACATTGGTTTCAACATAAAACACACTTGAGAAACGTTTCCCCAGTAACCACGAGCGAATGTTGACAATTCACTTGAAAACGAAAAACAAGGATTGTCCGCGCTTTAACAACGGAACGAACGAAATATACAGATTTTAAAAAATATAACAATGAAAAACTTAGGGACTACATGCAGGTGATGAGCTTACAGATGCAATGAATTTGGTTATAAAGTAATAAAAATTTGTAAATCTTTTGCATTTCTTCATTCGCACCAATACGGAGAAGCACCCCGCTTGTACGCGGTAAGTGTTTTGCTTGACTTCACCAGCGTTCCCATCCTATGCTTGATTAACGACCTATCACAAGTTGGTCGCTTGCATGGCGCACGGGAGCCACGCATCGGCGCATGAAATATGCTGTCGATACGGCTTGTATACTTGGAATGATCAAAAATGCAGCTTTATGCTGATGTACGTCTGATGCGAACGGGCATCGGACTGGTTTTGGTCATTTTACGAAGCCACAATTTCTAGAATGCCTCCCTACCCTAAGATACACTAGGCTTACTGTGGATTAGTGACAGACATCGCGACACACTGCTGTGACAGCGGTGGTATAAAATTTTTAAGTTGCCTAGTTCAAGCTCAGAGTTAGCATCAAGCGCCAGCGGCGTCATGATAACAAGGAGCATTGAAGGAAAACCGCAAAACAACTCACGTAAGCCTGTTATTATGCAAGTGGTCAAGGCGCAGAAATGCATGAAACAAAATGCATTTTTCTTTTTCGCTTGTTTTCCTGGTTTTCTGAACACGATTTTCAATGGCTTACAGCAGTCCAAAAACAGCACAACGGAAATTCGCGAACAAGTTTTTCCAGCATTTCATTGAGAAACGACGGATTTGCGGTGGGCCATTGAATCATCACTTCGAGGAAACAATCGTTGTGAGAAATGAACAATTCTCACAACACTTGAGCTCAATCCTACAAAATCGAGTATGTTCAGATAAGCAGCGGCTTGCACTCCGCACACGGCACACGCCGATATGACAATTCCAAAAGGCGTGGATCACAGTAAAAATGATGAAGCGACAGTAAATATAGAGACAGAATTCAAGTTTTGACGGAAATTAGGTTTTGCAAGAACTAGTTCCGCCTTATAAGTCCTGAGTTCTTAAACTGGGAGACGCGCCCTTCTTGGGGGGCGTCAAATATTCGCAAGGGGGGCGCAAGTACGGCAGCGACATGTTGTTGAAAAGTATTAAATGCATTGTTTTTATCACTCGTAATTTTTTGTTATTTCACATTAACGCCATAATCAAAACAAAGCGGACAAGGCAAAATCTCGGAACAAACTGGAATGGGAAGCCGATTTGCGATGGTGTGTCGTCCTTAACAAAGTTGCGAATTGAACTACTAGTTTCCAAAAAAACAGTTGCATCTTTCCCATTAAGCACGATAATGGCAAATAAATTGTTGTTCTATTTTTTTGTGTTTGATGTTGAGGTTAGGTGAGGCGCGAGTATCAACGACTAACGTCAGAGAAGGCGTGATTGAAAAAGTTTAAGAACCTCTGCTAAGCTGACAGAACAAGCACCCGGCGAGGATCAAGATACAACATTCGGCCATGGGTGTCGGAAGTGGTGAAATTTGTTTTTTTCACTCGAAACTGAGAAAACAACCTTTTCTGTTGACCAAGGCTCCCCTGCTTTCACTTCCGACGCCCATGCCTGCGACGCAAATTAAGCTTCTTTGCTGAGCTTCGTTAATCTGCCAATAGCCACATGTAATACCCCATATACGCTATTAAACCAGAAAGTCGGGAACGTGGGTTCATCAGACTCAATCGCATTCGTTTTAAACCAGCAGGTTAAACTTTGTCAGGAGGTGAAATGCATCTCAATGAAGGGTTGCACAAAGGTCTGCAAATGAACTGAAAGAGTAAAGCTTGTGCTGTCGTTGCGTCGCTCGCAAAAGAAATGCAGAAAAATCAACGTGTAGCGTTTTAATGGACTGTCCACTGGAGTTGCGCGGCACCGATCTTTGCAAAAAAATCGACGCCATGAGCGATCTGAACAAACTCTTTAAAAAACATACGCAGAGAGCAAGCTGCTCAAGTGTGCATTTTTTCAAAAATAGCAGTTTTTCTTCCTTGTCACACGAAAGTGGCGCTGCGGAAGGGGTGGGGGTCCAGGTCAAGTTTTAGTTTACGACCCCTAAATACCAAAAGGCAAACGCACTTAAGTAGTTTATGACCGTGTGATCAAGTAACGGCAGCAGGTCTCTCGGCAGACGCCCGGGCGAAAATTAGCGTGAAGGTCAGAGTCAGGGCGGCATGAAACTCTTCGACGTAAAACGGTGGAAACGTTCGCCAAAAGCTAGGCAGGTCGGCGAAGACAACATAAACGTCGCTCTGAAAAACACTTCTTCAAAATTAAAGCGTTGAAAAACTACACCTCGCTTCTGGAACAGGTAGGTTTGCAAGCAAGAACTTCAAATTTCACAAAACTGGCAGCGTTGTTTTATCAGTTGCAAACTATGTTTTGTTGACAACAAATCATAAATTAAAATCCTAAAACTCGAAAATCTTGCACAGTGACAAACAACAGTCTTAGCTGAACTTCACTGACAATGAAAACAGTTGTTATGGAAACGCCCAACACAACTTCATCAAAAATCTTTGGTTCTAGCGTTGCGGTTTCTGAAATCCAACCAATGAATAGAAAATGCAACCTTATCCGTGGTTACTGACGTTGCTTTCCCTGTTGATTTCAAAACCACAGCTTCCCGTGAATTATTATTCGTTGAATGTGATGAAGAAACCTTTCATCAATTCAGCACAAAAATAACTGTTTGGACCCAGCAACTGTCGCGCGTGCACTGTTGCAACCTCTCCGGTGGTGTTGCGTTGATTGTGTGATTCACCACGAACGGGATGTGCGTGAAGAATAACACCGTAATATACGTAGCGCGAGCAAGCAATAGTAAGAGAGATTGCGAGCATGATCTCTATTGTTGCTTGCTGACGCGGTGCGAAGCATTGCGCACATGCCGCTCGGAATTTCCGATCGCATCAGCACCACTAAACTGGCTCACACGAAGTGGGAAAAACACGTGTGTTCCGAAAAAAAAACGTTTGCGGCGTTTGACTTACACGCCTACGGTAGACACCTGAGTTCTGCTTACAAACCGCGTTTCAAGCAAAAATGTATCAAACACCAAAGCAGGCCTGGACTTATAGTTGGCACAGCATGTCAAAAAAGAAGGAAACAGGCTCTCGGCAAAAAAATAACCTCATTTGAACTGGTAGCGCCGATACTTTTGTAATCAACAGCTTCTGAAAAATGTGTTGCTTCAAGAAAAGCGACCCTGTCAACAACGATTAGGGGAGAAACTTTTTTCTCGATTTCACGGGCGGAAAACATACCAGTTGAAACAGCAATCACGAATAGAGGTTTCCATGACAAGTAAATTCAAGGAAATTGTAGTCATGCAATCATGAATTGCTTTAAAAACCTGGTTTGAAAATATCTGGTCGTCAGCGAGCTGTTTGAAAAAGATGGCCGAAAACAAAAGGGCCTTACATATGCAAGTCTCGAACGAACGGTGTGAAAAGAGTGGTTTGAAACAATTAGATATAATTCGTCTGCTTGTTGGACTCGTGGATCTCTACAGGGAATGGAATATACAGCTTGATTCCACGTAGATTGAAAATTTATTGACAATATTAACAAGACGCTTCGCATGTTGCATTGCTAACTGCAATGTTAACCGCTTCCAACCGCTGCATTCACTTGAAAAGTAATTTTGGCAATACAGAACAGGGTTTTGGAATGTACAGTGATGCAGAGGACTCGCTTGATTTCCCAGGTTTCGGGACGTCGTTGCCTTTGCCATGCATTACCTCATGTCAGTGATTATATCAATCAATCGACAGATAAGATAAATGATCGAACAGAAATGCTTTAGCGTCAACTCAAAGTAATAAGTTGTCGAATGCTGTAAAATGTTGTCCGCATTAGACGCCAAGCTTAGTGTGCTGATAAACACACCAACATAATATGATTTTGAATTACAAAACACTACAAGCAGGAATTTGACCTTCCATTGTTCTTTGTGGAACAAATAGATGCTATCAAAAAACCTTCCGCCAGTAACGAAGCTTACAAGTGTTTTGCAACATTGTGACTTGAGCCACAACTTCCGAATAAGGAATGAGAATAGATGAACAATGTGAAAAATGTATATCTGTATGTTGTGCGCTCGTGTGGCCAGACAATAACTTCATCAACTGATTTTTTGATCGCCAAAAGCTTGCTTTCATTGCAAACACTACGGGGTGAAGAAGCGATTTTATTGAAACTTGCAGGTCTTCAGTTCGAGATCTGCGCATGTTTGACAGCGTTTCATTCTATACCAATGCATGAATCATGCTAAGTTGTACCCAAAATCAAAGTCCGTCCGTTTCAGGACGAGAAGCACTTGCTTCTGGCGATGAACCGTTGGACATTCTACAAATCAATATTGTGTGTAGGAAAGAAGAATCATGCTAAGACCGGAATTGTACCAAAAAAAAGTACACGCAAAAATGAAACTCAGTATTTTGGAAAGTGAAAACCTAAAGCAAGTCAAACACTTTTGTAAAATGTAAGTACTTTCGTGATGCCATTTGCTTAGTAGTTTCTGGTGTTGACCATTGTCAGAAGAAAAATGTGTTTTCACAGTTAACTTCTACATCGCTCTAAGCCTGTTGTGAAAATTTTGCGTTGTTGTAAAGTTCAAATGCTGTAAATACAATCGTACCTGCTACATACAGAGATTGAAAGAAGACGACGCAAAATCAGAGGAAAATACCAACGAATTCTAAAATTAGACTTAAAATAAAAGGTTTACAACGGTACGCAGAGATATTTCATTTCTGAAATAAATGTCACATTCCTTCATGACTTTTACCGTTCGGTATTATTAATATGCCACCGAACCACTCACTACTGCAACCGGAATCTGGGCAAGGTATGACTGCATCAATGAACTTTAAAAAGAACACGTCTTCTGTGTTTGCAATACGACCGCTACTGATGAGGTAACGCGCTACGAACGTCGCGGCATCTGCAATGTATACATTAGTACGCGTTCTCATTAACCGTCATCATGTGGGGCCAAAGAGATTTTTCTCAGTGGCCTCCTACTTGATCCGCCTAAAATCTTTTACATTGCAAAGTTGGTTTTTGCAACATCTTTGACTGTTTACCGCAACTGAGAAGTGCAAAAACCAGCTCTTATGATTCGTTTTGTGCGCAATGACCAATATCTGATTATAGCGCAATAAAAATCAATATTTTGATCATTTATAGGGCACTGAACAAAAGCGAGGCAGCGAACCAAATCATCGATTTTGCTAAAAAGGAAATACGCGATTATTTGCCAAAACTCGGGATCCCGTCTGCAGAGCATCATCATTACACACTCGTTCAGAAAAGTGTAGTTTTGTACTCTGAGTTGGAACTGGTGATTTAAGTCGAGCATTATCACCAAGAATTGTTCTGACGTTTCAGCAGCTCAAAATCCTCACTTAGAACACAGGCAAGACCTTATTGTACATTTTCAGCAACTGGTTCATGTGTGGTCTGAAACGAACGTGTTCCAGTGCTCAAGATTTCAGAGAGAATCATGCGCTGGTGAAGTGCACACGAGTGGTTTGAATTTAATTTTTTCAGTTTTCCAAAACTATATCCAGCAAACCATCTTTTAAAATTTAAGATAATGTTCGTCTTACGTCGTAGTCAGTTTTTGCTGCGCCACAGCGAGTTTTTACACGGAAAAAGATAAAACGGTACGGCGATGCGTTTGATGGCACCGGAATTAAAATTGCACTACTGATGGTTGATGCCCTTAATGTTGACAACGAAACGAAAATACAGCAATAGGAAGCAATCATTTCTAAGTTTCAAATAAAAATTAAACAGATGACTTTAAAAAAGGTCAAAAAGGAAAAGATGCTATAACAATGACCTTTTTTAAGCAAGCACAAACGTAGACCAACTATTCAGTGGTCAGTGGTTATGTAGAATTACCACACACAAGGCATTCAAACTAATTCAAGTTCTAGGGCGGATAGCTGTCGCGAAAACTACTGGCAATGAACAAGAAAGCTTCCGTGGAACGAGGCTTAGATTGCGAGAAACTGCACCCCGACCACAGATGCTGAATTCGTGGAGGAATTAGCAATCCTGTGCAGATATTTACTTCGCTCCGGTGTTTCGTGCCGGCGTGGCGCAGAGCAGCCAAGTCAGCTGCAGGCGTTGGTTTACATCTTAAAACGCAAGTAAGTCCAGTAGCAGCGAGCTCGAGGCAACGATCTCCAGCCACTTTCAGATATGCGCAGGATTATTAGCACAAGTGGTATCATGCGAGAGTGTAACAAAATCGAAGCGCGCTCTCCGGAAATCAGCTGAAGAGCACAACTGTGTAGGACATCTTTCGTGAAAATGTCGCCAAGCCGTACCGCAGAGAGATGTCGCGTACTCGAACGAGTCTGTCCAAAGCGAGAGTTGGTTCAAGGCGGACGACCGCCTGCGACAGAAAACTCGCGGCGATATGCGTAGCACGCTCCGGAATGTCGGGATTACCGGGTATGTCATGTCGAGTTAAGCCCTGCGGCCTGACAAAGAAAGACTCATCGTGGACGCGCAAACGCCGGGCATGCCGTGCATGCGTGTTCCGTTCTGGCAGTGCCAGTACTTTGCAAATAACAAATGCATTGCTAAGTTCTGAGGCTTGTTTTTCGGCTCGCTTGCAGTCAGCGAACACGAAAACTGCATTTTCGCGCTTAAATGCGCGTTGCGAAGGTGGCCAAGCCCTTCAGGCTTATGTTTTCGCTTCTCGCGCAGAGTTTTATTTACAAACCGTTCAAAGCAGGTCGGAGAAAAAGTTATCCTAAACTCGAAAACGTATATCCTTATTCTTCTCAAACACCTCAGCGTTTGCAAAACGCTGAATACAGAGATGAGCTTTCAGCCCAAGCGCGTGGGCACCGCCGGCTCGTACCCTCCACTATTACTATTAGGCCTTCCTGATCGAGCGGACCACCGTCAAAGTTCAAGGGAAGGTGTTTGTCATTGGATGGGAACACGCCCGACTAAATTGCGCAACGACGTGGCGATGGCCATGAGCGCTACGATTACCCCCCGTAAATCAACGCATTTTTCTAGCAGTCGCAGTTGGTGATCTTGCAAACGTACAGTGTGTGCGCACTTGGACTTGGAGCCAAGTATCGGGGGATCATGCCTCATACAAAACTTAATAATTTCGTTTTTATGTATGCAACTGCCTTAACAACGTTCGCCATCATCCAGAGTATCACATCATGTTGCACTCGGCTGCCAAACCCATCTTTTCTGCTGAGGCATTTTTTGCGTAAAAAAACCTTGCGGCAGAGTTGTAAAAATATCATTTTCATCACAATCGCAGAACAAGCAACACCTCGTCGCAAACAAATAAATCAGCGTTTGCATCACTACTTCCGATGATGGCAGCACGTTTGCAGCTACAACGCACAATATAGAGCAGGAAAACTATAAAGAGGCTGGCGTGGAACGACAGTGATGGTGTGTATGCTTTTCAAACATACGCTGGTTGATTCGTTTTCGTAATTTTTTGCCAAGCCTGACTGCCGGCGTTTGTCTGGAAGGATTGTGAGTCAGAGTTTTCTATCAGTATTTGAGCTTAAAAGCAGCAGATAAATCCAGCCCGCATTTAAGCCCGACTTGCGAAAACCGTGCTACTGATACGCTAATCGATTCGTAAACAAATGCTACTCGATTGTGAGCGATGGTTTCCAATGACAAAGTTGCACTGCAGTGCAACTCTTGGAGGATCTTGCCTCTGGTTTTGCAGATGCGATGAAATATTCCCTGTTTACTTAGCGGACAATCGCATTTTTTCCTCGATTTGCAGATATATTTCTAAGAGCTGCCTTTTATTTAGAAACGTGAAACGTTAGATTTGGGATACATTGAAGTCAGTTCACGTTTCAGTAACGGCATGTCAAACTCCGTTCCCATTGTTCCATAAATGAATCAATAATAAAGTATAATTTTATCTGCGAAGATGCCGGGTTTGTAGTATTTCAGTGAAATCAGTGATATGACGCAGACCATAACAAAAAAATCTCGTTTCCCCTTAGCAAAAACATCTGCTGCAGGATCCATGAACGAGCAACGCAGTGCCTACTCAGCAATGAGGGAGGTATGCTTATATGCTTAGCACGTGGAGAGAGAATTACAAAGACCTTTTAAATCCAGCTACTCTCATACCATCAGACACAAAGGTGCATCTTAAAGCAAAAGCACTATCACTGCACCCGAATTCAATCTAGTTATCAAGATATTAAAAGCTGGGAAGGCTGCAGGTTGTGGTGATATCCGACAAGAAATGCTAGATTTGACCAGAGCAAGCAAGAATTATCTGGTTAACTCGTGTGTGTCACGTTGCCTGGTGATCTGGAAGGAGGGTTGGGAGTCGGAGGTAAAATATTCGACTCCGATTCCAACTCTGGCCTTTACAAAATTTCCGACTCCCGACTCCGACTCTGGCCTTTACAAATTTTCCACTCCGACTCCTTGAGATAAAGGGACTGAAATCTGGCTGTTAAAATCAATGGATATCGAGGTGCACAGCAAGAAATCTGTTTCAACTGCAGCTTGTCAAGAGCATCAAGTACCTTGTCCTTGGGTAATGAAACGTGACGGACGGCAAAATAAAGAGATTGACACACGGATTGGTAAAACAAACGTAGTAATTGCGCGAGCTACAAAGTTCCGTGGTTACATGGTGGGAGTTTTAGACTTAAAAGCACTAGTGTTTCCGTATGCTTTCGAGGAATCAGTCGACTGCCATCTGCTTTCGTCTTTTTGCGATGATTCAAACTTGCACATATCTCTATTCAAGTATGTACTTTCCACGATGGGTGGAAACAAGGAATCGATCAGCAAATTTTTAATAGGAAATCGATTTCACGTAAAATTACGCATTCGCAGTCCTTATTCAAAGAGAATCGAAAGCTTTTCCACCCATCGTGGAAAGTATATACTTGGTGGGAGTTTTAGTCTACTGCTAAGTGTGGCATGGTGATTGGCCACAGACAACTTTACATTCGTTGCAGCAACAGTGGAGTGAACCTGGTCGAACGTGGAAAGCTCTGTTACGCGGAAAAAAGGTCGACAGTTCGACTCTCTCTTTAAGTGGCTCAGGGTGATGCAGCATTGTCGTTGCAACATAAGCTTCGAGATCCCCTAGAATTGCTGCACCTGTGGCATTTCCAAGAAATTTTGAAACTGAATAATGAACGCTGCCTATCGAAAGAAATACTTTTCCAGGAAAGAATCCGACACTAAAGATCTTACAGAATATATATTTCGCCTGCGAAGTAGGCATCATCACCTTTTATTCAAATAGAATTATCTGCTGTTGCTTTAGCTTTTCAACTTTTTTAGCCTTTTCAACTATTTTTTTGAACAAATAATGGATGGTTTTGTATGCATCTGTGAGTCGATATGACGCCAAAAGAGGTTCACTGAGGAGGCTCGAGCTGATTTGGCGGAGCCATGTACATAAAATCTATTTACCGACCTTCTACAGGGTAGATTTCGTAACAAGTTGCTTTCGTAAAATTAAGACTCACAAGGACAGTTGTCAAGAATTAACATTTTTCCTAAGCTACATACTATCATGGTACGTAAAGGTGAATATACAATCGTAGAGACGGTGCTTTGCATATATACTGAAACAACAACGCGCCGAACAGGTGGTATGTACGGCGTACTTGGCTTCTGGTTCCCACAAAGCTTTTCCCCAGCTTTGGCAATGATAATTTGCAAGTCCTATGGTAGCGCCACTATGAAGTAACCACAGGACCTCATTTAGAATTCAAGCCATAATTGAAAATTATAAAGCAACAACAATGCAATGAGCAGCAACTGGTGTTCTGGAAGGGCACCGAAAGAACGGCAAACTGGCGTGATCATCCCCAAACACAAACAGGTAGACAGGAGTGAAGGCACCAACTACCGGGGCTTATCTCTACTTAGCATCACTGGAAAAGTGTAAATGCCAAGAGCGATGAAAAAAGATGCGGCGAAATAATTGAAGCAAAGCTGGAGGACACCCAGTGCGGTTTTCGTCCCGGCGGAGCACTGCAGACAAAATTTTTACTCTCCAGCAAATTTTCGAGACATCTTGGGAGTGCGTCAAACACGTCTAAATAATTACCCGTTCTGTCGACCTCGAGAAAGCATAGGACCAGGTTCCTGGTGAAAAGCTTTGGGTGTCGGTGTTGACGCCCGCCTGTTATTGGCCGTCAAGCCGCTGCCTAAAGCTCAGAAGTTTGTTTCCGCGTCAGTGGAGTTACATCACAACCTTCCACAGTGGGTGTTGGATTCCGACAATCCGACAAGGGTGTGTGCTGTCACAACTTTTCTTCATAGCCTATTTCAATTTGATTGACAGTTACAACCGAGTCTACGAGGTTGTTGCTGTTGGGAGCCGCAGAATCACTCTTTCTCTTTGCGGACGGTTTGGTGCTGTTTACGTCTTCTGAACGAGGTCTCCAACATTCGTGATCGGTTTTCGGTTGCATACGACCGAGCGGGAACGAAAAACAGCACTATTAAAGACCGAGGCATTATGTCTCTCCACAAACCCAAGCCATAGTTTGTGCTGCTAGTGAGCGGCAGTACACTGCAGCAGGTGGAAAGGTTCAAGTACCTTGAGGTGGTATTCATGAGTGCAGGAAGGCGGAACAAGGAGATTGACACACGGATTGGTAAAGCAAACGTAGTTCTGCGTGAGCTTTATGGTGGCTCTGTTGTCACAAAACGGGAGCTTTCAATCACCGTAAAGCCTATCAGCTTTTAAATCAGTCTTTGTTCCGATCCTTACTTATGGTCATGAATCTTGGGTAGCGACTGAAAGAATATTATGGATATTATCCCAAGTGCAAGGGGCAAAGATAAGACTTTTGCGAGGAGTTCACGGTGTTACACCGCGGCAAAGTGCGCATCTGTGGAATTCGTAAAACCTTTACTACAGAGTCACTTCTCCGCATCGAGGTATCTCAGCCAGGGTTGGTTCGGCGCAGTAGCCAAGCAAACTTTCATAAACGGCCAAACCTTGTTTTCGGGAAATAAACTGCACATTTGAAGTTCGATCGATTGATTGAACAACAATGATATTATACTGTACGTCTTGACCATTTCCATTCTCCGGGTTTGGAATGTTAAATTGGATAATTTTAATTGTCAAGAAAGTAAGCGTGCTTGTGAGAGTACAAATGGACACATGTTGAGTGTTTAAATTCCGGAATGTAGTAACACGTCCAAATTAGGCCAAAATTCGGCCAAATCTTCAAAAAGGCTTAAAACAGGCCAAAAGGCCAAACAAAATATTTGCGGCCAAACCACTTCTGAAAACGGCCATGTTTTCATTATTTGGCAGCAAAAAGGCCAAGTTTCCAATCCTTATCTCAGCCATGTGTCCACAACATCCCAGGAAAGATTGGCGAGTCAAGTCTTTGAAGCGTGAAGCGGAACACCCGGTCTGCCCCGCTTGCCGTTCGAACTTCCGACCGAGGAAGTGATTGAAGCCAATTGCTCGCTATCTGCGCCTTAATCGATTTGACCAAAGAAGCGCTTCCCTCTTAATTTCTGATCGAGGCATTTTTGAGTTTCGGCTTTCACATCAGGCACATTCATCTGATGCAGTTCTCTCTGACTTAGCCGAATTCCATGTAGTGGCACTTGTGTGACCACTACATCTTGTTGGCTACACAAACGGGAAAGCGGCCCAGAAGCCGTCTAATGACAAGTGGCGTGACTTTACATCTCCGACCTTGTTTTGTCCAGTCTCAGTGTGGAGCCAGCAAAACTATCAGAGATGGCCAAAAACCGTAACAAATTTCGAGTCCTCCTAGGGCTGCTGCCCTCGCGACCCTCCCCAGAAGAAAAGTGGGCACGAAAATGAATGAAAAATGAACATCGTAATGATGAAACTAACGGCTAAAGTAAACGAAGTAAAAGACATTTCTTAGACATTTCGCTAAACACTGTCACCATCACCAGTATGGTAAAATATGAGCTTTCTGCTAGTTTTTTGTAGCCAATATGCGGAATAGCGCTGTAAAATTTAACGAGGAATGCAAAAACTTGCGACGAATCAACAAAGATTCACAATCTCAGCCACTGCCGACTGTCATTGCCAATGACCTCGGGGGTTGTGTCAGCCCAATGAACTAGGTTGGCATGCATATGCCTGCAGACTGATAAGCTCAGTGACGTTTGATGCTCCTCTGTGGCGATTTTGTAAAATCCGTCACGTTCGCCCACGGTGTAGAAGCGAAGCAAGAACAAGTATACTTGAAAACAACGCAGCATTGGTTGAGCAAAGCTTGCCGGTCTTTCATTGAAAAAATTTGTTCTGAAGGTTCGGGGTTGTTTTGAAAACGTCGCAGCTTCGCGTTCACTGCGCAGCGTTGCGTTTCATGAAGCCGCTGAGTTCTTGTCATATGCTGCTAGATGCAGAACCCAGTTACGGTAGATGTAGCGAGATATATTTGGGTGAAGGGGGGGAGTTCGAAAAGTTGTTGGGCGGCAACATGCTTTCTGTTCAAAAATTGCTAGAGCAACCGTTGCGAAGCAACGTTCGCAAGGCATTCGTGAAGTCCGCGCGCAATAGCTTGTATGAACTGACGATAATGTCGTATCCGCCCAAGAGTAAAAAGTTGAAAAGGTTTCGTTTTCCTGCGCAACGGAACGAAATTAGACCATTTTTTTCTGTAACAACAAGGCAAGTTCGGAAGGTGCACTGCGGCTGTTAGCATTGCAGTAGGTCTCTCCCTCTACTGCCTCGTTGCGATACTTCACTGCGATAACTGTTTCATGAAAAACAGAACAGATGCCCCGTATCATCATCTGCTGAATGTCATTAAGCGTTACGTATTCACTCCAAACAGGACACGAAAACTGTGCCGAAGCCAAACACAATTCATAAAAGCAAGGCTTTGTCCGCACCGACACATGGCCATCAACTTGATTGCGATCGAATCGCAATATGCAGCAAAAAAAACAAGCACGAAGCGGGTTCGACAGGCCACCCAATTTCACTCAATTTGCTCAGCGTTGGCGGCAGGGCGTCTCGACGAAGAGGCACTGCACCGATATGTTTGTAGACAGTTCGACGAGTTTGCAAAAAATCGAACCAATCAATTTGCTTTGTCGTTTTTTCTTTAACAAGATATTGAGTTGGAGATTTTCGTTTGCGAAAAGTGCATTTTCAAAGTGATCTGATGCAAGAAACGTTCTCAAGCCTTACGAAAATTTTAACCGTGGCGGCACGACGCTGTGCGAATGTTAAAAATTGGGACGCTACCAGAGAAGCGTCGTTTAGGCTTTCAATTTTTTCCCAGAAATGCTCAAACTGAAACCACAATCGGTAAGGAGGTAGCGAAAACAACATATTCTGAAATCACTAAGGCTCTAAATAATGTGAAGAAACAAAATCATAAGTTAATACTGTTCCATTGGAGTTGATTTGCCATGTGCATTATGCGCTTTCGCAGCAATTGCTTCCTCAAAACTTGAAGGTGAAAAATATTAAATAAAATCAAAATTATTGCTGAGGGTAACAATTATAAATTACTTAAAAAACTTACCAAGTTGTCTTAATTCAAGAACTTATCTTAAATCAAATACTATTTTTAATAAGATCTTAAGACTGATGATGGATAGTGTTACGTGAAATCGATTTTCTTTTAAAAAAAATTTGCTGATCGATTCAAATCCTTTACCTTTGTGGAGACAATTACGTTACTTGAATGCAGATGTTTGCAAGTTTGAATCATCGCGGAAAAAAAAACAGAACAAAGCTAAAGCTTTTACTTATCCACTTCAAATCATGTTCCACACTTTCTTCAATTTTGTGGCGCCCTCCTCTGTCCCTGGTGCCCTAAGCACGTGCTTCGTCTGCCTAGTGATTGATCAATAACTGAACGCAGTATTTGGTGAGGTCGGTAAACATAAATTTATCAGGCTCAGTTATAGAAATGTTCATTAGTATCAAAATTGAAAAGACTTTTGATACGTAAGCGTTTGCTTTCTCTTAATCGTCTCTAAACTACCAAGGCATATGGCTAGTACAGCAGCTTCGCAAGGAATTGTAATTATTTTATGTTTTTGTGCACCTGTGATGGCGCTTTCTTTAGTCCGTTTATCTGTTAACAACACTAACAATTCAGCGACATTTGCGTAAAGAACTGCTACGTAAATGAAAGGCGGATGAATAACGCGATAATTACTCGTTTTTGTAGGAACAACGCCATGATGTGTGATTCTGAAAATATCACGTGCTTACGAAGTGCCTGACAAAACTGTGTACATCATGAAAATGTCAGACAAATAATAATTAGCACATCAAACTTTCCTGTATTATACCTTCACCCTCAGACACTTCAGCTGCATGCCTCAAACAAATTCCTCTGCATGAAACATGATTTCCTTGGAAACAAACACATTCCTCTTTTTCTCCGTACAGCGGCACCGAAACACCATTAAACCGTCCGTCAGGTGTCGCATTTGCAGCAGTTACGAGGTAGGCCCTCTTTCGGTAATCCGTTTGCGGGACAACAGTTATGAGATACAAATACATGGAAAGTCAGGTTTGTACGAAGCTCGCACGAAAACGTTTGACAGTCAACGTTCTACGCGAAAGGCGAAAAAGGCAAGGGTTTTGCAGGTCGCACAAGCCAAAGTGCTCTTGATGGCTAGATTTATCCAAATCAATTAGGTGGTAGCCCATGAAAATGCCCACCAATTTTTCTGTGTGCAAGACAGTTGTACATAAAAATTGCATGACCAAGTGCTCGCGGTTCAGCAAAGGTTGCGTAGGGAATCCTGTGTAGTGTTTCGAAACAATGTCCGGAGTTCTCGCACAGTTTTCCATAAGAAAAATATGTCATATATTTAATCTTTACCGAAAATGAATTGTTTATGCCTCTGCCAGCAGCAAAATCGCCTACCAGAAGCTCAAGTTTTGCTTAATCAGTCATAGTGTTAGTTTAAACACACTGAAACGTAATGTTTGATTTCAGATAAACTCAAGTTGCAACATAAAGTAACATGCAAAATGCGTTCAGACTGTATCATTCTGGACAAGGATGGAAGTAAAAAAAATCTGTAGAACTGTAGAAAAGACAAACAAATCCGCGATATTTTCAGCATTGCCATTACACAATAGCAACGAATCGGTTTCTAAAGGCATTCAGTTTGCGTAAACATGAAGCGAACATTTTTTCACTTAATTTTCCGTTTATATGTGGACTATAACTATTAGGGTTATAACGTTTTTACAACCTCTATAACCTGTATCATATTTTGATGAACTTTTGGTAGTAATGAAAGGAATGGACCTTCATTTGATCATATTTTTGAAAAAAGTCCCCCCGGACTCGAAATGAAATTTTCATAAAGCCTACGAACAACCAGAATAATACCGTTGTAAGGTTATCTGTTCAGTCATAACATAGCCAAAGGCAATTTCTCTTTAATAACACAGGAACAAAACACATAATCAGGGTAAAGATAATATAAAATAGGCCACTACAAGTCAAAAAATGATGATTTTCAGTGTTGGTTAGCAACGATGAATAGAGGTGGAACGTTGCTCGTGTCCTTACATGCAGAATAAACTTCCTGGATCACTTTGATTGCTCGTTCACCGCATTGATTACTGCGTGGGATATCAATTCTTCATGACTCTCGCTTCCAATGTTTTCTGAGACACACCAGTGCTGATTGGTAGGGCGCTAAAGCCTCCTCTAACTCAGCAAAGTCGGTCACGCGGAACTTCTGGTCTGAGAACCATCGGTCAGCCCATGCAGTGCAAATGAAGAGACAAACTCGCTTCAGCCTACGCCTTGCATCTATGAAGGCAAGAATTGCAAGTATGGCCCTTGAATTCCAGCGAGCATTGCTGATGTTGGGAAGTTTTTTAAATTCCAACAGTGGGAATCGGCCATGTTCATCATGGAAGCGCACAACTGTTGTCATGTGGTAGAGCAACCGCATATCATCTCTCCACCCTGACCGATCAGTAATCTCATCAGTTCCATTTACAAATTTGGATTTCAATGTTTCGTAGTTGTTAATCAGATTGCGTACAAAAAAGTACTCAATGTTTGGGGACGTTGTACTGGCTCCGAGTTCCTGGTCCATCACTAAGCGTAATATTCTGTCCAGGACGTGGTGTTGGCAGCTGATGAATTGTGGTACCTGGTGGCCTCTGCTGTTGAACATTCTTTGAAGCCTCACCACAACTCCAGATTGCTTCCCAGTATTGACGCTGGTGGTGTCAGCTACAATCAAGTTGATTGAATCAAATCCTTTATCACATTCTTTTTCCAAATCTTCGTGTTGCTCTCAACTTCGCTGTAACTCTTTCTGTGCGACATTCTCAGCCAACCATTCACTATGGAACAGGTTGAACAACACAAAACGTCACCAATTCGACATGTTAGTACATGTATGAAGGTGAGAACAGAAACTTAAATCCAGAATTCTGGGATGGCATTAGGCGTACAACATAACACTAGTTGAACAAAACAGATTTTCCCAACTTTACAGTCTACATGGCTTATGCAGTGAAAGTGAAACTGAACCTCCAGGATTCTGGGAAAGCTGTAGGCTACAATATATCACTACTAAACAAGACATATTTCCCCAAATTCACATGGCCTATACAGTGAAAGCAAGAATAGAAACTGAAACTCCAGTATATTATGATGGCAGTACAACTTATCATTGATCCATTTTCAGTCAAATTGACGTGTAATGGCCCTTGTGATAACTTAGCACGGTTTCACATTTCATATCGTTGGCTGTAATGTTTATTTAATAATTCTGTTTCGGGGGGATTTTTTTGAAAGAGTGTTGAAAATGGAGTTTGGTTTCTTAAAAGTTTGCAAGGCAAGAAATGTTGCAAATTTTTAACAAGAATCGAATGGGTTCACCGGATTACCTGACAAGATGCAGTGTGCAGAAAGTATGCCACACGTTTACGAAAGTTGCTGAAATGTTGAACAATCTGTGCTATTCAATTACTTAGCATTGAGAATACTGTATAGAAAGTGGATAACACATCCGAAATTCAAAATTAGTGTACAAAGCAACATCGCAAGAAAGTTCATGACAGCCCAAAGTTGTTTTTACCAAGCGATAAGCCAACAAAACACTTTCCGATTTGGTCAGCGACAAATTGAAGTCATTGTCAAGTACGAGTGGAATAAAACGAAATCGGCTTGACGTAATTGAAAATCGTTCAGCAACGGTTCTCGGGAATTTTCGGAAACATTCGTTTTTCCACAACTTCCGTCAAGACCAGCAATCAGCCACTTTGACGAAATTACTGTTTCACTCGCGGTGCATAGGTTGCTGTCCGAAAATATCTTTTAAGATTCGAGTGTTGCTGGCGCCGTGGCGTGATTTGCTTATCTCCATGTCTGCTTGACATCAAAGTAGCATGTGACTCAAATAGGATAGAACTACATCAAAATGCTGCAGTCATCTACAACACGGTTGCTGTTTGCTTTTCCACAAATTGACATTTACAACTAGCGCGATTACCGAAATGCAAATGTAGATTCTAAGAAAGAAGACCCACAGGTTTGGGCTACATCTTTTCCCCATCTAACACAAAAAGAAAAAAAGTTAAACCCGAAGGCAATGATTACCTACAAAAGACCCACCACAATTGGACAAAAGCTAACGAACTATAAAGACCTTGCTTTAAACAAGACACGAAAG